>Ga0172379_10001001_pt1 | contig 61534 bp, 53 predicted proteins | sample GrowelOW334metaG_FD_119756 | JGI IMG/M metagenome (GOLD analysis project Ga0172379, IMG submission 119756) | Groundwater microbial communities from an aquifer near a municipal landfill in Southern Ontario, Canada - Groundwater well OW334 metaG | ecosystem: Environmental > Aquatic > Deep... | reverse complement strand
CAGGAGATAAAGGCTCAAAATTCGGGAGCAATGATCGTCATCGAGGAAATTTCATCGGAGGTGGATAATAGTGAGAGATCGGGGATTGACCATGTTTGGGAGGTCCCTTATAAGCACAGACAGCTTATAGCAGCCGTGGAAAGATTTTTCCATGGGAAGGAGGCGTTATGGGATCGAGAGTAGGTCAGCCGGATTTTAAGAGAATGGCGGGTGGCGATGACCCAGAAGATGAGGAAGATGAGATTGAAAAAAGTCTTCCTGCTTCGCAATGCTTAAAAGCAGTAATGAGTGGTAAGAAGATGCCCATAGAGAAGAGGTTGAATTTAGTCTCTGGGGGTACTTCAAAATATGCGCAGATGCCACTGCGCATTGGGGAGAAAAAATGAAAAAGACAGAAAAAAATTGGTGGGAAGTTTTGATTTTTGTTTTGATTTTTTTCGTTTCTTACTGGTTTGGGCCAGGAGATCGAGAGGAGTATTCTTTGGGCCCAATGTTGGCGAGACTGGTTAACCTGGGTGTCGCCGTTGTCCTCTCCCTTGTGCTGACTCAGCTTGTTAAAAATATTGCCAGACTTATTGTGAATAAGTTATCTGGCATAGGAGAGGAGGTGCCGTGGGAAGGATAATTTTTACTGCCATTGTAGTTAGCATAATGATGGCAGTGGTGTATTTTACCACAAACACAGTGATGCAACCCATGGTTGGGTTTGTGGTTTGTGGAGTAGTAATTTTATCGGCAATAGCCTAAAATTTTTTGGAGGAAAAGTTCTGGGCACAAAGGGAAGTTTGATAAATGTCAGCTTCCCTTTAATTTTGGGAATTTCGTTTCGTGCTATAATTAGAACAATGAAGTGTCATCCCCGAGAAGTCGGGGATCCAGTGGAGGGACTTAACAAAAAAGGAAATCAGTGTATTTTGCTGGTCGATAGGAAAAGGGATGCCCAATCAATCCGAGTTAAGCTTAAGCAGAATGATTTGTATTTTAATATGATTTCGTGACTAGATTCCCGCCTTCGCGGGAATGACACATATTTTTTTCAAACCAATTTAAAAATTAAAAATTTATAATTCATGGACTTCAAATATACCAGTCTAATTTTATCCAAGCGCGACATCTTTGAAGTTGATCGGATTTATAATTTCTACACATTGGAAGAAGGCAAGATTCAGGCGGTGGGGCGTGGGGTGCGCAGGCCGAATGCTAAATTGGCGGGAAATCTCGAGCCTTTGACCCAAGCGGAGATTTATGTTTCCAAAAGAAAAGGGATGGGCAATATCACCGGCGCGATCGCGGTCAATAATTTTTTGGCTGTAAAAGGAGATTTTTTGGCGACCAGTCGAGTGTTTTGGGCGCTGGCTCATTTTGACAAACTGATTACCCAACAAGAAAAAGACGCGCGCGTTTTTGAGCTACTTTTGGAATATCTGGAGGCGATGGAAAAACTAAGTCTGGAAAAAAAGGCGGAGTATAAATTTGATGTGGTGACCTTGGGCTTTTTGTTTCGATTGACCGAGAGTTTGGGCTATAAAATCCAAGTGGAATATTGCGTCAACTGTGGTCAAAAAATTGTGGCGGGTAATGAGAATTTTTTTTCCGCCGAGCGGGGTGGAGCGCTATGTTCGCAGTGCGCCAAAACGGAAAGGAAAAAAGTTAAAAATAGCGATTCGTCGATCAAGCTTATAAAAATTTTTTTGAAAAATAAGATCAAAAGCTTTTCTAAACTGGAAGTCTCGGAAAAAGATTTGCGCGAATTGAAACTGATTTGGAAGGAGCTGATAGATTGGGTTTGATTTTTTTGGGTTTGCTAAGTTTTAGATTTGTGGTAAAATATAAGCAGTAAAAAATAACTTACGCAGTAAAAAAATGTCAACAAAAAACAAATCCGCCTCAGGTGGAAAAAAAAATATTTTAAACTTGCTTATTCTGTCAGTCGTGGTTGTGGGGGCTATTTTTTTCGGCAGTTGGATTCGGCACTTGAATAATCAGACGATTGGCAATCTGTTCCAAAAAACTTCCGACACGATTTTGACGAAGACCGAGAGCAGTGAAGAGTTGTCAAAAAAACAGGTGCTGGATAGCGGGATTATCTACACGGATGAAGAGCGGGGTTTTAGATTGGCCATACCGAAGGATGGCAGAAGGTACGCGGTCAAAGAAATTGAGCCCAGAGAGGGGAATATGGCCGTGCTGTTTGGCCTGCCCCTTATCGATAGTGAAGTGAAAAGAGTCAAAAAAGAAGCTTATAGTGAGATTTTTCGCATCGAACTGGTGCCGCGGAGGAGTCTTGGAAAAAAAGTCTGCGCGGACAAGCGCAGACAATTTCCTCTTTGCGATCCGGATGATCGAGAATTAGGCAGAAATGATCAATTCGTCTTTATCTATAAACGCTACGACAAATTGACTGAAGTGGAAAAAAGCAATGTCAAATTGATTCCATCCGACTTTGATGTGACGGTTTTCACTCAGGCGGATGAAATTTCCAAGAGTTTTCGGCTGATCTTGGCTCAAAATGAGGCAATGGACAAGAAGATATGAAATTGAACTGAAAAAACGTCCGGCGGAGATGGAAGGAGAGCCATCTCCGCTTTTATTTTTTCCAAAAGATTGCTATAATATGGAATATGATTAAAAGTAAAACGATAAAAAAGCTAGTCTTGATTTTTTTTGCGCTTTGGTTGGTTGTTTTTGACGTGAATAGTTTTCGGGAAATTGCTTTCGCGGAAGATATCGCGGATAAAATTGAGGACAAAAAAGATAGCATAGAAAATTTGGAAGATAAGACGGAAAAAGTAAAAAAAGAACTAAGCACTTCTCAACTACTATTGCAAAAAAAGAACGCGGAGCTTGGCACTACCAAAACACTTTTGCAAAAAACGCAAAGCGAGATTGCTCGCAAGGAAGAAGAGGTGAAAAATCTCAACGGGCGAATAAAACTGAATCAGGAAATTTTGGAGAGCTATATCCAAGAAGCCTATTATGTCGATCAAGATCCTCTGGCCGGACTGCTTTTGGGGGGCACGCGCAGTTTTGGCATGTCCGGAGATTTTGATCAGATTTTGAATGTGAAAGAAAAAATTCTTATTTTATTGGGAGAAATCCGAACAGCGAAAGAAGATGTTGCCAGGACCAAGGAAGAACTCGATAGTAAAAAAGAAGACCATGAAAAATTGATTGCCGTGCAACAAGGCCAGCAAGTGGAAATCAAGACCGACATTAATCAGGCGCAAGCAACATTGTCCGAATTGAATGCCAAAATAAACAAGTTGAAAAGTGAATTGTCCAGTTTGCTTTCCAGTTCGGTCAGTTTCAAAAATGTGATGGATGCGGCCAGTTTTGCGGCGAAAAAAACAGGTATCCGGAAGGACTATCTTTTGGGAGTGTTGGTGGTGGAATCAAATCTGGGAAGATATACTGGCGGTTGTACGGCGGATAAGAGTAATATGAGCAGTTATCGACTGGGAATCTTTAAAAATATTTGCAGTGAGTTGGATTATAACTGGAAAAAACAGAAAGTTTCTTGTCCACCGAGTGGGTATAAGGGCACTGGTGGGGCAATGGGCGTGGCGCAGTTTATGGCGGATACTTGGGCGGGATATAAGAGTTCAATTGCTTCCGTGACCGGGCACAATCCGCCTGATCCATGGAGTCTTACTGATGGCGTGGTGGCGATGGCGCTCAAATTGACCAAAGTGGACGGCGTGAAACAACACAAGAAATCGGCCGAAGCCAAAGCTTATTGCGTCTATCTGGCGGGTGGAAATTGGGCCAGTTATTGCGATTCGAAAGGAGTAAATTACGGCGAAAAAGTTTTATATTGGGCGGACAATTATGAGCGGGTGATGGAATAGAACGCGAACCATGATTTTTATGATTTTAGGATTAGCTTGATTTTTGATTTGACGCTATGTTTATGAAAACAGTGAGTAGTTTAATTTTTTGTTTTTTTCTTTTTGCCGAGAGTGTTTTGGCATCGAGCAGTGCCAATTATCGCATTGAGTCTGACGTGATTGGCATTGGAGGTAATTCTTCCGGTTCGGCCAGCTATAATATTTCGGACACCCTGGGGCAACCAGTAGTTGGTTTGGGAACAAGTACCAATTACAAAGTGCAAGATGGTTTTTGGCATACGGTTAATTTCTCCATTTCGCTGGCGGTTGATTCGCATAATTTGAATTTGGGCACAATCACGCCCGGCACGCCGATTACCGGTCAAACAATTATTTCCGTCATTACGGATGCGTGGGGTGGCTATGATCTTTTGGCTAGTCAAAATCATGCCATGACACACAGTAATGCCGTGACCACGATTGCCGATTATGCTTGCGCGATTGCCAATCCCTGCGCTTGGTCGGGTCAGGGCCTGGGTTTCACGGTGAATTCCGGCACGAGCGTGGAAGCAAAATGGGGCACGAATCCGAATTATAACTATGCCTATTTTCCACTCACGCAAACTGTCTTTCACACCAAGGGCGGTTATGCCAGTGGAGTGGACCAGACGGCGGTGGGGTATAAATTGGACGTACCGACAACTCAGAGATCCGGACAATATTCCAATATCATCACCTATACCGCAATGACAAAATTATAGAGTTGTGCTATTATTAACTTGTGCTATTATTAACTCGTGCTATAATTTAAGAAGATAAAAGTGAACATAATTTAGACTCAAGTGATAGATTATGAAAAATAAAAATAAAAGAAAAAAAAGAATTATTTTTTCTCTGAGCAGTTTGTTTTTGGTAGCAATTTTTTTCCTCTTCCAATGCGCTGATTTTTCTCAAGGAGCAACGGCGACCGATCAGGTTAATCTGAGTGTGACAGTGGCAGAGACAATCTCGCTTGATTGCGGAGCGGATGTCAACTTGGGTACATTGACTCCTGGTACTCCGGTTAGCGCTTCATCGGTTTGCACCACCACTACCAATGCCAATGGTGGTTATGATGTGTCGGTCAAAAGAGACGACGCTGATACGACGATGGATCATAGCACGGATGCCTCAACCAACATTACTGATAAAACTGCTTGGGACAGAACCACGCCTAATGCCGTTACCTATGCCACGACCGGACTGGCTTTTTCCGTTTTTGCTTCCACTGCGACCAAAAACACAACTTGGTGGGGATCGGGTTCAGCTTGTCATGATGCTTCTAATCTCTACGCCGGATTTCCTACTACGTATACTAATATCATGGAGCATGCTTCCTATTCCGCCGCTTCGACTACGACCTCTATTTGTTATCGCGTGGATGTGCCTGCCACACAAAAATCAGGCAGCTATACCGGTTCGGTTACCTATCAGGTTACTTCCAAACCTTAATTTTTTCAGTGAAACGGAAATGAAAAAAACTTTCAGCGGAAAAATATTTCTTCTTTTCCTTTTTTTCTTTTTAGGATTTTTTTCTTTTTATTCTCAACGAGTTTGGGCTGCGGAGATGGGTGTGCCGGAAAGCGGTGTGCAAGTCTCGCCGGTACGTTTTGATTGGAATTTTAATTCCGGTGAGGAGCGAACCGGGGTGGTGAATTTGAAAAATTATTCTTCCGACGCTTCCTATGCGGTAGAAATCAGCGTGGAGGATTTTTATGTAACGGATGACGCGACGGAAGCGCGTTTTTTTATTCCGGATGCCGCGCATCCATTATATGCCTGGGATGTGATAAATTGGATTGAATTGCCTGCGGATTTGACATTAGCGCCCAACGAGGGACGAGATGTTTTTTTTAAGGTAAAAGTTCCGCAGAATGCTCCGACGGGAGGCTACTATGGAGCACTTTTTTTCAAGTCAAAGCGATTGGCGAACGATGGCATCAGTCAAGACAGCTCCAAGGTAATTATCAATCAAAGAGTGGGTATTCTTTTGGTGATGGCTGTCAAGGGTGCTGAACCAATCAATCTTTCCGGAAAACTGAGCAGGGTTTTTCCGGAAAAAAGAATTTTCTGGGATAATCCGGCCAAGGTTTTTACGGAAATATTTAATGATGGTAATTTGCACTACAAGTTGCTGGGAAAGTTGAAGATTTCTAAATTTGGTCGTGAAGTTGACTCTCAAGAGATTGGCCCTCGAGTGGCTTATCCTGGTAAGGGCAGAAACTATGAAAACAGTTGGCAATTTGGTCCTTGGGCCTATGGCTTCTATCGTGTGAATGTGGATTTTTGGTCGGAAGACCTGGGAGTCAAGCTAGCCGGAGAAACTTCCTTTTGGGTTATTCCTTGGAAAACGACGGTGGCGATTGTGCTCCTAGTGCTGATTATCTGGTCAATGTATCGCTTCTTTAATAAAAACTTTGAAATTAAAAAAAAGAAAGACGATGATGAAGATGAAAAACAGGATTAGCGGGTGGAAAAAAATAGGCTTGGTCTCGTTTGTGCTACTATGCTTTGTCCCCCGTGTAACTCTGGCAGAGGGCGAGCAACAAGTTTCTTTGGCGCTTGATCAGAGTGTTTTTTCTTTGGCCGGGGATCCCGGTAGTGAAAAAAGTTTGGAAATTAATGTGGGGAATTTGGCGGATAAAAAGCAACTAGTTTCCTTGGAGATTAATGATTTGACGTTCGAAGAAAATAATCGATTGAGTTTTGTCGTGTCTGATAATAATCTGTTTGGGATGAAGAGTTGGATTTCAGCGGAAGAACAGAGGTGGATTTTTGAACCGAAGGAAACCAAAAAAATTACGCTAAAAGTCAATGTGCCAAAGGATGCGACAGTCGGCAGTCATTATGCCGGTATTTTTTTCAGGGCATTGCCGGAAATTCAAGGCGGTAATTTCCAAAATGTTTTGGTTGGCGCGCAAGTGGGGGTCTATGTGCTGTTTAATGTTGACGGGGCGGTTGTTGGTGGCGGAAAGATTAACAGTTTTCGGGCGCCGGTGGTTGCCAAGGAAAAAGCCGATTTGCGAGTGGAATTTGAAAATATTGGCAACATTCACTATATCCCACACGGTGAAATCAATGTGAAAAATTTACTTTCCCAAAAGACGGAAAAAATTGAGTTGGAAAAACACTTTGTTTTTCCCGGTAAAAAATATACTTTTGAAAACAATTGGCAGAACGGATCAGTCTTTGGAGTCTATTCGGCCAAAGCCTATTTTGTTGATGGAAACAAGGTGGGGCATTTTTCCCGCCGGTGGATTTTTGGAAAATATTCTTTCGTTTGGCTCTTTTTTTTGGCGGGAATATTTTTTGGTTTTTGGAAGGCGAAGCAATATGGATTATGGCAAAGGAAAAAATAAAAGACTGATTGGGGTTGGCTTTTTTCTCCTCATTTTTTTCTCGGGGGAGGTTTTTTTGGCGCGAGCCGAAGAAGTGAAGCAGGGGATTAGGAGTATCCAAACCGCTTCCGGGTGGGATGAGGTTAAGATTGGTTGGGAAAAAAATGAGTATTTGAGTGAAACGCAAAGTATCATTTTGGTGCGTCAAAAAGATCGTTGCCCGAAAGATTTGACTGACGGGGAGGAGGTTTATCGAGGCAATGGTTTTCAATTTGAAGATAAGAATGTTTTGCGGGGAGAAAAATATTGCTATGGCGTGGGGATTTTGGAGCTTTCCGGTGGCTCTTCCAGTTTCAGAGTCAGTCGGTTGACGGAGAGTGTCAGTTTTGCAAAAAGGATTGCGCGGATGTTTGAAAGCAAATTGAATTTGCTGATGCTTTTTGAGGTGTCGGTGCTACTCTTTTTGATTTTTCTGGGTAAATGGAAAAGAAGGCGAAGCGAAAGAGCAAAGGCAAAATTGGTTTTGCGAAAACTATAGACCAAAAAATTTAGGGCGCTGGAATGATCGTGTAGAATTTATCTGCTTCCAGCGACAAGTTGCTATCAGCCGGAAGATAGGTGGTGCTGTTGTCGCTTTCGTCATAAACTAAAACCAAAAAAGCGTTCATGCCGTTGGTTTGAATAGCGAGTTTGTTGTTTTCAGTTCCGACACTGACAACTTCCCGGACTTCGACGCTCAGATTGACCGGAGCGTCGTTTTTGGCCGAATGAGCCGGAAAAATAGGGAAGATGAGAGAATTGAGCATAAAAAAAACTGCCAATTTAGTGCGTGCAGTCATATGTTGTGTATTAGTTTTAACCGCTAAGGCTAGCAAGTTTTTTGCCTTTTGTCAAATAAATAACTGCCATTTCCTTGAAAACACTTGACAACTTATTGGAAAGTTGTTTTTTTTGTGCTATTATTTAGGCATAAAAAGCAACCGATATTATCCGATATTTATCGTAGCTAAAACAAAATGCAGAAAACTTATCTCTCGATGAAAGAAGCCTCGAAAATAACTCCTTATGAGCAGGATTATTTGAGTCTTTTGGCGCGCCGAGGAGAACTTCGCGCGAAAAAAATCGGACGCAATTGGTTCACGCGAGTAGAGTGGCTCAATGCCTATATCAGTGAAAAAAAGCCCGACCAGATTATCAAAGAGAAAAAAGCTTTTTCCGGGCGAGTCCTGGCAATCAGGCTCTGGTTGGGTTTTTTGATTTTTTCCACAATCCTTTTTGCAAGTTATTTGGTCTGGGAAAAGCGGTTAGTGGCAATGACCAAAAATAACCAAGAGCAACCCGAGTTCATTCCGGAAGAGGTAATCAAAATTCCCAATGAGAACGGCGGATATGATGTCTACAACAGCGGAAGGATAAAAGTGGGAGAAGAGGGAGCAGGGGGAATTTCTAATTAACCTAATTATGCTAATTGACCTAACTGATCTGATCGCTCTTGCTTTAAGAAATTTGCCAAATTGTGAAAGAATAAAATAAAAAAATGTTTTTCAAAATAATTTCTAATAAAAATAAAATAATATTTTTCTTAGCTAGCTGGGCTGTTTTGATTTTGTTTTTTGCGCAGACTTCGCAGGCGGCAATTACCAAAGAAATTTCCTATCAAGGCAAATTGACCAATGCTTCTAATGTGGCGGTGGCGAATGGAGATTACGCGATGATTATTCGCATCTATGACGCGGACAGTGGAGGAAATTGTCTTTGGAGCGCGCAAGGCGATTGCGGATCACCGACAGCGCGCAATGTCACTGTGGCGAATGGAATTTTTTCCATTATGCTGGGAGAGACTGGGGACAATCCGATTACTTTGGATTTCAACAGTTCCTATTATCTTGGCGTTCAAGTGGGCGCGGACGCAGAAATGACACCGCGCAAAAAAGTGGGCGCGGTCGGTTATGCTTTCAACACTTTGAATATGCTTAGTGACGGGCGGATTGATTTGGATAACGTGACAGCGACCAATGATGCGGTGAATGTTAATTATAATCCCACTTCGGGAACTTCCGATGCGGCGGAGATTATTTATGGCGCTGGCGGAGGCACCGGCACCGCTTTGAAAGTGGCTCAAAATGGCAATGGAGTCGGAGCGATGATTACCAATCTGGGTTCAGGCCTATCTTTCCGAGTCAACGACGAAACCGGCGAAGCCGACACTTCGCCATTTGTGATTGATGCGTCAGGCAACGTCGGAATTGGAACGATGGGGCCGGTTGGAAAATTGCATGTTATCGGCGGGACGAGCATCTTCGGCCCAACAACAGGTGGTACATATGATGGAACTTTCCAGATCCTGCAATCAGATAATTATCCACAAATAAGATTTCTGGCAGGCGCCACGACGAAGGCGTCGTTGTTGTCAGATGTGTCCAATGGCAATTTATATCTTGATTTTGCCGGAAGCATGAACTTTAGAAATGGTGGAGCAGGCGGGACTAATGTGTTCACGATTTTGAATGACGGCAACGTCGGTATCGGGACGACAAGTCCGAGTGGGTTGCTACACGTCAGAAATGCCACTGGTTCTACGCAGGGATATATTGATGGTAGCGATGCTAACAATGCCTGGTTGGGGTATATGTCAAACGGTTCAGTTAAATGGTTAATGGGAAATAATGGTCATACGGCTGGTAATTTATTTACAATTGGAAAAGCGACTGGGCTAGATACTTCAACGCCATACCTGGCTATAGATCATACAAACGGCAACGTCGGCATCGGGACGACGACGCCTGGGTATAAACTTGATGTGGCGGGGGACATAAATATTACGGGCAACTTCAAGGTTAATGGCACAAATCTGGCAGCCGGTATTGGCGGTGCAGGTACGGCTAACTATTTGCCAATCTTTGCTACTGGAACAACATTGGGCAATTCAGCAATCTACCAATCATCGGGCAATATTGGGATCGGGACGGCAGTGCCAGACAGTCCTCTTCACGTACAAGGCGCAACATTTCCTCAATCCAGGGTGAATAATTACAATCTGGCTGTTGCCAATGGAGAGGCTGGTTTGAGGTTTCGCTCAGGTGGAACTTCGGGAGACGCACATGCGGATTTGGGTTGGACCGGTACCGGCGCTGAAACGGGAAATCTTGTCTTTAGAGTTCCTTACACCAGTGAGCGAATGAGAATTCAATCGAACGGCAATGTCGGCATCGGGACGACGGGACCTGGAGCCACTCTAGATGTTTATACTGGAGGAGATCCCACGGCATTGTTTCGAGCAAATGGTGATGTGAATGTGGGGTTAAAGGGCTCTACTTCTGGAAATACACAATTGTTTTCTATTAGAAGTAATGGTACTAGTGTAGTTCATCTTAATACTCAAAATTCTGCAAGACTAGCTTTGGGGGTATCTACAGGAACAGGAACAGGAACCATAGTTGAAAATATGACAATAACCAGCACCGGCAATGTCGGCATCGGGACGACGGCGCCTGGAGAAAAATTTCAGGTATTGCGAGATCAAGCATCTTATACTCGCGTGGCTAGCTTTTATGATACAAGCGCAACTGGCATTCCTTACATAACAGTTGGTAAGGCCAATGGCGAAGGCGCTGATACGGCTGCCTTATTAGCATACGACACTGCAAATAATACTGGTTGGTTGGGAATAGCCGGAGATAGTCTTGGCACGGGGATTCATTTCAAAAGGGGTGGCAACGTCGGCATCGGGACGACGGCGCCAAATTTTTCGCTAGATATAAAGCCTGGAGTTAGCAATGCTATTACACGTGTTGGCTCGTTTACATTTATGGAAAATGTTGTTAGTAACCAGTCTATGTTTGGTCGTAATGTTTATTATGATAGTGCATGGAAATATGCTAACAATGGATATGCCACAGCAATTCGTATGTACGATGATCCAGGAGATGGATCAATAGCGTTTCATTTGGCGGGAAGCGGAACAGCGGGTGGTACGCCGGCGGCATGGGATAGCACTGATGTTAAAATGGTAATAAGAAATTCCGGCTACGTCGGCATCGGGACGACAGATCCCGGTGCTTACAAGCTAAATGTCAATGGTAATACCTATGTAGCCGGCACTATTAACGCCAGTGGACATATAACCGGCAACTATATTTTTGGAAGTTATCTTAATGCTTCAGCAGGCAATAGTGAAAATCCAACTATCGGTCAAGTTTGGACTCAAAGCACAGGGGATGATTATTTAAGAAAATCTACCCCGGCACATTTTATAAGTCAATTAGGACTTATTTATTCAGGAAATATTGGCTCACAATCGGTTAACTATGCCACTAGCGCTACTTACTTAAATTCTAGTAATTATATCAATCAGACAGGCAATACTGGAACATGGAATTCGGATTTTCAAAATACTCCTGCAGGTACTGCAAGATATGGCGGAGATGTTGGCGCGCAGACAACCGGCAATCCTGGGGGTACTTGGTGGATTCAGCAGAATTTTAGACACACCAATACTAGCAATTATTGGGGTACTCAGGTTGCATGGGGTTGGGAAGATAATGCCAATAGGTTGGCTACAAGAAATGTCACTGGAGGTACTTTTGGGTCGTGGGTTTATTATTTAAATTCAGGTAATTATAATTCTTATGCCCCGACTCTGACCGGTGGTGGAGCATCCGGAACATGGGGGATAAATATTACGGGCAATGCAGCAACGGCGGGAACTGCCGCAGAAGCGACTAATAATTATTTCTATGTGAGAGGGACGTCGCCATCAACTTTATATGTAGATACTGATGATGGAGTTACTCGTTACGTTCATCAAAATGGAGGGAATATAGGGTTTTTGGGTAATGGTGGAAGTTGGATCCTTCGGGTTGATGATGCTGGTACAGTTATAGCTAATACTTTTTCTGGTGCTTTATCGGGAAATGCATCAACTGCGACATATGCCACCAGCGCCGGCAATGCTGACACAGTAGATAGTCAACACTTTGCTTGGTCAAATGCCGATAACAATCCTACTTATCTTTGGGGGGCAAATTCAAATGGAAGTTCTTTCTTAGCCGCTCGAGGTTCAATGAGTGTAAATTATGCTAACTATTCTAACTATTCAAATTATCTTCCTACTAGTTATATTGGTGGTGTACAACTAAATCCCCAAACTTATTTTAACAATGGCATTGGGTTAAAGGTTGCCATGACAGGATATCCTAGTACCTGGTCAGATACTTTATGGATTAATGGATACTCTGGTGGCGATGTTCCAAATATGATCGCATTACATTTTATTCGTAATGGTACACCGAGAATGTGGATAAGCTCTCAAAGTTTCTCTAGCACTTCTTACGGCACAGCTTATGAAGTTATAAGTTCTTATAACATCGCCTCCCAAACCGTAGCTACAGCGGGTAACCTAACTGGGCATGCTGCCGGATATGCTTATGCCGATGGGGGAACATCAACTTTAACAAATGGGGTTAATCAAAATCCAAATAGAACTGACGGTTCTTTTTACCAAGTCAATTGGAATAATGCTGCTGCTGGAGATACTAATTTATATTCTAGTGCTAACGTTACTCTTCGATCTTCTTACCCTGGAGCAATACAGTTTAGGGGTGCTTATACTCTTGAAGGCAACGATAGTTATGGCTTGTATTCAAATACAGGTTTATATGCTGCTGGTGGATTGTGGGACGCTGGTAATCGGGTATACTCCGGGGGGAATCCGCAGGTTAATATAAGTGGTAGCGCTGGTAGTGCTAATTATTTGAATACCGCGGGGCTTTATTATCAAGGTGGCAACGTCGGCATCGGGACGGTGAGTCCGGGGTATAATTTAGATGTTAGCGGGATAGGATCTTTTCTGAATAGCGGGGCTGGCACTTGGAATGGATCTCTGTGGGTTTCGAATAATAATGCTTCGGCCGCGGTTGCTTCTGGAATCCTCAGGGTGATGTCGCAGAATACTAGCGCCAGTAATTCTTTGATGGTAGCAACGAATTCGGCAACAACAGTTTACGGGCTCAACTCAGATGGAAGTTTCTTTTATAATATTGGAGCAACAGGTAGTCCAATTTTACACGGGTTAGCCAGCGGCAACGTCGGCATCGGAACGACGGCACCTGCCGCAAATCTAAACATACTAGGCACTTCAGGGTTACATCTTCAGTATTCAAATGCTTATGGAGCAAATGGATACAGGCTTTTTACAGCATCAGATCATTCTTATTTAGGAATAGGTTATGTTGCGAGTGGCGCTTGGTATCCAACTGCAGGGACGCCAGCAATGGTCATACAATCAACAAATGGCTATGTCGGCATCGGTAACACACCAGGATATAAACTTGATGTCCAAGGAGATGTCGTCGCTCGTGGATCAGTCTATAGTAGCACTTACGGTTGGCTCTCTGACGAAAGATTAAAACAAAATATCGAACCTGTTGCATCTCCGATAGAAACACTTATGCAAATAAACGGGAAAAGTTTTGACTGGAGAACAGCTGAATTTCCAGACAAAAATTTCCCTGATGGAATCCAATACGGAATGATTGCCCAAGAAGTAGAAGAAATTCTTCCTGCTGCTGTTACTATAATGAACGATGGTTTTAAGACAGTTAATTATGCAGCGTTTACACCCTTTTTGATTGAAGCAATCAAACAGCAACAAACTCAAATCATTGGTGTTTCAGCTTTGGTCAGTGGTCTTCAAAATTCTTTCACGGAACAGGAAAAAGATTTGCAAGAACTGGCGTTAGCGTTGGCGACTCTGGCGACTAATGAAGAGAACAAAACTGCCATTGCGGAACAAAAAATTGACACACTAGAAAATAATTTGAACTTTGGCGGATCGCAGATCAATCTGTTGAGTGGAAAACTAAACACCGTTTCGCAGAAACTTTCCCAAAATTTTCAGGCCGAATTGGAAATTCCTTTTTATGAGTTTGCAAGTGAGAGCAGTGAGTTGTCTGCAACGCTCACTGACACGGCTTTCGGCGATGGTCAATTTTCGGGAACATATGCCAGTCCGGAAAATTTCCAGGAAGTGGCACTGCGCTTGACGAGTGACAATCAAATTGATCTTACGGACAAGGATTTGGCGGAAAGTTATCTGGTCTACGATGTCTACATCAGCGATCCAAGCGCATTGGAAGATTACAACACTGAGCTGGGCAATGAGCTGGATCAAAAAGAGTTGCAATGGAATAAAATTAATCACCCATTTTTTCAAAGCGGTTGGAATGAAGTCCGTTTGCCGATTGAGGATGGTTTGAAAACCGGCGTGATTGATTGGCAACAGCTCAACTATTTCCGCGCTTACTTTAAATTCAGCGCGACTGAACAGTTGCAATTTAAAAACATTCGCTTGGAAACCAAGGCAAGTTATCAACCGCTGGCGCAAACAGTTGACGCGAAGGAGCTGGATCTGTTCAATAACGCCGATCAAGGCACGGCGCTCAAAGATATTTTTGCCACCCTAGATAGTATAAAGACGCAAGATCTTGCGTCTCTACAAGTTGACACAGAACTAACACAAGATCTCAAAGAAATGCAAGAGCAAGTGGCGCTTTTGCAAGAAGAGACTAGGGCGGTGATTGACTTATCCTTGGCGATGAATTTGGAGAATGTGCTCTACAAAGACTCCACGGGCAGTGTTTTGGGGTTGAATATCATCGCGGCGGAAGAAGTGAAAGCGAAAAAAGTGGAAGCGCAGGATTATGTTGTCAGTGAAAATGTCGATCCGCTCAAAAACAATGTTGGATCAGTCATTGTGCGCGTTGGCGAGCAAGAAGTGCTTGTCAAAAATGAAACCGTGACGATTGATTCCAAAATCATAGTGACGCCGGTCGGATCGAGTCCGGTGGCTTGGGTCATCTCTGACAAGATCAATAGCACCGGTTTCAAAATCAAACTGGACAAACCGGCTGAGTTTGATATTGCTTTTGACTATTGGGTGATTGGGGTGGAGAAATAAAAATGGAAAATGCAAATCTCAAAATGCAAAATTTAGAAATTGGAATAATTTATCCTAGATGTTTTATGGATGTGAAGTTGTACTTGCAGAGACGCAGTGACATTGCGTCTTTTTTGCCCAAGTTTGCCTTATGTGCTGGCTTGATATATAGTTAGATTATAAAAGAAGGGTAATAGTTAAGGCCAAACTCATGGAAACATTTGAGATTGTCGGCGGGAAAAAATTGCGAGGGGAAATTGCGGTGCGGGGCTCGAAAAATGCCACCACGCCAATTTTGGCCGCGACACTGCTCACGAAAGAGGAGTGCGTCATTTCCAATCTTCCGCTGATCGAAGATGTATACCGGATGCTAGAGATTCTAACGAGCATAGGATCGGAAATCCGTTGGCTTGGTAAAAGAAAAATCAGCGTGAGAAATGCCAAAATTGATCCGACCAAGATGGATTTGGAAACGGTCAAAAAACTGCGTTCTTCCGTTTTGCTTTTGGGACCGCTTAGCGCGCGTTTCGATCGATTTAAATTTTATCGTCCCGGTGGATGCGTGATTGGAGCGAGACCGCTTGGAACGCATTTTGAGGCGTTGCGTAAATTGGGCGTGAATATTTCGCAAACTGAAAAAAGTTATTCGGTTGATGCGCGAAAAAGAAAAGCGGCCAAGATTACTTTGGGAGAAATGTCCGTGACGGCGACAGAAAACGCGATGATGCTCGCCGCGGGATTGCCGGGAAAAACTATTGTAAAAGCGGCCGCTTGCGAACCGCATGTTTCCGATTTGGGAAGATTTCTCATTTCGATGGGAGCGAAAATCAAGGGACTCGGAACGCATAGTTTGGAAATTAGCGGCACAAAAAAGATCCAAGGAGCCGTGCACACAATCATTCCTGATGCCAATGAGGCAGCCACGTTTCTCATTTTGGGCGCAACGACCGGAAGCCCGATTAGGGTAAAAAACGCCAAAGAAGAGCATTTGGATTTGGTGTTGGAAAAGCTGCGTGAGTTTGGAGTGGGTTTCAAAATTGGCAAAAATATGATTGAAGTTATTCCGGCCAAAAAATTGAGAGCCGTTTCCAAGATTGATACTAGGACTTATCCGGGCGTGCCGTCTGATGTGCAAGCGCCTTTTGGCGTTTTGGCAACGCAAGCCGAAGGGAAAACACTTGTCCATGATTCGCTCTATGAAAGTCGTTTCAACTATGTTGGAGAATTGGTGAAGATGGGAGCGAAAGCAAAAATTCTCGATCCGCACAGAGTGGTTATTACTGGTCCGGTGAAACTGAGAGGAAAAACCATCATTAGTTTCGATCTGCGCGCCGGAGCGACGCTCATCATCGCCGCGCTGATTGCCGAAGGCAAAACAACTATCAGAGAAATCTATCAAGTTGATCGTGGGTATGAAAAAATTGAAGAAAGATTGCAAAAATTGGGGGCGGAAATTAGGAGAGTAGTGGAATAAAAACTGTTTATTTCTATGAAAGTTACCAAACCAAAACCAGGAAAAGATTATATCGGCGTGGGTGGAGGCGTTTTAATTTTCAACGCCAAAAAAGAAGTCTTATTGATGAAGCGCGGGAAAAATACTAAAAACGAAGTCGGATATTGGAATAAATTGGGCGGAGAGGTGGAATATGGTGAGAAGGTGATTGATATGATTGCGCGAGAAACGAAAGAAGAGGCGGGAATAACAATTAACATTTGGGGTTACCTGCCACATAGCGACCATATCATCAAGAAAGATAAGCAACACTGGGTCGGGTTTAATTATTTAGCTGACGTGAAATCAGGAATAGCGAAGAATACGGAACCAGATAAATTTGATGATGTGAAATGGTTTAATCTCAAAAAATTACCGAAAAAGCTAGCTCAACCAACGAGAGAATCAGTAAAGAACTATTTGGTAGGGAAGTATATTAAGTTAAAATAGCTATGAAAAAATATCTTGAAGCGACGAAAAAATTTCATCGAAAACATAAAATGAAAGGAACAAATAATGAAGATATGCAATTTCGATTGAATTTGATGATTGAAGAGCTAGGAGAGTTGGCACAGGCAGTGACGAAGGGAAAATCGCGCAAAGAGGTTATTGAAGAAAATATTGATCTTTTGAATCTAGTCCTAGGGAATTTTGTCAGTCTTGGTGTCGGATTAAAAGAGATCGAAAAAGCATTTTATGCCAAGCATGAAAGGATAATGAAAAGAGAGGTGCGGAAGTTAGCTAATGGCAATTATAGGGTGAGTGCATTTAAATAAATAATGAATTTTTGTACATTCGTATATTCGTACAAATTCGTAATTCGTAGAGAAAACCTTATGTTAGTACGAAAGATTGGAATAGATTTGGGCACAGCCAATGTTTTGGTGTTTGTTCCCGGCAAGGGGATTGTTTCTAATGAGCCATCAGTGGTGGCGATTTCGCTTTTGGAAAACAAAGTGCTCGCTATCGGCAATGAAGCCAAGGAGATGCTGGGGCGGACGCCGGACACGATTGTGGCGAGCCGGCCGATGCGTGACGGTGTGATCGCGGACTACAAAATCACCGAAGCGATGCTTAAATATTTCATCAACAAAGTTAGCGGCCGTTTCCGCTTGGTTCGTCCGGAAGTGATGGTGTCTATTCCGGCCGGAGTGACTTCGACGGAGAGAAGGGCGGTGATTGACGCGACCATTCGCGCCGGGGCGAAAATGGCCTATGTGGTCAAAGAACCGATTTTGGCTGCGATTGGAGCGGGAATTCCGATTAACAATGCAGCGGGCAATATGATTATCGACATTGGCGGAGGAACGTCGGAAGTGGCGGTCGTTTCGCTTGGCGGAGTGGTCTCTGCGCATAGCGCGCGGGTAGGAGGGAATAAAATTGATCAAGCGATCGCGGATTATATCAAACGCAAATATAGTCTTTCGATTGGGGACCGGACGGCGGAGGACGTGAAGATAAAAATTGGTTCGGCTTTACCGCAAGTCAAAGAAGATTATATGGATGTGCGTGGACGAGATCTCACTGGCGGACTGCCGAGAACAGTGAAAATTTCTTCCAATGAAGTGACCGAAGCGATTCAAGATGAACTGCGAGAAGTGATTAATGCCATTAAAAAAGTTTTGCAAGAAACCCCGCCGGAATTGGCGGCGGACATTATGGACAAAGGGATGGTGCTTTCCGGTGGTGGGGCGCTTCTGCGCAATCTTGACCAATTGATCACAAAAACAATTGGCGTGCCGTGTTATGTGGCGGATGACGCACTGTTTTGCGTAATCAAAGGCATCGGCATCGCACTGGAGAATCTGGATTTGTATAAACGGACGATGATGCTTAGTAAGTAAGTAAGTAAGTAATTAAGTAAGTAATTAATTAAGTAAGTAATTAATTAAGTAAGTAAGTAAGTAAGTAAGTAAGTAAGTAAGTAAGTAAGTAAGCAAGCAAGCAAGCAGGAACGGGTTACAAACTCGTTCTTGTAAAAAGAAAAAAGATATAAATTTTATCAAATAAATTCATAAAAATTACAAGCAAATGAAAATAGGTATCGATGGCTCTCGGGCATTTTTAAAGCAAAGGACCGGAGTGGAGGAATATTCCTATCAAGTGATTAAGCGGTTGCAAGGCCGACTCAAAGAACATCGCGTTATCCTCTACGTGCGTGGCTATCAAGTGGTGGATTTCCCCTTGCCGGAAAATTGGCGGGTGAGAAAAATTCATTGTCCGCGCCTTTGGACTCAGGTCGGATTATCTCTCGAACTTTTTTTTCGCCCAGTTGACGTACTGTTTGTTCCGGCACATACGGTGCCGCTTTTTCACCCCAGAAAAACAGTCGTCACCGTGCATGGGCTGGAATATGAAATTATGCCGGAAGCTTATTCTTTTTTTGAGCGTTTATATATGCGCTATTCCATCAAAAACTCTTGTCGTTGGGCGAAAAAAATCATTAGCGTTTCCAAAAATACCAAACGGGATCTCATGAATCTCTATGAAGTGCCGGAAGAAAAAATTAATATTGTCTATGAAGGTTACGAAGATCGGACGAGCGAGTTTGGCATGGAAGACGCCGGAGAAGTCGAAAAGCTGAAGCCATATTTACTATTTGTCGGACGGTTGGAAAAGCGTAAAAATATTTTGGGTATCGTTGAAGCGTTTGATCTGTTCAAGAAAGAAACGGGCGCTCCGCACAAATTGGTTTTGGGCGGAAAATTTGGTCATGGCGAAGAGGAGATTAAAGCGCGGATCGAAAAGTCGGAATATCAAAAGGATATTGTCATAACCGGTTTTGTGAAAGATGGAAAAAAGTGGCAATTATTCAGGAATGCCGCCGTGTTTCTTTTTCCGACGCTCTATGAGGGTTTTGGTCTGCCAGTTTTGGAAGCGCAGAGCCAAGGTGTGCCGGTTATCACCTCAAACACATCTTCGCTTCCTGAAGTGACTAATGGCAGTGCTTTTTTAGTTGATCCGGCCGAGCCAAGATTTATCGCTGATGCCATGATCACGCTTACGCAAGATGAAAAAAAAGCTAAAGACCTGATCAAAAAAGGCTATGAAAACATCAAACGCTTCAGCTGGAAAAACTGCGCGGATTTGATTGCGACGGTTTTGACGGAATAAGAGGGCTTGAATTTTCAAGTCTAAATTTAAAATTTATTGATTTAGCTTCGATTTTAAATTTTTTTATAGACCAATAGGTCTTTTTTTGTTGTTTAAGTGCAAAAACTGGGGGTTTGTGGTAAAATTAGAATTATTGAAATCCAAATGAAATCCACCTCACCCTAACCCTCTCCTTGTAAAGGAGAGGGGACAAAGCATTTTTTGTATATTTGTATATTCGTAAAAGATTCGTAATTCGTAGAGAGAAACTTATGCCACAAACAAAAGACCTAAAAATTGCGATTGTCCATGATTTTTTGGTTGAATTCGGTGGAGCCGAACGCGTTTTGAAGTCGCTTGTGGAAATGTTTCCCGAGGCGCCGATTTATACAATGCTCGCGGAAAAAGAAAATTTTCCGGCGTGGCTGAAAAACAAAAAAATCGAAACTTCATTTTTGCAACGATTGCCCAAGTTTTTGCGTAGAAGAAGAAGGTGGTTGTTGCCATTCTTGCCCGTGGCGCCGGAAACGTTCAATTTGCGTGAATATGATCTGATTATTTCTAGTTGTGGTGCGTGGTCCAAAGGAATCGTCACTCGGCTTGACACAGTACATATTAGCTATCTTCACAGCCCGATGCGGTTTGCTTGGGATATGAACGATGAATACTTGCGCGGACAAAAGAAAGGATGGACGCTGAATTTTTTCGGCCGGCTACTTTTGAACTATATTCGCCTGTGGGATTTCGCGGCGGCCGATCGACCGGAATATTTGATCGCTAATTCGCACTATACCAAAGACAGGATTCGGAAATACTATAATCGCGAAGCGCATGTGATATATCCCCCCGTCTGCAACGCTATGCGTAGCATTGCGGGCAGGCCCGTATCAGTCAATACGACTAGTGAACCTAAAAATTCAGAGAAGAAATACTTCCTTGTAGTATCGCGTCTTTCGGCGTATAAAAATATTGATGTGATAATCGAGGCGTTTAACAAATTAGAACTGCCGCTAGTGATAGTGGGTAAGGGAGAGCAGGAAAAATATCTGAAATCAATCGCGGGAAAAAATATCAAATTTCTTGGTTTTCAGTCAGATGAAAAACTCTCGCAGATTTATGCCGGAGCGCGCTGTTTTGTTTTTTCCGCTATTGATGATTTCGGGATTGCGCCGGTTGAAGCAATGGCACAAGGTGTGCCGGTTTTGGGAGTGAGGCTTGGCGGGATGAAGGAGATAATTTTGGAAGGACAGACAGGTGAATTTTTTGACTGCGCAACACCGGAAGTGATTGCCGATGGGGTGCGTCGGTTTCGGGAAAATGAGCATAGTTATGACAAGGAAGTGATTAAGGCACGAGCAAGAGAGTTTAGTGAAGAAAGATTCAAGAAGGAGTTTTTAGCTTTTATTGAAGATAAAACAGTATGATTTTTTTAGGATGTAGCTATGCGAAAAACAGAATTTGCCAATGGCGAATATTATCACATCTACAATCGCGGAGTAGATAAGCGAGAGGTGTTTTTGGATGGGAAGGATTATATAAGATTTCTAAAATCAATCAAAGAATTTAATGTGGATAGGGCAATTGGAAGCTTGAAAGATTTACAGGCTCTAAGAGCCCGTTCTGCTGACGGGCTCTTAGAGCCTGTAAATCGGGTAGTTGATATAATTGCTTATTGCTTGAACTCTAATCACTATCATTTTATTCTTAGGCAACTAGAAGATAAGGGGATAGAAAAGTTTATGCATAAACTAGGAATGGGCTACACAAATTATTTCAACAAAAAACACGACCGCTCTGGCTCTCTTTTTCAAGGACCATTCAAATCCATTCGCATCGACTCCAATGAATATCTTCTACACCTCTCGGTTTATGTCAACGCCAACCACGCAATTCACAATTACAAGGAAGAAGACTGGCCCTATTCTAGTTATTTAGACTATACTGGAAAGAGAGAGGGAAAGCTTTGTGAAAAAGAAGTAATTCTGGGACAGTTTGATGATAACTTTTTGGAATATGAGAAGTTTATACAAACCAATTTAGAATATTTTAAAGAAAAGAAAGAGTTAGAAAAATACGTATTAGAGTAATTATTATGTCAATTTTGGGTAACAAAAAAATAGTTGATTCATTAGAGCGGGCGTTGGCGAAAAACAACTTGGCGCAGAGTTATCTTTTTTGTGGACCGGAGGCTTTGGGAAAATTTTTGGTGGCCGAGAATTTTGCCCAAAAACTGACCGGCGGGAAAAAGGAGGCGGTGAACCCCAATTTGCTTTTGATCGAGCCGGAAGTGGAAGAGAAGGATGGAATTTTTCGGGAAAAGGAAATCAAATTGGAAGTAATCAAGCGTTTGCAAAAAGAGTTCAGTTTGACGGCCTATGCTAAAAATTATCGCGTGGCAATTATTCGCAGTGCTCAGCGTCTCAATCTTTCAGCCCAAAACGCGCTACTCAAAATTTTGGAAGAACCGCCGGAAAAAGCGGTGATCATTTTGGTGGCGGAAGAGGAAAAAAAATTGCTTCCGACAATCGTTTCACGTTGTCAGATCAAGCGTTTCGGGCTTTTGACGGAAGCAGAACTAGGTGAAATGCTAGACGCGAATCTGCCAAACAGAGCGGAATTGATTTTTTGGTCGCTGGGTCGCCCGGGTTTTTTGAGCGTTTTTTTGCGAGACGTCGCAAAGCTAGAGGAAAGACAATTGTTTGCGAGAGAGTTGCAAAGCTTTTTTTCGATGAATGGCAACGAAAAATTATCTTTCGCTGAGACGTTGAGCAAAAATACGCCACTGCTGTTGGAAAAGATGGATCTTTGGATGATTCTTTTGCGCGCGGTCATTTTGGGACAAAAAAGTTTTTTGGCGCTTGCTCCGGAAAAAGCGTTGAGCTTGATTGAAAAGATTGAAGAAAGCAAGAAAATAATTAGTAGCACTAATGCCAATGTGCGTCTGGTGGTGGAAAATCTATTATTGGCTTTTTAATCCTCCTTCGTCCCGACGTTACGTCGGGACTACGGCGTGACAAGCATGATAAAGATAATCAATCGCAAAAAAAATAGATCAAATGAGAGCTTGGCTCGGAGCAAAAAAAAGACTCCTGGTAAGTGGCTTTATCGTTTGGTGGTGTTTTTTTTCTTGTTGACGGTCGGATTCGCTTTGTTTTTTTCCGGTTTTTTGACGATTGCCGAGATAGAAATATCCGGTTTGAACAAATTGGATGAGGCGCCAATTCGCGATATCATCAAGGGAAAAATAGATGGAAAGTTTTTCAACTTAGTGCTGAAAAATAATTTAGTCTTATTCCCCGAAAATAGTCTAAAAAAAGAGTTGAGGGAGAAATTCAAACGCATCGAAGATGTGCGAGTGGAAAGAAAATTTCCCGATAGGATAATAGTTTCAATCAAAGAGCGGAAGCTTACGATGATGCTGTGCAGTTCTGGTCGATGCTATCTGTTGAACGAAAGAGGCGAGGCCTATTCAGCGGATAATTTCAGTTCTGAAGAACTGGAAAAAGAAAATCTGATCACACTTAATGATTTGAGCGGCGCGCAGATTAGCACGGAAAATAATCCGCTGGAAAGCGATTTCCAGGCCTTTATTTTGCAACTGGGCGAGCAAGTTCAAAAAGAAACGGACATTTTAATCAAGAGGCAATATGAAACGCCAAGCCGAATGTCGAACGACTTGAAAGTGGAAACAGAGGCTGGTTGGAAAATCTATTTCAGCGAGGAAGTCGGCCTTGGAAAAGAACTTTTAATGCTTAAAACTGTTCTTACTAACAAAATCGAAAAAGAACGTCAAAAAGATTTAGAGTATATTGATTTGCGCATTGCCAATAAGGTTTTCTATAAATTCAAAGAGGGAACGGAGCAAACTCAAGAGGTCGAGGTTGTTCCGGCGCCGGAAGTGAAAAAAGAAAAAAAGAAGAAGAAATAAAATATATTCCCTTCTCCTTCTGGGAGAAGGTGCCCCCGCCGCGGCGGGGATGAGGGCGCTCTCGATAACACACAAAGCATTAGCTTAGTTGATAGCTTTCTGTGCAGTAGTAAAAACCCTCACCTGTCACGTGCTCGTGACATCCTCTCCCGAAGGGCGAGGAGGCTATGGTTAATTCAACATTTTCAAGTCCTCTGTGCTAACATAGTAGATAAAAATAGAAGTTCCAACTTGATAGACGGGTTTGATTTTTTTGGTCCAGCGATAACTATCCTGGTCCTCTTTTGTTCTGTCATAGATACTGCCTTGCGAGAAGTTGGTCGAAATGGCGTACCAACCGGTTTCAAGTGGACGTTTGGAGTCGTACCACATCAGATATTTTTCTTTGATATAGTATTTGATATCTGCCCCGCCGAAATAGTCGACGCGGATTTTGTCAATTGGTTTTCCCGGGGTTGGAAATGGAGTGGCAATCGAATAGCAACTTGCTGGACAACCAACTTTTTCATTAGGATCGCAAAAGACTTGGGCGCAATGGTTATATTTATCAATCCAAACTCTCAGTCTCTTCAAGTCTTGACCCCAATCAGCATTGGAATCAGTGACGAAATTATAGCCATTTTTTGGTCCGCCGGCGATCCGATTGAAGTAGGACATGTAGAAAGGATAGGCCGTTACAGCTTCAATGACGAGAAGCGCGGAAAGAATAAAAGTGGCGGAAAGAAAAGTGACCCTGGTTGGTGAATTTTTTCTCTTTTGACAAAAATCGATGATGACTTTGGCTGTGAGAATGTAGATAAAAGGCAAGATGGGAAAGAGATGACGAAAGCCAATGTTGAGATTGCCGGTAATGCTGATGTAGGCATAAAGGAGGATGAAAAAAAACATTGCCAGAAGTTCAATATTACGTCTGAGGTAATCGCGAAAAGCTGTCAGGCAGGGCAATTTGCGTGTAAGTTTTTTTGTGCAATTGATGAAGCCTTTCAAGTTGTTCCAAAAAGCGATTAAGAGAGCGGAGAGCATCAAGAAAAGCATTACCAGCGGTTCTTTTAAGGCAAAGACGGTTGGGAAATAGGCCGGAAAGGCGGAGGAGGAAACTTGACCCATAAAATAGGCGCCATTGCCACCGGCCACTCTTTTGAAAACCATCGCGATGCCGAGAAAATATTCCGAAAGCGGTCGAAAGACGGCTGACTCGTTGAGAGCGAGTAAGATTTTGTTGGTGTAAATATTTTTAATATTAGGATCATCCGGACTGAAATAATAATTAATCGTTTCGGCTAATTTTACTTCTGGCATCGCATAATTATTCAAGGCGTAAAAAAGCCAAACGACAATGAGGGAAAAAGCCAAAGCGATAAAGCTTTTGCCTAAATATTCGCCCAGCTTGCTTAGTTTGAAAATCAGGACATTTTTTTTGTCAGTCGGAATTTTTTTTGTCAAAGGATAGATGATGGCGACTAGTCCAAAGATAGGGAGGAGTAAGATGGAGGAGAATTTTGTCAGTTGGACAAGGGCGAGAAAAAATCCGCCGATGGCGACATTTTTCCAGGTGGGATCTTTTATGAATTTTAGAAAATAGTAGAAGGAAATCAGCATAAACCCAGCAATACCCAAGTCGGTTGTGACAAAATGATTGTGTCCGAGAATATTAGGATCAAAGGCGTAAAGCGTGAGCGCGAGAAGTCCGCCCAGCGTTCCTGCCAGTTCTTTGCCCCATTTGAAAATAAAAAGACCGAAAAGCAATGAGAGAAGGACAAAGGGAACACGCGCCCAAAAAATCAGCAGGTCGGCGTCGTTACCCATTTGCCAAAAAAGATTATGTCCGGCTTCCCATTGGCCATTAATTTCCGTGGTCCAAAATTTTTGAGTGGTATCAAAACCCAGTTGCATAAAAACCAAAGGCAGAGCCGCCAGGTCTTTGAGTAGCGGAGGATGTTCCGGGTTGAGGCGCATATCGTGCATCGTCAGATAGGAATAGCCGGCCGGAATGTGGGCGGTTTCATCGAAAATGGCGCTGTCCCACCAAGCGTTGAGGAGGGAAACGATGAGCATGAAAGCGAGAATCAATCCGACAACCAGTTGGTAGTTTTTTTCCAGAAATTTTTGCATATTTTTAGTTTTTATTTAAATTTTTTATTAAAATTCTTTGACCACGACCTCATCCGGCCTTCGGCCACCTTCTCCTTAGTAAGGAGAAGGGCTACTTCTGGAGCTGTCTTATTTTTAGCATTTTGTTCCCTCTCCTTACTAAGGAGAGGGTTAGGGTGAGGTCTTATTCCATCGTATAAAAACTCAACCCATATGAATCCTTAGTTTCTTTTAATTCAAGAGCGGGAAATTTATTTTGCAGATAGTTGATCACCTCATCATTCTTATCGGTGAGGATGATGATAAAATTTTCAGTTTTCGGTTCGAGCAGGCGGATTTCTCCCGCATAAACCATTTCCAAGTTAGGCATATTTTGATTAAAAAGAAGAATGGGGATTCGTTGCATATTTTCCGCCACAACGAATTTTTCTTTTTGGGCGGGAAGAGTTTTGAGATATCTGGAAACATCCATCAGGACATTCTCGAAAGAGCGGGCAGTTTCAGTTTGTGAGGCCCAGAAGATGTGATATTTGAGGCTATTGAACAGCCCGACAAAAAGAAGCATCGCAACAATGAGAAAAGTGAAAATTCCTCGCGGAAACCAGGAGTATTTTTTGGTATATTCAATAAGATAATCAATGGCAATGGCGGAAAAAATGAAAGTAACCGGAAGCGTGCCGATGGCGCGCAGAGCGTGGGGCATTCCCTCGGCCGTCATAAATTCCGGAGCGAGCATAATAAAAAACCAGGAAACCAAAAACAGATAGAGATCCATTTCTGCATTACGTTCTTTTTTGAAAACTCTCGAGAGAAAAAGGCGAATTAAGCGCAGGACGGAATAGATTAAACCGAAAAGAAAAGCCGTACCGGAAATTATATCCAAAATCGGATAAGGCGGATAGTTATGGCGCCAGTTTTGATCGCCCCAAAAATTATATTTTATCAGACTAAAAGCCAAGCTGCGGAGAAATGTCTGAACTGGTTGTCCGCCATTAACTTCCGGAGCAAGGACGGAAATTGAAGCGCTGCGTGATTCCAAAAATTCCGGGTGGAGAAAAAAAGTATAAAGAATTGGGGCGGCTGAGACGATTGTGAATGCGACAAAAATCAAAATATGCTTCCAATAATCTTGCAAGAATTTTTTGCGTGAAAACAAAAAGCTTGCCAGCATCACAATGAGAATGGCCGGCGCGATGCGAAAAGCGATGTAGGTATGGAGGCCAATGCCAAAAATCAATCCGCCGAAAGCGAAATCCCACCATTTTTTGGTACGGAGACCCTTGAAAAGAAAATAGAAAGTGAAAACCAAAACCAGCGGAAGCATATTGGCGCGAAAAGAGATGCGGGAAAAATTAATTGCCCAAAAAGAAACCGCCACTAGATAGCCGGCAATGAGTGCGATGCGTTCTTTGCGCCCAGCCGGAAAAAAGGCTGTAAAAAGTTCTTTTGTGAGTAGATACGTGCCGAGAACCACCAATGTTCCGCAAAGAATAGCCGGAAGCTTGAGGGACATCACGCTGACGCCAAAAAGCTGGAAACACAGAGCAACCATATTCATAAATAGTCCTTCGCGGCCGTTATTGGCAGTATAGAACCACTCATAATTGCCGGAATTGATGGCACCTATGGCGTCGATGCCGTTGACTGCTTCGTCGGGATAGACCCCCGGTGGGGTGTGTTCGATGTTTATGAAACGCAAGAAAAATCCCAGCGCAACAGTAGCAAAAAGCAAAACGTAGACCCAGTTTTTGTTTTTGTTCATGCAAAAATGATTAAAAATTGAAAGACGCTGCCTCACTATGAGATTAGTGTAGCACATTTTTTGAGTTATTCATAGTGGCAAAATATTTTTTTTCACATCTCCATTTTCACCACGGAAGCGCCGAAGATTAAATGGCTTAAAGTCAGTACTACTCTGCCACCAATCGGGATTCTCACGGATTGTCAATTAGAAAATCCTAGGATGGGTGGGGTTCTGGTTAGGAGTGTCTATTTTTAGAAAAGATAAAACCGGCCATGAAGATTCACGTCCGGTTTTTTGGATAAGATGACACAACGATGATTAATATCTGTTGCGCCGGTTGATGCTACGTTTCTTCCCGCGGACTTTTTTGAGCTGTTTTTCGATATGTGACAGCTTGCTTTGATTTGAAGCAGTGTTGTCGGTGGTGTGGCCGTGGGCATCTCTTTGACCCTGGCGCACGCGCTCATCCAGTTTCTTGGCCTTTTTGGAAAGTTTCCGTTCAGCCTTTTTGAGCTTACTGAGTTTTTCCCGATCACTTCTTTTCATTATTCCGCCTCCTTTTATAATCCGAACAGTCTTGCGAAAAAGCCTTTTTTCTGAGAAGAATTATTAGCTCTCATAAGCTTTTTTCTCAAATTGGCCCCAGTTATAAATTTTCTGCATAAGATGCCGTAGCATTTTTTACAGACCTTATGACCGTTGCCCCAGACATAAACTTTCCCTCTGATGGGGTGTTCGCCATGCCAGCAGGTAGTTTTGGGGCGATTTCCGTTGCGCTTGTTGCTTCTGCGTGTGGTATTGTTTCTTCTTGGCATATTCCCCCCTTGAATTTTTAGAAGCGTGGTTTTGGAGCCTTTGTCGTGTGCCCAGAAATTTTGCCTTTTCTCCAGCCAATATAGCTACCAGTGGGTACGCGATTGAAAAAGCAGTAGGCTCTTTCTTTAACATTATCGATTATATCTCCGATGCATACCCAGTTTGATTGGGGATTTCTGCGATTGGCGAAGATCCAGCCGATTGTTTGCTGGAAGAAGGAAGGCTTGTTTGGCCTTCTGGTTCTTCTTCTCGGATTTCGGCCACGATGTTTTCTTCTTGACATAACAGCCCTCCTTTCATCTGAAATTTTATTAACGCCGTGCCATCCAAAAAAATAAAATTATTCCAAGAAATATTACAGCCAAACCTAGAAATGGTGAAGTATTTATCATAAGGCTTATTCCGAAAAGAGCGACAATCCAAGGAAGCATTCCGATGAATAGTGAAATAGAAAAAATAATTAAGATAAGGCAGAAGATATTTATTGCTAAATGCGCCAGAATATTGCCTTGCGTTTTTGGATCAATGATGGGTGTCAAGATGAACAACCCAATTATTATCAAAAAAACAATCCAGCCCGAATTCGAACCAGACTTTCGTCTGGGTGGTCGATAGTAATGTCTCTTTCTTCTTTTCGCCATAATATATGCCCTCCTATCGGGAGTTATTTTGTTGGTAAAGTGCTTTTTTGGTGTTCTAGTGATTCTATCGTGGGCATGTTTTTTTGTCAAATTGGATGGATGACGGATATTTGACAAAAATAGCCAAATCTGCAAGACTAAAGTGTTTAGCAAGCAAATACTAGCGAGTAATTTATTTGTAAAAGGACTGGTTTTTTAAAATAATAGCTTTGATGCAAGATTTCCGAGGAAACCTTTTCAAAAAATGGCTTGGATGAGCTGATTTTTGGAAAGCTTTACTCAATGCAGAAAGCTAGAGACTTGCAAGATTGCTTCTTGCAAAACAGTTCTTCTTAAACAAAATAGGGAAGGAGGTGGCTATGGTAACTGTGCTATTCGCATTTACAATATTAGTAATCGGTGTTCACTTGGTCGTCGTTTTTACGGAAAAATCTGTTAAATTATTCATATTGGGAATTGTAGTCAGTTATGCTTCTACAGTAGTTGCTTTCTTTTCCAATAATCATCGGGCAATATGGTGGACGAAACCATGGACGTGGTATCTATTGATTGTAGGTTTTTGTACGGGGATTGTTTTGGTCTACACGCTTGTCGATTTGCTCGAGCGTAAATTGAAATATGCCGACGGAGAACTTGAATTGCTGTGCGGATTTTCCATTTGCGCGTTTGTGCTTCTGATGATGTCATTCTTGCATTTCTTTTTTTTCGCAGGCGTTACTTTTAATGCAGTTCTTGCATGTATGGCTGCTGGTTGTTTGAATAGCGAATGGGGAAAAAGCAGTATTTCGCCTAAGGCTTATCAGGCACAAAACGCTCAACCTGCGATTCCAGCTATCCCAACCGTTCCAAGAGCTAAAAAAACTCAGCAGAAGGGAGATGTCAAAAATTCGCAGGAGATTGCTGAAGAAAAAGTTAAATTGGAAGCTGAAAAACGTGCTAAGAAATTAGCTGAAGCAAAGGAAAAATTAGATACTGAACGGTATGCGAGAATAAAGGCTGAAGTTGACGCGGATGTTGCTAATTTTTTGCAGGAGCAAAAAAAGCGAGAGGAAGCTTTGAAAAAAGCTACGCAGTCAACTGTAAAGAAAAACAATGGGTCGAAGAAAGAGGAGATTCCTCCGGTGATTCTGCCAAAAAATGGAGAAAAAGAACGAAAAATAAATAGAAAGAGTAATTATGGCAGTGGCATCACTCCTCCTGTGTGGCAAACTGATGGAATGATTAGTCCAGATGATCTAATGAAAGAATTGGGTTATGAATAATTGATTTGGGTTAGAATTTTCCCAAATCAAAAATTGGTATAAAAAATATTTAATTCACCTGCTCGAACAATGCTTCGGGTAGGGAATATATAAATTAAGGCTTTTCTGAAATTAAAAATTACTTTTTGTTTTCAGAAAAGCTTTACTCGGAAAGTTTAGCCTTGAAAAATGAGGAAATCCTCACTTTTTCAGCGGAATCGTCCGCAACAAACCAGTGTACTTTGAAAGGAAAAATATTATGAAGAACAACACGAAGGGACGCTTTGGCAGTGGTAAGACTCGGCCAGTGTGGGAAACCGATGGAATGATCAGCCCGGATGAATTAATGAGAGATCTTGGTTATGAGGTCGAAGCTGGCGACGTGAAAGCCTCTCAGCATGATCGGACAACCAAGATTGAAAACAAAAACGAGCGGGTCATCGCTATCGTTTTCGCAAAGGACATCTCTGGTTCAATGAATCTGGCGCTAAGGCAGGAGGTTGATTCATTTAATGAAACAATGATTCCCGGACTCATGGGTGTCGAGAAAGTGAAACGACGGACTATCCGTGCAAGTGTTACGACGTTTGCTGAAAAGATTCGTCCGATTCGTCCCGGTCTTCTGACCTTGTCGGAACTGAAGAGCGCACCGCTTACGGTGGGCGAGCTTTTAGCACTGCCCAATCGCGGTGCGACCTCGCTGTATCAGGCGATGATCAGCAGTATCCGGTTTTTGGAACGTCGGGAGAAGATGATGTTTGCTAGAAAGGAACTCAACCATCCGATGAAGAAAATCGTGGTCATCTCAACAGATGGTGCCAATAACATGCCTCCACTTTATGCTTCTGCTGTTCTCGCGGAAAGAGAAAGGGTGCTGTCATTGATTCAGGGAAGAAATGCCAGAGATTGCTGGCAGTTTGTGCTGGCGTATTTCGACACCGATGGAGGATTAACCAAAAGTAAGTTCGGGCAAATCTGCAAAGATACCGGATTTGAGGGATATTTCTTTGATCGTTGTGATTCGAATATGACTCCTCAGCAGATGTTTCGGCATAATTTTGATTTTTTTTCAAAAAACGTCACCGGAAGAATCTAAATACATGATGTGTCGGCATCGTTAGGATTTGATATTAACCACTTAATGCGGAAATTTTTGAAAAACAGTTTTGGCTGTTCTGGTCGCTGGTTTTTCAAATAAGCCAGGAAGAGTTTTTGGTAGTAGCTATATTTTTTCCCAATCTTGCAATGCAAGATTGGGAGGACTTTTTCAAAAATTAATTCGTTTGATTTTTGAAAAAGTTTCGGAAATTTTTCCGAGGCCGGAATGTTCTTCACAACAAAATATGAAAGGAAAACTGATATGCAATGGGAATTTAAATCAACAGATGCGCTTTTAATTGTTCAGTTTGGTGCCAATAATGACTATATGGTGCCGGGCGGTATTTGGTCAGAAAAAATGGAAAGCAAAAAGGATTCGGCCGAAAGACGTGTCGTGAACAAGGTTAATAGTCAGAACAACACGCTTTTTTCCGGAGAAATCTCTCAAGAAAAAGCAGGCAAGATGGAGGTGGAAAAACCAGAAAAAGTATCTTTGGCAAAACTGCCAATCATGCTTTGGAAATCTGACTATGAGATGGTGAAGGCTGTCTATCAGGCTCGGCGCGATCAACGTGATCCCAATAAACAATATCACATGGTGCGTTTTTCATTTGTGAGAAAAGGCCTGGTAAATCGCGAAGATCCTGAAATCAAAAATTTCATGGGATATCGCGGTCTGATGTTGAGTGGTTTTCAGGATATTGCCAATACCTCAATTTGGAATAAGGTTCGACTTTATCGCAATCCACTTGAGGATCAACCCGGGCTCACCATGATTAGTCTCAATTTTGATGCTCGCGAACCGTTGTTTGAGTATCCGGGAGTACTGTGCCAGGAATGCAAGCCCAATGCTAAACCTAGTTGGGAAATTATAATGAGAAACAATGCTCTTGGTATAGAAAAAAGTTAACCCAAATTGAAAAGGAGAAATGATCAATGGAAACTATTGTTGGAATTGATGGAATCGGTTCGGTTAATCTGGATGGTCTCCAAAGTAATGATGGCGCCGAAGGCACTGTTTATTTCTTCGGAAAAACAGCAATCAAAATTTTCCACGATCCTCAGACGCAAACTCAAAAAATCGAAAAACTGCAACAGTCGCTTGTTCAAAAAAAGGCACGTTGGGATTCGCTAACGAAATATGTTTCAGCAGTGCAGGGACTGGCGCGTCAAGGGGGAGAAATTTGTGGGTATGCGATGGAAGCATTTCCCGGCTGGAAATCAGTTGGTGAAATTGTGAGTTCAGCTGGTCCAAGAGGAGAAAATATTGGAACGGCTCGTTCCCTGGAATTGCTTATCCGCCTTCATCGGGCTATTTATGAAACTCACAAATTCGGACACATCATTGGTGACCTCAACGAGAGAAATATTCTGGCCTATGTTGGGGAGAATAAATCGGATGTACGTCTCATTGATGTTGATTCGTTTGGAATGACAATTAATGGAAAAACCTATCTGCCCGATGCAATCGATCAAGACATTTGTCATCCGGATCAACAAAAAGCAATGACTGAAGGGCGGGAAGTGCCGTTTTCCCAGAAGTATGATTGGTGGGCATTTGCATTGCTTGCGGCTAGCTTGCTTTCGGGGAATGATCCCTATGTCACTGGAAATTATCGACAACTTTCGCCAATTGAGCGTTTGGAACTGCGGAAAACCGGTTGGATTTTTTCCACCAGAAATGACCGTCAAACCTGGATCAACACTCGACGATTTGGATCAAAAATTCGCACCATTCTCAATTATGTTCTCACGAAAGATGTGGAAGGTGTTTTCCCAGTGGCACTTCTCAAAGAGGCTTATATGAATATTATGCGTTGTGAGCGGTGCAATCTGGATTTCAATCGCGAAATCGTTTTTTGTCCCAATTGTTCACGGTCAGTGGCGTGATATTTTGAGACTTTACACAATCAAGCTAGGAAGAATTCTTCCTAGCTGTTTTTTTATAAGGATGTTCACGAAAATAAATTTTATTTGACAGCACTTTTCCATTTTTATTTATTGTCGCAGTCCCATCATTCATTATCCCTTTCGTCACATCAAAAAAAGACGAATGGATGTCTATAATTAATAGGCCATCAGCGTCAAATTTTTTACCGGAAGTTGTGGGGCTGTGTCCATGAATGATTGCATTGATTCCGAAATTTCTGATTTTTTCAATCAACTTTTTGCTTTCAGCTTCTTTATTCGTTTCAGTGAAATAAAATCTATTATCCGCATCAAAGTACATCGAAATCTTTCTCAATATTGGACTATATTTAGTATTATTATTGGCCAATCTATGGTAAAGTGCAAATTGAAAAGTTTGATTTAACAAGTTAATGTGATTTCGGATATCATCTTTTTTTGTAATGTCTTCGACTATATCAGTAGTTGGATCTGTGTGAAAAAATAAAGAATCATCAAAACTAGTAGCTACTTTCATGTGGCAAAGATTTTCCAAGAAGTTATTCCTACCTGTGCTACTTGTCCACTTATTGATGATTTCGGGAACAGATTCGAGAAGTTTTTTCCAAAAACGGAGCATCTCATCTGCAGTATTAAATTCTAACTTATATTGCAATCCTTCCTTTTTTAAATTTTGTTTGAAAATTTCGCTTAGGTGTTCTCGATCATTGTCTTTTGAAATATATCTTATTAATTCGCAAACCCCAATTGCTTGGTCGCAATATGTTTCAAAGATATCTATGAGTTCAGAGCGATCAATGGGAATATCTCCATAAGAAAGACCCCAGGCTAAGAATGAGGCAAAAGTCCAATCATGATTCCCACAAAGCATTTCAACTTCTCCTCCGACTTTTTCCGCTTGATCGGCCAGATCAAAAATTGTATTAGTGATTTCGATTCCGTCCAAACCGCGATCGCCAAGAATATCACCGAGAAAAACTAACTTTTTGTTTCCGCCTTTCCAAATCCAATGACCACTCGAATCTTTTTCTGCCACTTTCAACGTGCCCATGTGCCTTTCAAAAATCTCCATTGATCCAAAAAGATCCTCCACCGCCATCACTTCCGATTCGCGTTTCACTTCCCACCAGTTTCTTTTTTCCGGCTTGTGAAGGGTTTCGACTTTGAGCGGTTCTGTGGTTGGAGCGACTGGCAAGTTATCTGGCGCAATCGGTCGTTGTAATTTTCTTTCTGCTTTTCTCTCTCGTTTGCTTTTTTGTGATTTCCTTTCCGGTTTTTGTTGTTGTTCTGTTTTTTCTTCTGATGGTTTGCTTGTCGTTGTTTTTTCCGGTTCAATTATTTTTTCATCATCAATTACAGCGTCAGCTTTCTGATCAACATCCATCGGGTCAGGAATTATTTCTGGTTCAATGTTTTTTGGCGTCGCAGTTTCGAGAATGATTTCAACCTCAGTATTTTCCGGTTCGGCGGTTGGTTTCGCAAAAACAATTTTATCAGCCAGCTTCATTTCTTCAAGAAAGTTGTCCTCATCAGCTAAAGCTGGACCATCAATAATTGTTGTAACCAGTGGATCATCCACGGGAACAATCGGCGCTTTTATTGGTTCAATGTTTTCTGGTCGTTGGATTTTTTCGAAAAAATCCTGTAATATTTCTTCCTCCTCGATACTAGTAACCCTCTCTTTCCCTATGTCCTTACAGTAATTGTAAAAAATATCATTTAAATTTGATTTTAGGATAATTCGATAGCTCAATAGGCAAGTGCTAATCCCTAAGCCGTCAGCCACTCGATTGATTTTTTCCATAGTTAAAATTCCATCCCTCAGTGAATTGGATAGTTCATCAATGAGAGCGTATCTTTTAGTAGCGCTCTCGACTACCTTATTTCCATTGGAAATAAATCTGGCTTCTGTTTTGTCAGGCATGAATCAAAATAAAAATTAATAGTTTATTTAAATTAATATCCGTAGGAATTTACAAATTAGTTATTCTTTTAATTGCAAGTAGCTCCGATTCAATTTCTATTAGTTTCATATTCAGCATATCACTTTCACCTTCTTTTTTTATTTTTTCCTCTACCTTTCTTTTTTCATCCTCCAGTATTATAGTTAACGCTATTTTCTCAATCGTTTTATTATTTGTTCTCTCGCTAGCAGGGAAGATGGAATTAAGTCTTAAATCGAAATACATTTTTAATTTTCCGGTGCTTTTGATAAATTTAAGCGCTAGCTCCGAGGGACGCACTTTAATTTCATCAGCTTTTTGGATAATTATTTCGCGGGACAATTCAAAATTAGAAAACAAATCCGATAAATCTCTAATGGAATTGGAAATTCTTTCTTGTTTTTCTTTTTCCATGTCCTGTGTATCATTTAGTGTTGGTGGTTGTTGAGGCGGTGCTTGGGGTTGTTGTGGGGTTATTGAGGGAGCAAGTGGCGCACTATTGGCAATAGTTTTTCCTTGTTGCTCAAGCAAAAAATCAACAGTAATGCGATTTCTGTCTGGTTTAGGTTTTTTCGCTAAAACTTTTTCAAGTTCTTTATTGAGCTTATCTCTCTGGCTGAGCATAGCTTCTAGCAAATCTTTGAGCAGGATTCCCATTTTTCCTGATGTTTCTCGCAAGTCATTTTCTGTTAGCCTATTTTCATCGAATAAATCCAACATCTCTTTGCCTTTCGCGTCAAGCTCGAGGGCTTTTTTCAACTTGCCTTCAATTTTGAAGTCCTTTTTGCCAGAAAGCTTTCCCAGAATCTCTTCTAGAAATTCCGGCTTCACCGGTTTAGTGTCCATTGATCCGGAAATAAGCATATGCCCACGGATATTTTTGCCTTGAGAAAATCCGCCCGGAATGGAGGTGTCATCCATTTTGTTTTGGGTGAAAACAAAAAACTTGTTTTCCTGTGGTGACCAAACGACATAGGCGCCGTAACCTTTTTGAAAAGCGGTGAGTTGTCTGGTGACTGAGACGCCATTGATTTTATTGAACCAGAGATTTTTGCCAGCCTTTTTCATCGTATCAATCAGTACTTTTCCAAAGCGCTTGATTCCTGTGTCGAGCACAAAGCCTTTCTGCGCCAATTTTGGCACTTCCTTTTCGCCAAAGAATTTTTGAGATTTTATGAAATTACTATACTTCGTGAGCGTTTCTTTTTGGCCATTGCCAGGATTAATATAGGTGTGGCTTTCCAGATAATCTTTTGGTAGACTGGCCATTGGATCGACGCCCTGCTTGATCAATTCCAAAACATCAGTTGCGCTCATGTTTGATGCCATGCCATAGAGGTTTTCATGATAATTGGTATAGATCGATTTTTCATCTGACCCAAAATCAAGATTGTCATAGTTGGTGACGAATTTAACATATTTATCCAAATATGTCTGCTGATCTTTGTCGAAAAATTTTAATTTAACCAAAGTTTTATAGACAAATTTTGTGGCCGAAGTGTCGCGTCCCGATTGTTTGCCATGGTGATCGAAGGTAACCCTCTTGCCGCTTTCCTCAGCAATCACGCCATGCTTTTCGGAGGTGTCCATAATTATTCCACTGTCGGCTGTTCCACCTTGCTGCACAAATTTGACATTACTCAAATCCATCCCAGCCAGCTCCATCAGTTTCAAGCAGCTTCTACCATCCAAATCAGAAGTTTGCTCCACATGCCAACTGCCAGTTGTTTTGTCGAATTTTGCAAAACCATGCACTGTGAATTCATTCCATAGTTCGCGGGAGAGCTTTTTGAATTTTTCGATTCTTTCTTCCGGTGTTACCGCGTTTAGTTCGTCATAGGTGCGATTGGCGTCTGCCGGTAAATCTTGGAATTTTCGAATAGTATGCCAAGCCGTGGCTCTTGTGGGGCTGTTTTTTTCTTCGGTGGGAGTTTCCATTGGCGGTGTTGGTTGTTGCGGGGGTGCTCCTGTCTGAGGCGATGAGGTTGGAGGAAGTTGAGAGGATTGCGGTTGAAATGTGGAGGGTTGTGACGCTGTCTGGTTATTGTGAAAAACTGCTTTCTGATATCTTTCAATTGCTTCGTAGGCAGCTTGAGTCTTCATTTGTTCAGTTGGCGGAGTGCTGCTCTGCGGATCAACGCTACTTAGTTCTCGCAGAATATTCCGATAGGGACCTTCCAGCACGCGCCTATCGCCAATAATGTCAAGCAAAATTGCGAGTTCCGTTTTGCCAGTTTTTTGGGCGAGTTCCTGAATTATATTTGGAGTGACTTCGCCCACTTCCAGTTTATTTTTCAGTTCTGTTAACGCTTTTGCGTAGGCTTGCTTTTCTTGCGCCTCTCTTTCCATAACCGCTTTCATATTTTCCTCAACCACCATCGTGAGAAAGCTACCATCAAATTTTTCTGTCAGGACTTCTTGTTGCCAGTAGGGGATGAGCTTTTTGAGATAATCTTTAGCTTCATCAGCGGAAGCGCTGAGATTTTCCAGCAAAACGTCTGGCAGATGTTTTTTCAAGAATGAATTATAATCTAGAGTTTCAATGTCTGCTGTCAATTCATAAGCAATGCGAATGGTTTCATTTTGCTCGTTGCTTTTTTCATACAACTTTAAAATTGCCGCTTTCTTTTCGGCTAATTTTTCCTGACGGTCCGTTTTTTCTTTTTCCCGTTCCGCCGGAGACATTTTTTGGAATTGTTCAAAATTAAACATAACTAGTTTCCATTAGGGTGAATTGAGCATAATTATTTATTTTCCAACACAGCCATATTTTCCGCAGTTTCTTTTTGCATTTCGTCGCGAAATGAAGCGATTTCTTTTTGGGCCAACGCATCGAAATCCGGCACTTTTTCCAAAAGAAATTCTTCGGCTGATTTTGGATTTTCTTCAGACAAGCTGAGAAATTCATCTTGTTCTTCCGGTGAAAGATTTTCCATTGCCACAAGAAAAACCCTTTTCAAAACTACTTCGGCCATTTTAGTCAGAATGGTTTCTTGTTTGTCCTTGGGCAAATCAGTCAGATTTAGTTTGTCGATGATTGTTTGTTCGATTGTCATTTGATTTTTGGTTATTTTTTAAGTAATTTGCTAATTAAATCGGAATTCAAAAACACACCTTTGTTTTTTGCGAGAAAACTCAGGATGGTTTTATTATTTTTGGCAATATTTTCCAGCTGAGAGGGGCTGAGGTTTCCAGCTTTGGCAAAAATTGTTTTTACTGAAGAGTTATTTTCAAACAATTTTGAGAGATCAATTTTTTGTCCCAATTTGATTTTGTCCGCGTCCAGAAGGCCAAAATCACCCGGTTTTTTTTGGACTAGGTTTTTTAGGTGATCAATGACGTAGGTTTTTTGTTCCGGATTTAATGAGGCAAATTTTTCTCCATAACGCGCTTCCAGCTGTCGCCCGATCATTTTCCAGGCGGAGTCGCCTTTCAAGGCAGTTTCCACGCCGTTAGTGGCGGTAAGATAATCTGCTCTCGCAATTTTTGGAGCGTTTAGATTTTCCGCGCTAAGCCCACTTGGTTTTTGTGGGCTTAGTCCGCCATGAGAAGAATTTATTTCAGGAGTTACTGAACTCTCTCCGCTAAAATGTTCAGTAAAATTTGGTTTTCCTGCCAATTTCTGACTGGTCGAATCAGGGATAATATTGGATGTTGGTTTGTGCAAGTCTGGTGGATTATTTTGAGCTAGATCGGGATGGGAAAGATTAGGCGCGCTTGTGCTTGGAGGCATAACATCTGGATGTGGTTGCCAAAAAGTGTGTTCCTTAATCCAATCGATGGGCGCTTTCAACCAGCCATGGTTAGCTGAAGCGTTGATAAGTCTTCCGGGTATGCCTGACGCAACGAAACTGGCAAACCCGATAGCAATACCTTTACGGATTGTTTGTCCTTTTTCCAACTCTCGCAGTCTGACATCAACAGTGGCAATTTTTTCATCCAGTTTCTCCGCAAGATTTTCAAACCAGTCCACATCCTTCTGTTCTTTTTTAATTTTATTTTCCGCCTGACTTCGTTGATGTTTTCTTGCTAATGATTCCATAAACTGCTCCGAACCTTTATATGTTGCAAGAGTGCCAAGACCACGGACAGTCAGGCCAGCAATTCCAGCAATTACAGTTGCCGGTCCCCAGGCTGTTCCAATCACACCCATTCCAAAGATTACAGCAGAAGTTGCCAGCTTAGTTTTCCAGCCCATTTTTCGCCATTTCTCACCAAACTTAGTGATGGCTGTGATTGTTTTTGTGGTGACATCATTTTTTTTTCGCATTTCCTCGGCCTTCATATTCCAGCGTGTGTCCAAAAGATTTGTCGCTTCCGTGGCAGAGATTTCCAAATAGAGTTCGTGCATAGCTCTTTTTCTTTCTGCCTCATTGGGAATGTTAGCGATTTTTTCTAACTGAAAATCGGCATATTTCTTTAACGCTTCCTGATAATCTTTTTTCATCTTGAGCACTCCCTCATCGGGCTGTTCTTTGATATTGAATAATCTTTTGATTTTTATCCAACTGCCTGAAATGGCTTGGTCAGCACTGGCATAGGCGTTGCGTTTTTCACAAACAGCATCTTGTAGTCTTTGGGTTTCTTTTTGCAGTTTTTGTTGAGATTCCAATTTGATTTTTTCAGGAGTTGGTAGAGGTATCGCTGGATCTGGTTTGGGGCTCGGGGGGTCTGTGGGAGGCGCATCGCGTTTTCTTCTTAGTGTTAGCCAATTTTCAATATCAGTATCAATCTTGGCCATAATCTCAGCGTGGGTCGGAGTCGGTTTTTTTTGCGCCAAACTGTGTGCCGCAGTTGTTTTTTTTGCTAGAGCTTTAAGGGAGTCAGTTTTTTCGACAGGATTAGTAAGATTGGAAATTCTTTCCCACTCCGCTTGTTCTTGGGCATCAGTCAGATGAATCGCGGCGATGTTTTTATGGGTAATTGGTGCGGGGAGATTTTTTTCAGCAGTTGTTTTGATTTTTTCAAGTTGTTCTTTTTTTTGCAACTCAAGATCAGTAGTGCTAAGAATTTCATTTTCCAATCTTTCCAGCGCCTCAAATTCTTCAAGTTCTTTTCTTGAGCGTTCTTGTTCGATTTGTTCTGGGGTGGGGGATAGCGGCTTTTGTTCCATAAAGTTTTGTTTTTAGTTTTCTGAGAGGTTATTATAATTTATAGCAAACTTAATATGGGGTAATATCAAATTATTTTTTAAATCAAGTAAAAAAATCCCGGCGCAATAATGGTGAAAAGCAAAAAATAGGCGCCAACTTTTTTGTCTATTGTTTTTGAAAAAGGGGGATTAAAATTCAGATACTTAGCTCAAAATCAGTATAACACATTTTTCTCTTGGCGAGAATTGTTTTTTTGGTGTATAATCTAAGCACAGTTAAAAAACTATTTCAAGAATTTGCTTATTTGAATTTCAAATTTCAAATTTCAAATTTCAAATTTTTTTATGCTCGAGCCAATTGAAGAAGGAGACTTGGATTTGAAAACTAAATTTTTGAAAGGTGGCGTGCCTGGTGGGGAAAAAAGAGAAATGCCAAGTCTGCCCAAGAAGGAAACAGAAGTGGCGCCTTCAGCGGAAGTGTTAGAGAAAAAAGAAGGTCGGATGGAAAAAGAAGCCGCTTACGCCAAGATTTTAGCCAAAGCAAAAAGTCCGGTGGCGACGGCACAGAGTGATGTGGCGAGCGATGCTAAATCAGCCAGCGAGGAAACGGATTATGAAGGTAAAATTATCAAATTGGTGGAAATTGCGGAAACAAAAGGCTTGGTGCACGCGGTGAAAGTGGCGCAGCACCTGGAGGATAATTATCTTCTCGATGAATTACATGATCGACTTTTGGCCGCCGATTTGCATGACGCGTTAGTAAAGAAAGGGATGATTACGGAAGCATAGGAAATGGAAAAAGCAAAAAAGGTAAAAATAAATAATTTTGTATTTTACCTTGTCATTTTGATTTTTGAGATTTACATTTTAAATTATAGAATATGGATTACTCAAGTTTGATAAATATCAGTCTTTTAGTTTCTGGTCTCGCAACGCTTTTTAGTGGAATATGGCTTATTGTGTCCAGCTTTTTGGGTTTTCGGGCGCAAATTAATCAATCGATGAATCTTGACCTGGATGTAATCCGTGTTTCTAAGGTAAATAAAAGCGAAGAAGAAAAGACCAGGGAAGGTGGGGAAGGCTGGAAAGGGGAGATTGGTGCGATGGAGCAGATGCTGACCGCTTTTTCCTCTATTCGCGATACGCGTAGTTTATCCAAAAAAATACTGTATGGTTCGCCTTCGATTTCGCTGGAAATAGCCAATTCAGCCAAGAGTGAAGAGATTGTTTTTTTCATCGCCGTGCCGAAAAAATTTCGAGAAAATATTGAAAAACAGATTCATAGTTTTTTTCCTTACGCGTCTCTTGAAAAAACGACCGATTTCAATATCTTTCATCCCGGGAGTAAAACCGAAGCTTCGATTATTAAATTGAAAAAGGATTATTCTTTGCCAATCCGAACCTATGAAAATCAAGAGATGGATCCTTTGAATGCGATTGCTAATGCTTTGAGTAAGTTGGAAACGGTCAGTGAGGGCGCGGCGATTCAATTGGTGCTTAAGCCGGCCGGAACAGCCTGGCGAGGGGAAGGACGACGGATTGCGCATGAGATGCAACAAGGCAAGCGATTGCGCGAAGCGAATAAATCTTTTATCGCAAAAGTGGGGAGCGAGCTTGGATCGGCAGTAATTTCCGTGATTAATTCAGGAAAAAAAGATGATTTGGTGTCAGCAGATAAAAAAACTGTCCAACTGACACCGGAAGAGCAGGAGCTGGTGAAGGGAATCGAAAGAAAATCTTCCAAAACCGGCTTCGAAACAAATATTCGTTTGGTGGCATCGGCGGCAACGAGCGAACGGGCGCAGGAAATTCTGGCACATATGGAAAATGCTTTTTCCCAATATGAAAACGGTGACATTAATTGTTTTCAGGTGGAAAGAAAAGACAAAAAAATAATCGCCTTTGATTTTATCTTCCGCAATTTCAAATCAGAAGAAAAAATGATTTTGGGGGTAGAAGAAATCTCGAGTATTTTTCATATTCCCATTTCCACCACCGAAGCGCCAAAGATTAAATGGCTCAAAGCCAATGCTGCTCCGCCACCAATCGGAATTCCCATGGAAGGAATCCTGATTGGTTTTAATGAATATCGTGGAACAAAAACAAACATCCGGCTCACGGAGGGTGATCGGCGCAGGCATCTTTACGCGATTGGACAGACTGGAACAGGAAAGACGACCATTCTTCAGGAAATGGCCAAGCAGGATGCACGCGAAGGACGAGGTTTTTGCTTTATTGATCCGCATGGCGATGCGATTGAGGATATTCTCGCTTCAATTCCCAAGGAACGGGCGCAGGACGTGGTTGTCTTTGATCCGTCTGATGTGGAACGGCCGTTTGGTCTCAATATGCTGGAATATGATCCGGCATATCCCGAGCAGATGACATTTGTGATTAATGAAATGATCGGAATTTTCGATCAGCTCTATGATCTCAAAGCAACTGGTGGTCCAATGTTTGAGCAGTATATGCGAAACGCCATGCTCCTCGTCATGAGTGATCCTGATTCCGGCTCGACGCTGATGGAAATTTCCAAAGTGATGTCCGATGAAGAATTTCGGGCGATGAAACTTTCCAAATGTACCAATCAGACAGTAATTGATTTTTGGACTAAGGAGGCGGAAAAAGCTGGCGGGGAAGCGGCGCTGGCCAATATGGTGCCTTACATTACTTCGAAGCTAACGCCATTCATTTCCAACGATATGATGCGCCCGATCATTTCCCAGCAAAAAAGCACGATCAATTTTCGCGATATCATGGATAACAAAAAGATTTTGCTCGTTGCTCTTTCCAAGGGCAAGATTGGCGAAATCAATGCGCGGCTTTTGGGTATGGTGGTGGTGGGGAAAATCTTAATGTCGGCATTGGCCCGCACCAATATTGCTGAAAATGAACGCGTCGATTTTTATCTCTATCTGGACGAATTTCAAAACGTGACAACCAATTCTATCGCGCAAATCCTCAGTGAGGCCAGAAAATATCGACTTTGTCTCAACATCGCACATCAATTCATTGCGCAACTGAAAGAAGAAATATCCAAAGCAGTGTTTGGCAATATCGGCTCAATGATTCTTTATCGGGTTGGTCCGGAAGACGCGGAATTTTTGGAAAAGCAGGTCGCGCCCGTTTTTTCGAAGAATGATTTGGTGAACGTGGATAATTTCAAAGGTTTTGCCAAAATTCTTATCGATGGCGTGCTTACGAAACCTTTCAATATTCAAGGTTTTCCACCGACTAAAGGCAATCAGGAAGTGGCGAACGCAATCAAAGAATTATCGCGACTGACCTATGGTCGAGACAAACATATCGTTAATCAGGAAATTTTGGAACGGACAAGATTTTAGGTAATTTGGCTATTGCCTAGCATTGACGGGCTTGCATTGAAGTATTCCGATACATTTTGCTATAGCGGAGCTTTAAAAAAAGGGGGTTGCCTCGAGTCATTCTGAGACGGGATTTTCGGTGGCCTGCCCCGAGTCACGCCAAAGCGGGATTTTCGGTGGCCTGCCCCGAGTCACGCCAAAGCGGGATTTTCGGGGTTGCTTTTTTCTCTCTAAAAGCTATACTGAAGATATAGCTAAGTTTAATCTTTAACTAATTTCACCAAAATGTCTGAAATCTTAGAAAGTCTTTTCGGTTCCAAAGAAAGGGCGCGCTTACTCCGATTTTTTTTACAAAACCCCGATGTGCCGTTTGATTCCGCGGAAATTGCTAGAAGAAATATGCTCAAAGGGACTAAAATCAGAAGAGAGATTGAAATGCTGGTACGGGTGAAATTCATTGTCAAAAATACCCAAAGAGGCAAAATTTCCTATCGCTTGAATCAAAATTTTGATTTTTATCCGGAACTGAAAAATTTGATTGCCAGATCCAATACTTCTCCGCAATGCAAGAGCCTAGAGCGTGTTAGCAAGATTGGCAACGTGAAGCTGGCTGTGATCAGCGGAGTTTTCATTAATTATCAAAAAAGCAAGGCCGATATGATTATTGTGGGCGATGACATTGGCAAGGCTAAACTGCGAAATCTCATGAACAGTCTGGAAGCGGAGATTGGCAAGGAAATTAATTTTGTTCTGATGACGATGGAAGAATTCAAATATCGTCTGAATATGCTCGACAAGTTTGTGCTGGAGTTTTTGGAAGGACCAAATGAGGAAGTGATCAATAAAATAGCCGGACTGAAACAATTTATTGCCAAAAGAAAACTCTAGAACTCACGCATTTGGCATAACTCTTCGTTTCTATTTGCGTTACCGATGCAGTGGTGAGCTATAAAAACCTCGAAGAATTTATGGGCAAGTCCCAAAATTAAAAAAGAGAAATGGATGAGAACAAAACTAAAATTTATCGAGGAAAAAGCTTGAATGAAAAAATCAAGCTTTTTTTTGGCCGAGAATATTTTCAAAGCCGAATCATTCTTTGGTTGCTTTTTTTGACGGCACTTTTTAATCTTGTCGACTGGGTGCTTTTGAAAATTTTTCTGCGCTCCGGAGAAAAGCTCATAATTTTGCACTATAACGTTTATTTCGGAGTAGATTCGCTGGGAGTTTCTCGCGGAGCCTATCTGTTGCCATCGATTGGGCTGATTGTCCTTATACTTAACTTCATTCTCTCTTTCTATTTTTATGTCCAAAAAGAGCGTATTGCCAGCTATATTTTGCTGTTGACCGCGCTGATGGTCCAGCTCAGCTTGCTTATTTCCGTGGTTAGTGTCATTATTATTAACTATTAAAAATTTTTCTATGTTCGCATTTCCTGATCCAAAAACCAAAGATCCGCGTGAGTGGAAAAAGCAAAGAAGGCTGGAAGTTATCCCGGGAATTTTGACCTGGGCAACGCTTATCGGAATGTTTTTATTTTCCTTCTTATTGCCGGATTGGGTGGCTTATTTCATTATCACTTTTGATATCTATTGGATTTTGCGCACAATTTTTATCGCCTATTATTCTATCGATGGATACAAAAAACTGAGAGACGGAAAAAAAATCGATTGGTGGGAGCGTTGTCAAAATGTCAAAGATCCCAGCAAATATCGCCAGCTGATCAGTGAGCGAATATTGAAAATGGAAGAGAGTCTGAAAAATCGAGTGGGAATGAAAAGGCGCGATGTCAAGACGTTGAAAGGAGAATTGAAAAGGCAAAAAAATTATCTGCAAGAGATAGAAAAATTGGAAAAGATAGCGGATCAAATTTTAGATTGGCGAGAAATCGTGCATGTTGTGATGTTGCCGACGGCGAGTGAGCCGGCGGATGTGATTGAGCCTTCGATTGAAGCAATCAAGGAAGCTAATTTCCCCAATGAACAGATTATCATTCTTTTGGCGACGGAAGAAAGAGAAGATGCCAAAAAACGTCTGGAAAAAGTCAATTATTTGAAAAATAAGTTTGCGGGCGTATTTCGTGATTTTATCGTGACGATTCACAAAGTCAAAGATGATGAAATGAAAGCCAAGGGATCGAACGCCACCTTTGCCGCTCGCGAGTTGGCGCTATATTTGCAAGAAAAAGGAGTTGATTTCAAAAGAGTGGTTTTTTCTAATTTTGATTGTGACAGTGTCGCGCATAAGGAATATTTTGCTGCTTTGACCTATGAATATATAACTGATCCTAAGCGGTTGCAAAGAAGCTATCAACCTCTCCCGATGTACCATAATAATCTTTGGGATACAAACGCTTTTGTGCGGGTGATTGTGACCGGTTCCAGTTTTTGGCATATTTTTCAAAGTACACGGTTGGATGGAATGGTGACATTTTCATCTCATAGCGAACCGTTTGATACGCTTCACAAGGTTGATTTTTGGCCGGTAAACATGATCAGTGAAGACTCGATCATTTATTGGAAGTGCTTCACTTATTATAACGGCGATTATCGGGTCAAGCCAATTTATCTGCCAATTTCATTGGACGCGGTTTTGGCTGATACTTATTGGAAAACGATTGTCAATCAGTATAAGCAAAAAAGACGTTGGGCCTATGGAATTGAAAATTTTCCCGTGATTATGCGAGCGATTGGACCCAACAAGAAAATCAGTTTTCGACAAAAATTCAAGACCGCCTTTGAAATGTTGGAAGGGCATCATTCTTGGGCGACGTCCTCTTTGATTTTGGCGATTCTTGGTTGGCTACCGTTAATTTTTGGCGGTGATGAGTTTAACCAGCAAGTGTTGGCGCATAATTTGCCAATCTATACTCGCTACCTCATGATGCTGGCCATGTTTGGTCTGGCTGTTTCCATGTCGCTTAGTTTTCTTTTGCTTCCACCGCGACCAGCCAAATATTCAAAATGGAGGAATCTCTACATGCTTTTGCAATGGATTTTGGTTCCCGTGATTGCGCCGATTTTGGGATCGTTTCCGGCGATTGATTCTCAGACCAGAATTCTTTTGGGAAAATATTTTGGTGAGTTTTGGGTGACGGAAAAAATGCGAAAAAAATAACCCCGTAAAGTTCCTTCGGAACCACGGGGCGGGCCCCGAAAATCTGCCCTGGGCGGACTTGGGGCAGGCAAAAAATAAAAACAAGAAAAGGGGAAAGTTAATCAGTAAAGCTTTGGGTCGCGGTGTATGCTAAAATATCTTGTTCCATTTTTAGAAGCGTTTTTTTTCACCATCTTTGCAATTATGGCTATTTCGCCATTGGCGAAAAAAATTCATTGGAGTGCGCGCTTGGCAAAAAGACATATCCACAAAAAAAATGTCTATCGCATTGGAGGAATCGCCTTGGTTTTGGCGTTTAATCTTTCGATCCTTTTGAACAAGGATCTGGTCATTACGCCCGAACTAGCCGGTTTTATGCTTGCTTCCTTGGTTTTAATGTTCGTGGGAATACGCGACGATGTCAAAGAGCTTTTTTGGAAGACGCAACTTTTTTTTCAGATGGCGATGTCCCTTTTTGTCTTTATCGTTGGCGTGAGGATTTATTATATAACTAATCCATTGACCGGGGGAGTGATTAACTTGGATTCGGGAGGTTTGGTACTATTTTCAATGGCGCTGGTCGTTTTTTGGATCGTTTTTGTGATTAATGCAATCAACTGGATTGATGGCGTGGACGGTCTTTCCGGCGGGATTAGTTTGATTTCCATTGGGACAATCTTTCTGTTAAGTTTCAAGCCGGAGGTCAATCAGCCACCTGTAGCCATTATCTCGAGCATCTTATTTGGAGCTGTTTTGGGATTTTTGATTTTAAACTTCAATCCGGCGCGCGTCTTAGCCGGAACGTCCGGCGCGATGTTTTTGGGACTGGCGCTTTCGATCTTGGCAATTTTTTCTGGGACGAAAATCGCGACGGCTATTTTGGTCTTAGTGATTCCCAGTATTGATTTTATCTGGGTCATTGGTGAGCGAATAAGACACAGAAAGTCAATTTTTAAACCGGATAATAATCATCTGCACCATAAACTGCTGGAAATGGGTTGGTCGCAGAGGAAAATCGCCTTCTATTATTATGGCATAACGATCATTGTCGCCCTTATCGCGCTCAACACGAGATCAATCGGTAAAAGTGTTACACTGCTCATTTCCGCCTTGATCATGTTAGTCAGTTCTCTTTTGATAAACAGAAGGCTGGCAAAAATAAGAAGTGATCGACGAGCTTAATTTTTCCCTGAGGTGAGCATACCGCGCTGACTAGATTTTTCAGAAAGGCCCATCATTTTGGAGATAAAAAACACAAAACCCCTCGCATTCAAACGCGAAGGGTTTTGTGTTTTTTAAGAAAAGTAGTGATATACTTAGCTTTCAGTCAAAAGAACAGTAGAATTTTATTTCATAAAATCAAGTTTTTTTGAAATTTTATGTCAATGACGGCACGCGGACGGCGTATTTGTGCAAATTTTTGAGTTGTCCGGCACTAAGATTTTTGGATTTTGAAATCGCGTCGGTAATCAGGCTTTTGGAAAATTCTACTGATGTTCCGATCTTTACTCCTCCCTTGTGATTTATGTTTTTTCGGAGATAATCTTCGATATAGATCTTGTGTTCGGGAGTGAGAGAAGAATCGGGATTTTTTTCCAAATAATTAGCCAAGGCTTTACGGGCCAATTTTGTCGTTCCATCTCCCTTGCCAGCTGTTTCAATGAAGGACTGATCAGTTTCTTGACTGGTCGTAACGGAAGAAGTGTCGTCCATCTCGATTTTTATATCTTCACCGCTCGTTTGTGTCGCGGACTGATCATCGCTTTTCGTGAGATCTTTGAGGAGATCACTCTTTTCTACTTGATCTGTTTGGGCGACATTTTGTGAGCGGTTAGAATAGGAATAGATGCCGGCAGCAATAACAACAACAATAAAGATGCTGACAATTATCCGTAAATTGTCTTGGAACCATTGTTTTGCGCTTGATGATTGATTATCTTCTTCGTTCATCATTTCTTCGTTTGAACTTTGTTCGTCATTTGATTCTTGGTTGAATTCCATAATATTCACCTTCCTTTCTAGTTTACCCCGTGGTCTGCCGAGGCAGGATTTGTGGGGATTGTTCCGCATTCCGAGAGTTCGGGGTTTGCGAAAATTAAATTTTTAATGTGCTTGCGTTGAAGCGGTGGACTGTTTTTAGGCAGTCAGTGTTTCTAATATTGAATTTTAGCAAAGCTGAGAAGCGCGTCAACTAGACAAAATCCGGCATTTGGTTTCTAGTATAAACGGGGTCGAATGGATAAAAAACAAAGCCCGGTCGAGCAAGTTCTTTGGTGTGACATTGATGAGGGGGGGTATCTTTTGCGCGAGATAATTGTAGGAAAATAAATTTGATTGGTTGATGTCTTTTGAAAAATATTTTTTTAGACGTTCATTTTTTTTGATTGCATTTGTGGTGCGAGTAATTTTTTTTATTTTTTTTGCGTGTTATCAAAAAAACTTTTATTATAGAAGATCTAAAAAACAAAAAAAGCAACGACAAAATGAATTATTTTTCCACTGCTGGATTGATTTTTTTTCGCCTTTTGGTTTTTTTAAAAAAATAGTTGCAAATATTTTTTTTAGCTATTGCATATTTTTCAGGGGTAGTATATAATTTATTTATGAAAAATATTTTTTAAATTTAAAAAATATTTTTCGAATAAAAGGTCGAAACAAAATTATTAAAAATATTTCAGAGAAGTTTCTAAAAAGAAACTTTGGGAAAAATAAAAATAGAAAGGATGGTGAACTAACATGCCAGCAAAAAAGAAAAAAGCTGTAAAGAAGACTGTTAAAAAAGTAGCAAAAAAGAAGAAAGCTACAAAGAAGAAGAAAAAATAGTCTTTTAGTATAGTTTAATGATCCGATTTTTTCGGGTCGCGTTCTTTGTTCGGCGAGATAGCCGGCAGAGAATTTATATCAACGTTGAATATAAACAAAAAACCGCTAACGTGCGGTTTTTTGTTTTACTTAAACTCTCCTCGCCCTTCGGGAGAGGATGCCCCGACGTTACGTCGGGGCAGGTGAGGGCAAGGGCTATAAGTTAAGAACAACCTAAATTAATTTAAAGTTTTCACTTAATATTACACCCCTTCCCTCATCCGGCTTTCAGCCACCCGCCTGCAACGAGTTGCAATTCGGGCAGGCCTTCTCCCTAATGGAGAAGGGGATATAAATTTAGATTAATTCAAACATGCAGACGCGCCATTTTCCAGCTAAGTCTTTTTTGAATCTAATTTTAGCAGTGGGCAGAATTTTTTTAATCAAGGAGGTTAAATCTTTTTTTTGTTCGGGACTAATCTCCATGAAGCATGAAACATGCCATGCCTGCCGGCAGGCAGGAAGCATGAAACAAGAATTTTTTAAATTTCCGATTTGTTTTAGAAGTTTCTCGTAGTCTCCTAGTCCGTTCTTCGGACTATAGAGCGCGGATTTTGGTTCAAAGTTTTTTACTGTTGGCAACGTGGCGGAATAGATTTTTTTGGATAGGTATGGAAGATTTGCCAAGATGATTAAATTGCCAAATTGTTTCAGTGCTTCATTGTTTTTCAAAAAGTGATCAAGTAAATTTGATTTTAGGAATTTAATTTTATCCTGCTTATGTTTTTTGGCATTGCATTTTGCAATTTTCAAGGCTTTCTCGGAAATATCAACACCATATAGCATATAGCATGCAGTATGTAGCAAATTTTTACTTTCAATCGCTTTTGCGATTGAAATGATGATGTTTCCCGATCCTGTTCCCACGTCGACAATATTTAGGCCAGTTTTTCCGGTTCGCGCTATTTCTTCCAGCGCTTCCTCTATAAGCAGTTCCGTTTCTGGGCGGGGGATAAGTGTGTCTTTAGTAACCTTAAAATTCAAACCATAAAACTCTTTATAGCCTAAAATATAAGCTAGCGGTTCATGATTTAGGCGGCGGGTTATTAATTTGTTGATCTCTGATTCCTGCTTCCTATTCACTGTCCATTCTGGATAAGTTAAAACAAACTCACGAGTCTGCTTGAGTTCGTGAGCGATGAGAAGCTCCAGGTCAAGATTATCTATTTCTGACCGATATTTAACTAGAATACTTTTAAGTGTAGTCACAAGGTTAAAGATTGCTCATTTTCATCTTAATATCTTCTTCCTGGAGAGCGGTGATGATTGGTTCGATATTTCCCTCTAAAATGCCATTAATATTACTCCAATTTTGTTTGATGCGGTGATCAGTGATGCGATCTTGCGGAAAATTATAGGTGCGGATTTTCTCTGAGCGGTCGCCGGTGCCGATCTGAGATTTGCGCTGATCGCCAAGCTCTTTCGCGCGTTTTTCTTCTTCGACTTGCAACAGGCGTGAGCGGAGCACTTTCATCGCCTTGTCTTTGTTTTTCAGCTGGGATTTTTCATCTTGGCAAGAAACAATGAGGCCAGTTGGGATGTGCGTGATGCGCACGGCTGATTTTGTGGTATTAACGGACTGTCCGCCCGGACCGGAGGAGCAAAAAGTGTCAATGCGGATGTCTTTTTCTTCTATTTTGAAATCAAATTCCTCCGCTTCTGGTAAAACTGCTACCGTGGCAGTCGAGGTGTGGATGCGGCCATTTTTTTCCGTTTCCGGGATGCGCTGGACGCGGTGCACTCCTGATTCATATTTCATCTTGCCATAGGCGCCTGTGCCATTGATTTCAAAAACCACTTCCTTGAAACCACCGACACCATTTTGGTGTGAATTAAGCAGAACGACTTGCCAGCGGTTTTTTTCGGCGTAGTGTGAATACATGCGAAAAAGACTGGCGGCAAACAAAGCTGATTCATCGCCACCGGCTCCGGCGCGGATTTCCATGATGACGTTTTTTCCGTCATGCGGATCCTTGGGTAAAAGCAATGTTTCCAATTCCTTTTCTAAAATAACTTTTTTTCCGGCCAATAAAACATTTTCATCCATCGCCAGTTGTTTCATTTCACCGTCCTCTTCACTGTTCACAATTTCGGCATTTTCCCGCATATTCTTTTCCAAAAGCTCCAGCTCTTCGATTTTGTGCATCACTTCGTTCAATTCGGCCTGTTTTTTGGAGAGCGCAGTCATTTTTTGCGTGTCAAAAACTACCTCGGGAGAACTTAATTCCTGGGCAATTTGGGCATATTCGGTTTTGATTTGTTCGATTTGTTCACGCATAGTAATAGTTTATTACTTCTAGTATTGTATAGCTAATTTGGAGAATAAGCAATATAGCGAACTTGCCTAATTTTTCATTTTGGGCTATATTAGTTTTAGGATAAATATTAGAAAGCAAATGAATCAAAAAAAGTTCAATTCCCAAAATTTTCGCAATAACCTTTTTTGTTGTTGCTGCAACCACGCAATCGCGCAGGGAGTGGCTTTTTTCTGTTGAAGGATAAAAAGAAAAAAGATTGAATGCTAACTCCCGAAATAGTCGGGATTTTTTTTCTCTACGAATTACGAATTTGTACGAATATACGAATAAATGGAATCTTTATTATTAACAATTAAACGCAAAACTATGCTTTATCAAAATATTTTAGAAACCGTTGGCAATACGCCACTGGTCAAAATCAACAAACTTAATCCCAATCCAAATTTGGAAATCTTTGCTAAATTGGAAGGACAAAATCCGGGTGGGAGCATTAAAGATCGGGTTGCTCTCAAAATGTTGGAGAAAGCGATTGAAAATGGAGAATTGACAAAAAATAAAATTATCATCGAGCCCACTTCCGGCAATACGGGGATTGGAATCGCGATGATTGGGGCGGTGTTGGGCTACGCGGTGGAAATTGTGATGAGTGCGGCGGTTTCGATGGAACGGCAAAAAATGCTGGAAGCTTTTGGAGCGAAAATAATTCTGACCGATGCGGACAAGGGCACGGACGGCGCAATTATGAAAGCGCGGGAGCTGGTCAGAAACAATCCGGAAAAATATTTTATGCCGGATCAATTTTCCAATGTGTATAATAAAATTGCGCACTATGAAACGACCGCCAAGGAAATTTGGAACGATATGGAGGGCAAGATTGATTATTTCGTTTCTTCGCTGGGCACTTCAGGCACAATTATGGGGGTGGGGAAATATTTGAAAGAGTATAATCCAAATATTAAGATCGTCTGTGCTTATCCGGAAAAAGGCCACTATATCCAGGGACTAAAAAATATGGAAGAGGCAATTGTTCCGGCAATTTATGACAAGAATCAAATTGATGAATTCGTGAATATTGAAAGCGAAAAAGCTTTCGCGATGGCAAGAAGCATCGCCAAAGAAGAGGGGATTTTTGTCGGCATGTCGAGTGGCGCCGCGCTGTTTGCCGCAGTGGAATTGGCTAAACGCAATATTTCCGGCCGGATGTGTGTCATTTTTCCTGATCGGGGAGAAAAATATCTCAGCACAAAATTATGGAATGGATAGTCAAAAAAATTTGATTTTTTTTAACTATTCCGCTATAATTCATACATAAGTTAATTGAGGCATAAATATGCCGGTTTAATAGTGCTTTGAAGCAAAATATGACAAAAATACTTATTGCGGAAGATGATCTGATGATTTCAGAAATCTATCAAAAAAAATTTACGGAAAATGGTTATGAAGTTTTGACCGCTTTTTCTGGTGATCAAGTTTTGGAAATTGTCAAAAAACACAAAGTGGATATTGTTCTACTGGATCTTTTAATTCCCAAGCTGGATGGTTTTGCGGTGACGGAAAATTTGCGCAATGGTAAATATGATCAGAATATAAAAATTATCATTTCCAGCAATTTGAGCCAAAAAGAAGACCAAGACAAGGTGCTGGCGCTTGGAGCAGACGGCTTTATTTTGAAGTCGCAATTTACACCGAGCGAATTGGCGGAAGAAGTGAAAAGGTTAACTGGTATTTAGTTGTGTCATTCCAAATCCTGACTATTTTTTGGTCGGGACTCGATTTGATTTTTAAGCTGTTAATATTCCAAAGCTATTCCTAATTAGGATAAAAAGTAATTTTATGGAAAGAACACTCATTGCTGAAGCGCCAAGAATGATTGGTCAGCACATCAAGCTTGCCGGCTGGGTCAATTCCCGGCGTGATCATGGCAAATTAATTTTCATTGACTTACGTGATCGCACAGGAGTGGTTCAGGTGGTCGTCATTCCAGACAAAGAAGGTGCTTATCAATCAGCCAAAGATGTACGTAGTGAGTTTGTGGTGGAAATCGAAGGACTAGTCAAGGAGCGGCCAGGTGGGCAAGGCAAAGAAGATAAACTGAGCAAAATCGAACTGGAGGCGGTTAAAATAACAATAATCTCAAAAGTGGAAGCAGAACTGCCATTTGATGTGGCAAAAAATGAGTTAGATGTCAATCTTAACACCCTTTTAGATAATCGTAATCTTGTTTTACGCAACAAAAAAATCAACGATATTTTCAAAGTTAACGCGGAAATTCTCAAATCCTATGCTGACGTGATGCGAGAGAATGGCTTTTTGGAAATTAAAACGCCCAAGATAGTCGGTGCGGCGACAGAAGGTGGCGCCAATTTTTTCAAGATAAAATATTTTGAGCGTGATGCCTATCTCGCCCAAAGCCCACAATTCTATAAGCAAGCCGGCGTGGGGGCATTTGAGCGGGTGTTTGAGACCGGGACAGTTTTTCGAGCCGAACCACATTTCACGACACGTCATGTCAATGAATATACCGGTCTTGACGCTGAAATGGGTTTTATCGAAAATTTTTCTGATGTGATGGACGGTTTGGAAAAGGTGATGCGACGGATGATGGCGGATGTGACTCAAAATTGTCCAAGTGAGTTGGCCGAATATGCCGCGGGAGAATTGTTGTTCGCTGAAAAATTTCCTCGCTTGCGGTTGACTGAAGCATTGGAAATCTTAGAAAAAGAATATGGCAAGAAATCAGAAGATGTGGATATTGATCCGGAAGGCGAGCGCTTGATCTGCGAGTGGGTAAAAAAAGAGCATAACTGCGATTTTGTTTTTCTGACGCATTATCCGGTCAGTGTGCGGCCGTTCTATTCTATGCCGAGTGCGGATGGGCAATATACGGAAACGTTTGATCTCATTTTTCGCGGAGTGGAAATTGCCAGTGGCGGACAAAGGATTCATGGTTATCAGCAGTTAAAGAAGAGTATTTTGGCGCATGGGCTGAAACCGGAAGATTTTGAAGCATATCTGGAAATTTTCAAACTGGGAATGCCAGCGCATGGTGGTTGGGGGTTGGGCTCGGAACGAATTGTGCAAAAAATCCTTGGTCTTCCTAGTATCAAAGAAGCGATTCTTTTTCCACGAGATGTGAAAAGAATTACCCCGTAACCCACAGGCTCTAAGAGCCCGTTGGGGCGGGGCGGGCTCTTAGAGCCTGCAAAACTTTCAAAAACAAAAAAACATGCCAAAACACAAAGAACATTTGGATCGAAAAAAGACAAAGATTATTGGAATTATTTCATTTTTCTTGGGATTTTCTCAGGCCGTATTGATTTACGTGATGTCGACTTATTTCAAGCAGGCTTCTGGCACAGAAAATGTTGGGGGTTTTTATTTTATCGCCTATTCTATTTTACTACTCATTCTTTTGAATTTGCATAGGTTAACTAAAATATTAGGGAAAACAAGTGTTTTTCTGATTATTTTAGCGCTTAAGATTATCAGTCTTGTCTTTTTGGTGAATTCGCATCCATCCAGTTGGGGGATTTTCGTGCTGATGTTATATGTGATTTTTTCTGGCTTAGAATGGGTCAGTTTGGATGCGATTTTGGAATCATTTTCGTGTGATAAGGAGTCGGGACGAATTAGAGGAATGCATCTCACGATTCTTAATGCTGGTTTTCTCCTGGGGCCATTTGTTTCGACCAGGCTCTTAGGCGAGTTTGATTTTAATGGTATTTTTGTTTTTCTGATGCTGTTTAATATTCTAGTTTTTTTCTATGCGCTTTTTAAACTTAGAGATACAAATGGAAAACCCCAAGCGGATATTTTAGTTTTCAATCTAATTCGAAAGGTTTTCAAGAGAAAAAATGTAATGGCAATCTATTATATTTCTTTCGCGCTGGAATTCTTTTTTGCTCTCATGATCATCTATATGCCAATTTATCTCCAAGATCTTGGTCTTAGTTGGGATCAAATCGGAATTATTTTTTCCGTGATGCTTTTGCCTTTTGTGTTTTTGCAATATCCAATGGGTTTTTTGGCAGACAAGAAAATGGGAGAAAAAAAACTTTTGCTCGGAGCGCTTTTTATTATGGCATTTTCATCCATTATCGTATTTGTGACTGATTCGCCTAATGTGTTGGTATGGTCTTTTGTGTTACTGCTGACTAGAATTGGCGCCGCAATGGTGGAAATTTTGCGCGACTCCTATTTTTATAAACGGATTGATGGAGACGATGTTGATTTGATTGGTTTTTTTCGCACAGCGATGCCGGTCGGCTATATTTTGGCCGCCAGTTGTTCTTTCGTGCTTTTGCTATTTTTGCCTCTGGCTAGTATTTTTATCTTATCGGCAGTGGTTGTTTTTTCCGCTTTAATCCCGGCTTATTATCTGGCGGAAAATAGATTGGCAAAAAAAGCCAAGTGAGCTTGGCAGTCTGAGCAGAAAAATGCTAAGATGGGGGAGTAGTAATTAAACATGTAATTTTGTGTATCAGGTAAAATTGGAAAAATTTGAAGGACCATTGGAGCTGCTACTGGAACTGATCGAGAAGGAAAAATTGAGCATCACTGAGCTAAATTTGGCTCATGTAGCAGACCAATATCTGGAACATATCCGTGACAATCAGAATATCCACTTGGAAAATTTAGCGGATTTTTTGTCTGTGGCGGCCAAATTGATTCTCATTAAATCACGCGCACTCTTGCCAATCTTGAAGTTTTCCGACGAAGAAGAGGAAGAAATTGAAGATCTGGCCTATCAATTGGCGGAGTATAAAAAGTTTAAAGAAATTTCAGTTAAAATTGCCAAATTGGCCGTTGCAGGGAGAGTCTGTTTTTCCAAAGCCCCTTACCAAGGAATTCACTCGGTTTTTTATCCGCCGGAAGGGATTAACGCGTTTGATTTGAAAAAATATTTTCAAAAAGTTCTTGCGGAAATTCCGACAGTTGAAATTTTGCAAGAAGAGCTTGTGGGTGAGATCGTGACTATGGAAGAACGGATCAGTGATTTGGAAATTGCTTTGCGAAACAAGATGGAAACTTGCTTTTCAGAATTGGTATCAGAGGCGAAGGATAAGATTGATGTGATTGTTTCTTTTCTTGCCATGCTGGAGATGGTCAAGCAAAGAATCATCCACGTTGAACAAAAGGAATTATTTCAAGATATTAAACTGAGTATGCGGAGCGGAACGGGGGAGTAAATTTTCAATTTCTAATTTTCAAACAATTTCTAATGCTTGAATTATCCAATTCTCAAAGCTACTGAGGTAATTATAAAATTGATGAATTGAAAATTGTTTAGAAATTAAAAATTAAAAATTTAAAAATTATATCTATGGATTCAGAAAAACTAAAATCAATCATCGAAAGCATCTTATTTGTCAGCGGTGAGCCGATGAAACTTTTAAAACTCGCCAGGGTGACCGACGCAACCGAAAAAGAAGTGGAGGAAGCGGTTACTAAGCTCAATGATGATTATGCTGATGGTCGCGGGTTGCGGATTATCAGGATTAAAGATACAATCCAGCTGGTGAGTAATCCAGACAATGCGGAGTTTGTGGCGGAGCTGGTGAAAAGCGAGATTCAAGAAAACCTGAGCCAGGCCTCACTGGAAGTGTTGTCAATTGTGGCTTATCGTGGGCCAATAACCCGCGCTGAAATTGAAGCGATCAGGGGCGTGAACTGTAGCTTTACTTTGCGCGCACTCCTAATTCGGGGGCTAATTGATAGAACAGAAAACATCAAAGATAATCGCCGATATCTCTATAATATCTCATTTGATTTTCTGAAAAAATTAGGCGTGGATAGTGTGGACAAATTGCCTGATTGGGAAACACTAAATAAAAAGGAAGAAGTGATAGAAAACAAAACTTTGGAAGAAGGGGAAGAAAAAAATCCAGAAACAGTGTGATCAATAAGGCTAGATTTAGAATTTAAAAACTTAAACTCCAACTATTTAATGTTTAGCATAATCTATACAACCATATTCGTCTTGGCACTGTCCGGATTATTTCCCGGGAATGTTCTTGGCGGACTGGACCGGGCAAAAAATAAGGTAGTTGTAATTAATCAAGAGCCGACGGTCTTGGGTGAAGAAAATGAACAGTTGATTGAGGTGGACGAATCAAAAGATACCCCTGATCTGACAAAAAGCACTGATTATCCGTTAAGCCCGACCAGTTTGGGTTTGATTCCAAAAAGAAAAGCGGACTGCGCAGATTTGAAACTTTGGGCTGGTTCTTCGGTGGTTATTGATGTCAACAGTGGAACAATCTTGCATTATGATGAAGGACGAAAGCAGACTCAGATCGCGTCGCTGACTAAGATGATGACGGCAATGCTGGCGGTGGAAAATATTAAAGATTTCGATGAAGTCGTGACAATCAAAAAAGAAGCTTTGAATGTTCCGGGAACAGTTGTGGGCTGTCCGACCAGTGTTTTTTGCAACGGCAATCGGTTGTATGCGGGAGAAAAAGTTTACGCGCAAGATCTTTTCAAGGCGACGTTGCTCAATAGCGCCAATGACGCGGCCACGATGCTGGCGATTCACATTGCCGGATCAGAGAAGCAGTTTGTGGAAAAAATGAATCAAAAGGTGAAAGAGATGGGATTGATTGACACGCATTTTTGTACTGCTTCCGGGTTGGAAATTGATGGACGGGAGAATGAATGTTATTCTTCCGCCTATGATATCGCACGGATTGCGGCAGCTTCTTTGAAATATGATTTGATTTGGGATACAATGAAAATAGCGGAAGGTCAATTCTACTCCGTTGACGGAAAATATATGCATCAATTAAAAAATACCGATTTGCTTTTGGGCAATATTTCCAATTGTCTTGGCGGGAAAACCGGTTTTACGCCCTTAGCCGGCAAGTCTCTTTTGATGGGCGCGACTGATCCGACGGGAGAACACAAGGTGATTGCCGTGCTCTTGAATGATGAAAATCGCTGGGAGGATATGCGGTTACTCTTGGGTTGGGTGTATAATAATTTTGAATGGAAATAATTGCTATTTTTTTAGAAAAACTATTATGGAGCTAGCGCAAATACAAACTATTCCCGATGTGATTAATGTGCTGAAAGTTTTTTCTACGGGGTTTTTGGCATTTCTTTTGGCGTTTTCTCTCACACCGCTCCTGACGCATTTTTTGTATAAATACAAGATTGGGATAAAGATCAAAACCAACGGAGTGGATGGAGAGAAACTTACCTATGTCAGCGAACTGCACAAACACAAAAGCGGAACACCGGTGATGGGTGGGATTTTAGTTTGGTTTTCTGTTTTAGTCCTGGCTTTAGCTTCGCATTATCTGTTCCCCCTAATTGCTCAGTGGTCAGGGATTAATTTTTTTGCGCGCCTGGATTTTCTCAGTCGTAAGCAGGTTTGGCTTCCACTTTTCGCACTTGTGTCAGCCGGGCTTTTGGGTCTTTGTGATGATTGGGCGAGTGTCAAGGGTTTTGGAAAAAATAAAGGCGGAGGAATTCGTTTCATTTCTCGTTTTGGCTGGCTAATTATTATTTCCGTCCTAGGTGCCTGGTGGTTTTATTATAAATTGGGTTGGGATAATATCCACATTCCGGCAGTTGGTGACTTTAGTATTGGATTGTGGTATCTTCCGTTATTTATGTTTATCATCTTGTTTACGGCAATATCTTCCAATGAAACGGATGGATTGGATGGGCTCAATGGCGGAGTGCTTCTGATTGCTTTTGGCTCTTTCGGGCTGATTTCTTTTTTCCAAAACAAGATGGATCTGGCGGCATTTTGCGTGGCGATTGCCGGAGCGCTTTTGGCTTTTCTTTGGTTTAATATTCATCCCGCCAGATTTTTCATGGGGGACACTGGAGCAATTTCCCTCGGTGCGACATTGGGCGTGGTGGCAATGCTCACCAACTCAGCGCTAGTTTTATTTCTGATCGTGTTTATTTATGTACTTGAATCTGGATCAGTTGTGATTCAAATGACGTCCAAAAAGTTTTTTCATCGCAAAGTGTTTCTTTCCGCGCCGATTCATCATCATTTTGAAGCCAAGGGCTGGCCGGAAACCAAAGTGACAATGCGCATCTGGATCTTCACTGCCGTCACCGCCCTCGTTGGAATTATTATTGGAATTTTGGGGATGGGGGATTAGTATTGGATTTTTCGAGCTTATCTAAAAAAACAAAACATCAACTTTTTGGTTGGTGTTTTTTTATTAGAATGAAATCCACCTCACCCTAACCCTCTCCTTAGTAAGGAGAGGGGACTAGATGCAGGAAAGAACCTTCTCCTTACCAAGGAGAAGGTGGCCGTAGGCCGGATGAGGTGGATTTAGAAAATGCGCTGGATTTTTGGGTCGAGGGGTGATAGAATAGAAAAAATGAATTAATTCAATACTATGAATACACAACAAAAAGACGAAAAATATCTAGGTAGAGATGTCCCGGCTGATCAATTGGAAATTGTTAGTTCTGATGGCAATTATCTTGTTGACGCGAGCGGGAAAAAATATATTGATTTTCTGATGGGTTGGTGTGTGGGAAATATTGGTTGGGGCAACAAAGAAATCAAAAAAAGACTGAAAAGCTATGCCGGGCCAGATTATGTTTTGCCATCCTATCTCTATGCGCCATGGGCGCAACTTGCCGAGCTTTTGGCCAAAATGACACCAGGAAGATTGGAAAAAAGTTTTCGAGCGACTGGTGGAACGGAAGCGGTGGAAATTGCGATGCAGGCGGCGATGATGCACACCAAAAGGCATAAGTTTATTTCAATCGAAGGCAGTTATCACGGACACTCCATCGGGGCGATGAGTATCGGAATGTCTGATTTTCGAAAGTGGTATAAAAACCTTTTGTTTCATTGCAATAAAATCAATCCGCCACTCGACGAAAAAGCTTTGGTAAAGGTGGAAAAATTATTGGCGCAAAAAGATATCGCTGCTTTTGTGATGGAGCCAATTATTTGCAACCTTGGTGTCATTATTCCGCAAAAAGAATTTATGCAAAAAGTGCAAAAGCTTTGCAAAAAATATGGCACACTTTTCGTCATAGACGAAGTGGCGACTGGTTTTGGAAGAACAGGAAAAATGTTTGCGTCAGAATATTATGATTTAGATCCTGATATTATGTGCCTTGCCAAAGGATTGACTGGTGGATATGGGGGATTGGGCGTTGCGATTATGACCAAAGAAGTCGCCAAATCAATGGAATTTGATTTTAGTTTCTATTCGACTTTTGGCTGGCATCCGCTTAGTGTTGAGGCAACGATTGCTAATCTGCAATATCTCTTGAAAAATGAAAAAAGAATTTTGGGGAATGCAATGGAGATGGAAAGATACTTCAAAGAGCGCCTAGATAAGATGTCCTTTAGGCACAAAGCAGAAATCCGAATAAGGGGACTGGCAATCGGGATTGAATTTGATGATGCAAATTATGCAAGTGAGCTTGTCCAAAAATGCAGAAAAAGCGGTCTGCTTTTCGCAACGCTTAGCCAGCGCACAATCACACTTTTCCCAGCTTTAAATATCGACAAAAAAACAGCCAAAAGCGGGTTGGATATTTTTGAGCAGTGTCTTTAGAACGATAGAATATAATCAAGAAAAAACAACTCAAATCAATGAATAAACTCAAAAAAATCAAGCAAATAGTGAAAAAAGAGTGTGATGAATTTATGGGTGCCAATAACTGGTTCTATGAAAATCATCTGCTGGCCGTTGAAAAAGCGGCTAAGTTTTTGCTAAATAACTTACCAAAGGCGAATAGGGAAGTCGTCCTTTTGGGTGTTTGGTTGCATGATTT
>Ga0172379_10001000_pt1 | contig 61592 bp, 42 predicted proteins | sample GrowelOW334metaG_FD_119756 | JGI IMG/M metagenome (GOLD analysis project Ga0172379, IMG submission 119756) | Groundwater microbial communities from an aquifer near a municipal landfill in Southern Ontario, Canada - Groundwater well OW334 metaG | ecosystem: Environmental > Aquatic > Deep... | reverse complement strand
AGTTTACTTTTAAGGATCGGTTAATTCCTTCTTTTATACAACAAAAGTAAGGACATTAACCTATAATAATATTCAAACTGCAAACTAAGGGCATTTAGCAGGTGTTGCGCCCGCATTCACCTTGTCGCAGCGCGACAGTGAATACTCCCGCAAACCGCCAAATGCGCTTAGCCTCGGTCGTTATCGCTAATGCTAAGAAAAACAAATATGCCACTAGAACATATCAACTATTATGAGAAATAATTTCAGCAATTACTAATTCAGCCAATTAATGAGTAAAAACAGTTATACCGATATAAAAAGGGAAGAAATTGAAAATCTTCTTAATGGTGAGTTGATTCTAATTGTTACAGCTACGGATTTAGAGACAACCTTTTTTCACGATAAAATCACACCAAATCCTGGTTATGATAACATTATTCGAATGTACGAAGGTAATCTTACTTATTATTTTGGAATTTTTGGTTGTTATAAAATTGCACATGTACAATGTGCGATGGGATCAATATCAAGGGATAGTTCAATTATGACAGTTTCAACAGCTTTGCAAAAGCTTAAATCAAAAGTTGTTATAATGATTGGAATTGCTTTTGGAGTTGATGAGATCAAGCAAAAAATTGGTGATGTCATAGTAGCCGAATCTGTTATTCCATACAATTCAAAACGAGTTGGAAGAGGACAAACAATTCAGCGTGGAATAGAAGCCCAATCAAGCCAAATTCTCCTTAATCGATTTAAAAATATTCGTACCTGGGAACATATAATTAACGGGAACTCAAATGCAAAGCTAATCTTTACTAGAGTCTTATCGGGAGAAGAACTTGTTGATAATATAAAATATCGAAATAAACTCACATCGACATTTCCTGATTCAAAAGGTGGAGAAATGGAGGGTGCAGGTGTATATTCAGCTTGTGGGAGTAAAATTGACTGGATCTTAGTTAAAGGCATTTGTGACTTTGCCAATGGGGAAAAAGGTGTGAATAAAAAAAATAATCAAGAAATTGCAATTGAATCTGCATTAAGCATTTGCCTAGAATTATTTAGTTCTTCTTTTGCTTTTAAAGATTTAGGCATTTTACCAGATGCGTTAAAAAAAGAAACTACAGATTTGAAAGAGAATCCAAAAATCAATGAGATTCTTTTTGATTATTATGACGTAACTAAAAAAGAATACTACATTTTAAGAGAAAGTGACAACACTTTCAATAAAATTTTTAATCAATATAGTGTTTGGTTACACGGTCCATCAGGTTGTGGAAAATCAAACTTAATCGTTCGTAATTTATTAGACAGTGGAAAAGATTTTATACAAGTTAATTTGTCACCTTGTATTGGTCAAGATATGCAAAGTTTTTTTAATGAGATATTATACGAACTTTCATCAAAAGTTGAAGGTGTCACTTCCCAAATACAACCAAAGAATTTTAGTGAATGCAGTAAAGCTTTAATATCATTATTGGATAAACATTACAAGGATAAAGAGTTCATCATTTTTGTAGAAGAAATTCCAATCAGTTCAGAAGAGGCTCACAAAGAATTTAGTGAAAAGATTTTTTCATTAATTATTTCAAAAAACTTTATTAATGGACTATCCAACGTAAAATTTGTTTTGTCATCTATTAACGATCCTTCTAAAAATATTACAATTACACAACATAAGATTCACCAACATTTAGTTTTTACAGAGTTAAAGTTCTGGGAAACTGAAGAAATTATTCTTCTTATTGAAGTTATTCAAAATGCATTAAATTTTTCATTGCCCCCTCAAATAAAAAGTCAACTGATACTAAGTTCGAAAGGATCACCACGTTTCATAAAGAAATTTTTTAGAAGCATTTATACACTAAATAAAGCTGATGAAAAAACTTTGAATTTTTTAATTAAGGAAATAGAAAGAGAATTAAATCATATTTAGGATGTCAAAAATATTAAAACCATATACAATCATACCACCGCACCTTTATATTCAAAGGGATGCAGATAAACAAGTCAAAAATATTATTTCAGATATGGGAAGACCTGGATACGTTCTTGTATCCAGACAAATGGGGAAAACAAATCTATTATTGAACGCTAAAAGGAAACTAGAAACGCCTAATGACGCATTTGTATATATAGATTTATCTAATATTTTTGATGATGCAAAGAGTTGTTTTGAAAACATTATTGATATTGCAATTGATACTTATCCTGAAAAATTTGATAGCGTTAAAGAAAGTATTAAAGAGCGACGAAATGAATTAACTAATACTCCTCCACACAAACAACATACTAATGAGTTACGTATTCTTTTAGCAGCATTAAATGGTGGTAAACTCGTAATTATTTTAGATGAGATTGATGCATTAACGAAAACAGATTATTCAGATCAAATCTTTTCTCAAATTAGAAGTAGTTATTTTGCATCTAGGGTAAACTATAAGGAATTTTATAATTTAACATATTTGCTCTCAGGTGTAGTAGAACCAAGTGAAATAATTAAGGACCCTAAAGTCTCACCTTTTAACATCGGTCAAAAAATTTATTTAAATGATTTTTCAAAGACTGAGTTTGAAAATTTCATAAATGTCTCTCAACTTTCTTTAGACCAGAAACTTAAAGATAGAATATTTTACTGGACAAATGGGAATCCTAGAATAACATGGGACTTATGCTCTGAAATTGAGAATGAGATTAAGAGGAATATAGTAACTGTTGATCTTTTAGACAAAACTGTTAAAGATTTGTACCTGACAACTTTTGATAAACCTCCAATTGACAATATTAGAGATTTAGTAATAAAAGATAGAGAAATTAGAAACTCAATAATAGAAATCGGATATAAAAAAGGGAACGAGGTATCAGATAAAATTAAGAGTAAATTATATTTATCAGGCATTATAAATTTTAATGAAAACAGCATTTCAATTAAAAATGAAATTATAAAGCAATCATTGAGTTTAGAATGGATTAGATCAATTGACGAAGAGGAAAAAGGTTTAATTAAAATTGCTCTAGATTATTTTGAGAAAGGACAATATTTAGAAAGTATAGAAACTTTTGAGAGATACTTAAAGGAAAATGATTTTGATAAAAAAGATAAATCAATATTCTATCATTATTTAGGTATTGCTTATTTCGAAACGAAACAATTTGAATTGGCAATTGAAAACCTAAATAAAACATCATTTGATGTTAACGATGAGGCAAAATTTTATTATAGTACTTTGAATTACTTAGGGACAGCCTATTACAACCTAGATAAAATACCTGAAAGCTTAGAACATTTGCGGATTATTATAGATAGTGGTCGTAATGACATTGAGTATACTAGGGCTCTTATAAATTATGGAATTACATTATTGAAATCTTCCGAACAAAAAGATTATACTGAAGCCTTAGAGATATTTAAAGGAATAATTACTGAAACTGGAATAAATAAAGAAAAACTTGAAGAATCGTATATTGCCGAAATTAAAGCAATCTCATATTACAACACTGCACAAATACTATCTATTAATGGTGAGTTAGAAGAAGCATTAAAAAATTATCGTCATGCAATCAATCTTAGTAAGCCAAATAAAAAACCAAAAATCATTTTGGGCTTTCTTAGAATTAATAAAAATGAAAGTGAAAATTTCAAGATTCTTGATGAGTTAATTGAAACAATAATTGAAAGAAAAATAACTCCAAGTGAAAATGAGATTACCTCTTATTTTACAATTGACGATCTTAAAAATATTGTAATTTATTGCTTTAACTTTTTTGAAGATACTTTATTTGTTAAGCTAAAACCACATTTTTCAATACTAGGAGATAAACCAATTGCTAAACATCTTTTCGATTTGGCTCTATTTTCAATAAATGCAAATAAAAACTGGAAAGTTGGAGAAAAATTTCTTGAAAAGATTTATGCCAATATAAATAACTCGGATTATGCGATTGATTCTGAAACCAAGTTTGAAACTCTAAAGCTAATAGCATATTTATCGAATGTTAAGGATAATCAAGATAGGTACATTGAATATCTTGATCTATTTGCTACTGAAAGATTTGGATTGGTAGATTATTTAGACATGGAGATTTTTGCGAATCTAATTTTCGCATTAACTGGCAGAAAGAAATACAGTGAAGCTCTTAGATATGTGAACTTAATTAACTCAGTAAAAGATTCAGTACCAGAAGGAATATTAATCAATTATCTTGTAATTTATAATTTAGAAATAAATCTGTATTTCTATTTAAATCAAAGAGAAAAGGCAATTAAAAAGGCTAATGAAATAATAGAATTAGCGGATAATGAAAAAGTTAAAAAACAAAATAGCAACTTATTAGGTGAAACTGGCCTTGAGATAATTAGACAAAATGCTGAGCAAATTCTTTACCCTACGCGTCAGAAAAAAGAACCAATAAAGACAGGTAAAGTCTATGGTAGAAATGATATTGTAAAGGTTAGATACAAGGATGGGACTACCATTGAAGTAAAATTTAAAAAGATAGAGAACGATTTGCGTTCAGAAAAGTGTTTTATACTTAACAAGTAATAAATTAAAGACAAAGCACATAGCGATAACACGCGGTATAGTTAATAAGGGGTTCAGTGGTTTTCGAGACGCAGTAACCCGCTCCAAAATTAGCTGTAACTTGATAGGTAAAAAGCCCGCAATCCCTTACTAGCCATACCGCGGGAACGTTGGCAACCATAAAAATAACTGCATCATGATACCAATATTTGAACAAGGAGATTCACATGGAATAGGACACTCTTTTGATACTTTCATTAGGCGTTTTAGTGACATCTGCAAAAATCATATAGAGTCAAAAAGAGCTCATGCTTTTGCATTTATATTTTATGATTTTACAGACAGTAATTTGAAAGATGTTCTTAAAAGTAAAGGTGGTTTTGCACGTTTAGATAGGTTATCAGGAAGAAAACTTTCTGTGTTTTATTTGCACAGCAATAATCGAAAATTAAATAAGCATTTTAATGATACATTTAAATATGTGTTTGAGATAGAGGATAATATTAATTTACCTTTTGTTCTTTTCTTAAAATTTGATGGAGAAATTGCTGAAATTGAAGAATTGAAAATTTCAGAACTTGAACAAGACAACCCAATGTTTGCCTTTAGCGAACTTTTTGACACGATTGAAAGCTATGTAGCTCAACTTGAAAAAGAGATAATTGATGTTGAGTCTAAAACGAATAAATTGACTAATGTGATAAACAAGTATAAAAGAATGGCGATTGATGAATTCATTAAATTAATTCTCAAAGACGGTTATAACATGATTAAGGACTTTTAAAATGGCAAGGAGAATCACAGAAAAAGAGTTACCATCAATTCTTTATAAATATCGAGACTGGTCAGTTAAAAACCATCGTAAATTAATTTCCAATCAAGAGATTTATTTTCCTCGTCCTTCTGAGTTTAATGACCCATTTGATGGCAATATTCCTGTAAGGTGGGATTTAATGACATATGAAGAATGTTTCAAAAAAAACCTTGATATAATAAACATCGCTCATAAAGATAAAGACCAGAGATTGGTTAGAGAATATGCGAAGAAGGTAACAGATGAAAAAACATTATGGCATCCTGATAAGTTAAAAAAAGAGCGACCTGAGCAGTTAGAAAAATGGAATTCAATCATTGGATTATTTTCTCTTTCATCTATCCCTGATAATATATTAATGTGGTCGCATTATTCTTTTAATCATACAGGATTTGTTGTTGGACTCGATAGTGAATCACTAATGGATAAATATGATTTTGATTATATTGACCCCATTGTATATCAAGAAGATTATCCTTTAATCACAGGAGATGATGATACCACTATTCAATTTCATAAAAAGTTTTTCCACAAATCTGAACTTTGGAAACATGAAAATGAGTGGAGAATAAGTAAAAACCACATAGAAAAGCGTGTTGTAAAATTGAAACCAGAAACTATAAAGCAAATCATTGTAGGCTGTCGAACAAGTGCAAAAGAGACTGATAATATCATAAAATTGACAAGAAAACATTTAGGATTCAGTGTCCAAATAATGAAAGCAACACAAAATGTAGATAATTTTAAAATAACGATTGATACAATTGAATAATTACGGTTGCCAACACACAATATAGCCAATAAGGGTTTCAGTGGTAAGCGAAGGGTTGTAGCCCACTCAAATTTCGGCAAGTAGACAGTTTTGAAACAAAAGAGAAACAGAATCCTACATGAAACGAAAGAACATCATATTGATTATTATTTTTTCGTTTCAATTCTTACATCAAAATGGAGTTAGGCGACGCCTACAACGAGTATAGTGTATAAGTAAGTTTAAAAAGGAGAGGTTGCGCTGTGTTTTAGCGCATCACAACTATAATTTTGTACTAAATTTTAAAATTAAAGAATTATGGCAACAAAAATTTTCAAGATGCGTGACAATTATGGTAATAAAGAGCAGTATCCTTTTTTAGAAATCGAAAATGGAAAGTTTTATGAAATGCGTGACAAATATGGTAATAAAACACAATATCCTTTTTTGGAAATTGGCAAAGACAAAATATACTAAATGCGCGATAATTATGGAAACAAAGAACAATATCCGTTTTTAGAAGTCTCAAATGGTAAATGTTTCAAGATGCGCGACAAATACGGTAATAAAGAGCAATATCCTTTTATGGAAATCAACAATGATAAAATCTATAAAATGCGCGATATCTATGGTAACAAAGAACAATATCCTTTTTTGGAAATGGTAAATTCCAAACTTTACAAGATGCGTGACAAATATGGGAACAAAGAACAATATCCTTTTTTAGAAATTGATGGTCGTTTATCCATTGCAGATCTTGTTGTTATCTTAATGCAAGTAGGAAAATTGTAAAAATAAATGTGTATGACTGATTCAACAGATGAAGTATCTTATTCTTTCAATAATATCGGAAAAGATGTAATCAGTGAAGGTGTATTTGAAAGATTCCCCAAATTAGTCCCCTATATTGATAGTACTCATTACGATACAAGAAAGCACAAAAGATTACTTGTCATAAGTGAAAGTAATTACATTAATTCTAACAATGACATATTTAGAGTTCCTGATGATTGGTATAAGAGCACAACTATTCATGATATTTTAATTCCAGACGAATGGAAAAATGATGGAAAAATAACTTATCTCAATGGGTTATTTAATTCAATAAAAAAACTTTTAAACACTAAGGAATATCACGATGTGGCTTTTTACAACTATTTTTTTAGACCTGCACTTGGAGGAGAGAATAAATTTTTTAAGGAAGTTTATGATGAATTAGATGGAAAAGTTGCTTTTTCAGCATTTTGCGGTATATTAGAAACAATAAGACCTGATGTTGTTATATTTGCCTCAGCATTTGCTTGGGAGAAAATGCAGATCTTCAAGAAAATAAACAATAAAAAATTTGATGGGATATACATTGGACAGGTATCCCATCCGTCTTGTCCTTGGTGGAATAAAAATGACGGATATTACGGATGGAGGAAATTTGAAGATCTGCTGTGGGAACATTGGATTCGACCAATAAATCCAATTATAAAGGAACAAACCCTACAAGTATTTAACGACTTCCAAACAAATCCGTTTTGGAATAGAGAAATTTGGGGTGATATTAATTGGTATGATGAGAAAGATGGTACTTGCGCATATTTTGACAATTTCTCCAAGAACATCTCTATTGATATTTATTGTGCAGAAAACGATAAATATCAATTTCAAATATTTGAGAGGGACAATTTCAAAACAATAAAACCATCAGGAATGGATTGGATAAAAAATATTCCAAATCTCACATCTTATGGTTCTCGACATGAATCACGATTACATTGCAGACAAGATATAACGGAAATATTAGAAAAGTTAATGAAATAATTTAATTCAAAGTACAGCTAACAGGTTTTCAAAATCTTTTAGCTATTATAAGTATAGAAAATAGAATCTCACATTATATTATATGCTCATTCTCCATCTTTCCGATACACATAGCAAGCATCACGAGTTACGTAATTTGCCACCCGCTGATATAATCATTCACTCGGGCGATATTTCTTTTGCAGGTTCTGAAAATGAGGTGATGGATTTTTTCGGATGGTTTGGTGGATTGCCATACAAATACAAAATATTCATAGCTGGTAATCACGATGATTGTTTGTTTGGAACAAAAATAGATGGACTGCCTCAAAACTGCTATTATCTTCGCAATTCGAGTGTTATTATTCAAGGCTTTAAATTTTATGGTACACCAATGTTTATGGAAGATGCGATGTCGGGCGATTATGATAGAAATATACAGAAAATTCCAAGCGACACAGATATTCTGATAACGCACCAACCGCCTAACGGTATTTTAGACTCTTCGGCAAATATCCACTATGGCGACCTCAAATTATTGGAGATTGTATTGAAAATTAAACCCAAATATCACCTTTTTGGTCATATTCACGGAGCTTATGGAGTCGAGAAATCAGAAGATACAACTTTTGTCAATGCTGCTATTTTGAGCGAAAATTATGAACTTATGTATGAACCGATTTTGCTGAAAATATGAGAAAAATAAATACCTGGTGATTCTGAATTGCGAAAAACTGGTGAAAATCATTTGTTGATTGTTTTTGTTTTATTTATTCATTTTTTGTTTTTATATTTGGCGTAATGAATCTAAAAATTCATCTATTAAAATCCTTAAATCAATTTTTATTATACAAAAGGCTAAAATATATTTCATTTTTTTTATTTTCTGAAATATATTAATTTCTATATGTGAATCAAATAGCAAGTTTTACTGGTAATAGTAGAAAAAACATAATATTCAGAAATGAATGAAAAAGGAAATGTATAGTGCAACAAATATATATTACATGATTACAACAGAATGTAATCAACGTTGTACTAAATGCTCTCATTGGAAAAACCATGATTATAAGTCACGATTACCAACAGAAAAAATTGTTTATGCATTAAGAAATATCCCAAAAGCAAAAGAATTTTGTATTGTAGGTGGTGAACCGACACTTTTCAGTTCAGAAATTTATGATATTATTCAAGGGCTATCTGAAACGCAAATAAGAACAACAATTATAACAAATGGCGTTTTGACTAACAAAGAATTCATAGATAAAATTTCAAAGTACAATATTCACATTGTTTTTTCAATTGACACTTTGGACAAAGAATTTTGGAAGTTTGTTCGTGGAGTAAATTCTTTTGATGTAGTTTTCAAGAATTTAGAATATGCAACCGCTGCATTAAATCCTGCGAAAATCAGCATTCAATCTGTATTGTCAAAAGAAACAAGAAATCACATTCCTGATGTTGCTGAATATGCAAGAAATAAAAATATTTATCATTCTATACAAGATTATATATCAAATGGTTTTAATGGTACATGGTCTGAAATTGATTACGAACAAACTTCAATTTCCAGTAACCAACAACAATGCTTTTCGGCAAACAGAAATTTATCGATAATGCAAAATGGCGATGTGTATACTTGTTTTCAACAATCATGGATTAAAGATTGCCAGATCCCTCTTGGCAATTTAAACACACAAAAATTATTTGATATATTATCTTCGAATTACGCTTCATTTATTAGTGAGAAAATGAAAACATGTAACTTATCTTGTAAGGTTTTAAAATGTAATACAAAATAATATGCAATTTGAAGAAATAATCATAGAGTTAAGTTATAATTGCAATTTGAGTTGTACAATGTGTGGTTTTGGCAAAAAGTCAAACCCATTCAACAAGAAAAAATTTTTGACTTTTGAAAAATTCGAACAAATTCTGCAACAAATTGGCTATGCAACAGATACAATACGCTTAAATGGTCGGGGAGAAAGCACAATTCATCCTGATTTTGTGAAAATCTTGAATTTCACAAAAGAAGAATTTCCGAAACTTAAAATTAATCTTTTCTCAAATTTATCATTCAACAATCAAAAGATAATTGATGCATTAATAACAAATGATGTTCAACTTTTTATTTCTATGGATAGCCCCAAAGCAGATGAATTGTCTGCAATAAGAAAAGGAGCAAATTTTCAATTCATTGAAAACAACATTAAACAACTGAAACTAATACCAAATAGACCTTTTATTGTTTTCACAATACAGGAAGCCAACATACACCGCATATTTGATATGGCACAATATGTATTTGATAACAACTGCCAAATTCTTTACAATACTATTCGCAGAGATGAAGGAATAGAAGTATTTACTGAAATCGTTATTAAACACAATCAAAGTATCTCTTCTCAATTTGAAAGGGCTAACGAATTATATTCAAATTCAAAGCTTAAATGCTTGTATCCTGACCAACTTGCTGGAATAAAATTAAAGACTGCCAAACCATCACAAACACACGGAACAATGCAAAGTTGTCCTGCATTACATAAAGAACTGTGCATTCTATACGATGGCACAACAACTCCATGCAATATGTTTAATCCATACATTTATGGTAATATTTTCAGTCAATCGTTACCCGATATTTGGGAAAGTAAAGAAAGAAAAGTGTTTTTGAATTCTCACAAGTGCTATTATTATTGTCAAAATTGTGCAAACTTAGGAATTTAATATGAGTTCATTATCGAATGTCCCATACGGAAAAATTTTGGATTATTGGTATGAAAAGCTATCAAGTAATCCACACAAAACTAAATTTTTATTCACGAAAATTATTGAAATACTTTCTTTTAAACGGCACAGTAGCAGAGAGAATTATAAAACATATCAATATATTGATTTTCCTCGATCAATTACAAATGGCATTTCAGAAACTCCGATTGTAAGTATTGTAATACCAACTTACATTAAAAACCAAAAAGACAAAAACGATATTGAAAATTTAATTCAATCCATTTCTAAACAAACAATTATACCAAATAATATAATTGTCATTGACGATTGTTCTCCTATTTTGTATCAATTTCCTTTGCAAATAATGGTTCATCGGCAAACAAAAAATTCCGGTCCTGCAAAAGCAAGAAATTATGGAAAAAAAATTGCTCTTGATAATAGATCTGATATTATTGTTTTTTCTGATACCGATTGTATCCTTTCGGAAAGATGGATTGAAACAATTATTAAATCATTTCATGAAATGAAAGATGCTCAAATACTGTCGGGTAATACCATATCATATGACAAGGATTGGCTTGGAACATATCATAATATTAATGGAACCTTGAATGGACGAAAATTTAAGGATTGTGACAGGCTCTTATATGGCACAACTGCAAATTTAGCAATTACTCGTCAAGTTGCAGAGTTAATTGATTTTAACGAAGAATTTCCAATCGCTGCAGGTGAAGATATAGAATTTTGTTTTCGGGCAAATCAATATGGATTTGAAATAAAGCATATTTCTCAGATGGTTATATTTCATAATTATGGTTACAATGGAAATGTGTGGAAAAATTTTCGTTCATTTAATCGTCAATTTAAAAGATATGGACAAGGCGAGACTATTTTACTAAACCAAATTCCTGAATATTATGCGTATTTTGATAAAACAGAAGAAATTACAGCAACAATATGAAACGAATTATAATAACAGGAGGGGCAGGTTTTGTCGGATCGCATTTATGCGAAAAACTTTTAAAAGAGGGCAATAATGTTGTCTGTTTGGACAATTATTTTACAGGAAACAAAAATAATATTATTCATTTAATGGATAATCCAAACTTTGAAATCATTGAACATGATATATGCGAACCTTTTTTTACCGATGCAGATGAAATATATAATCTGGCATGTCCTGCCTCACCAATTCATTATCAATTCGATGCAATAAAAACTGTCAAAACGTCTGTGATGGGGACTATTAATGTTTTGGGATTGGCAAAACGGACGAAGGCAAAAGTCTTACAGGCATCAACAAGTGAAGTGTACGGCGACCCTATTATACACCCACAAAATGAAAGTTATTGGGGAAATGTAAACCCAATTGGCGTCCGCTCCTGTTATGATGAAGGAAAAAGATGTGCTGAAACCTTGTTTATGGATTATCATCGGCAAAATAAGGTAAGAATTAAAATAGCTCGTATTTTCAATACTTACGGAACTCGTATGCAAGCTAATGATGGTCGTGTTGTCTCAAATTTTATCGTTCAAGCATTGAAAAATTATGATATCACTATATATGGGAGCGGACAACAAACCCGTAGCTTCCAGTATGTAGATGATTTGACAGAAGGATTAGTACGATTAATGAATACACACGACAATTTTGTAAATCCTGTAAATATTGGTAATCCACAAGAATTTATGATTATCGAGTTAGCAGAAATGGTAATTCGTTTAACACATTCAAATTCAAAAATAAAGTTTATGCCAGCTGTTCAAGACGACCCACAGCAACGTTGTCCTGATATTTCATTAGCAAATGAGACATTGAATTGGCAACCTAAAATATCATTGGAATATGGGTTAAAGAAGACAATTGAGTATTTTAAAAAATCATTTTGAACAATTAAACAATTGAAATTTAAAGATACTGCGTAGAGAAACCTGTGTTATATGTGTTTTTGTAAATATAAACATTTTAAAAACTTATTTAATACCTCCACTGACAATTTTCAATTGCGAAAAACTGGTGAATTTCACTTGCGATTTTTTTTCTTAATATACTTCAAAAACGTATCAATATCATCAAAAATCAAATATTTAAGAAGATGTTAATCTCTTTTTCAAAATGTTAATTATTTTTTATACATTTGAAAAAATATTTTTAAAACTAAGAATAACACCTTTAATACCGAGAAACATCAAAAAATGTACGTGTATTACACATATTTCCTCATCTTATTTAACTCCTTTGTTTGCAAGCTTCAAGCAATAAAATTCAAATCAGCTAAATTAGTTACATGAAAAATATGTTACACATACTTGAATTGGAGTTGTTCATATTTGGGAGTTAGCACTCATTATAAAATAAGCCTTTACGTTAACATAAACAAGTAATTTAATGACAGAAGAAGACATAAAAGCGAAAGTAATACTACCATATTTGACTGATTTAGGATTTGATGTTTCTGAAATATCATTAGAAAAATCATTTACCATTAGAATTGGAAAAACTCAAAAAACAATAAATGGTAGAGCTGATATTTTATGTAAAAGGAATGACAAAAACTTGTTTATAATTGAATTGAAAAGTGATTCAATTAAAATTAGTGAGAACGACATTAAACAAGGAATTTCATATGCACGAGCTCTTGAAGATAATATTGCTCCATTTACAATAATTACAAGCACAAAAAGCACAAAAATCTTTGATTCAATCTCTGGGTTAGAATTATCTGGAACGACAATATCAAGTCAATCGGATTTTTGGAAAAATGGTTGTAAACTTTCAACAGCTGAAGAATTAAGTATAAGATATGATGCCCTAATTAATTTTGTATCATTCACTCCTGATAATTTAGAATTAGTTTGCAACAAGCAAGTTTTTGATAGAATGGGGACTATTGCGGGAACCATTGATAAACCCTATGCAAAATACATTAAAGAACTATATTACCAAAGGGAAGGACTACAGCACAGCTTTAATGGGTTTATTAATTCAGATGCAAAAGCATTTGGTTTAGTTGGAAATGCAGGTGTAGGAAAAACAAATTCAATGTGTTCTCTAGCTCTTCAAAATTTAGGGAATTGTTTCGTTCTTTTTTACAATGCGACTGTAATAGATTCTCCGATAGAATGTATTTCACAAGATTTAAATATCCCGTTCTCGAGTAAAATTGATAAAGAAAAAGTCTTAAAAAAGCTTGATGAATTAGGCAGACGCATAAACAAGAATGTTTTAATATTTATTGATGCAATAGATGAGTGTCGAAACACAAGTGTTTCAAACGAATTAAGTGAGATAGCCTTAATTATTAGAAATCTAGGAAAAGTAAAGATTTGTATTAGTTGCAAATCAAACATTTGGGAAAGCATATTAAAAAGAAACGATACCCCCAATTACCTTTATGAAGAATTAAAAAAATACCATGATATAAATTCTGCATTGAATAATCTTCCAGGTTTTTTATTAGAAGATTTTACAGAGGAAGAGTTAAACAACCTTATTCATTTATATAAAAAAGCATTTAATTTTAAAGGTTCATTTTCTGAAACACTATTAAAAGAACTACGAAATGGATTCTTTCTAAGAATATTTAGTGAAGTATATGCCAATGAGCAAATTCCCGAAACAATAAATGATAAAGATTTAATAAAAAAATACATTCATCAATCTTTTGGGAAAGCAAGCATAAATAAAGCTAACGGGCTAAGAACCTTATCCGAAATTGGAAAGGTATTATTAAATCATAAATATTCTACAATCGAAGCACATTATGACAAAGGTGTTAATGTTACAGATTTACTTGATAAATTAAATTATTCTCTCGATGAAAATATTCCAGAATGCTATTTTTCAAGAAATCTACTTATAAAATCGAGCAATGATGAATCTTATAATGTATCCTTTTACTACTCTAAAATTAGGGATTACATAATTTGTTTCCATTCATATAAACTGGATGAATTAAGTAATGATGATTTTTATAATATTCTCGAAAAATTATATCAAAATTATATTGGAATTAGTGCTATCTCTTTTTATATAGACAATGCAAGTCATAGTCATAAAAACATTTTGACAAAATTTATAAAAGATAAAGCACTTGTATACACAAATAGTTATGACACATTTTTAAATGAAAATTTTGCAAACTTTAAAGATAAATTTGACCCATACACTAATAATGAAATTGGGATAATACTACCTCAAGATATTTTAAAACAAGATGGTTATGCACTTTTTCCAATGGAATGTGATGCCAAAGATAAAATACTGTACGAAGATTTAAAGAATCCCTTTTCAGAATCATACGATAGAGATGTGCTTATTAAAAAAGGGGTTAAGACAGTATATGGTAGTTATAATTCATTAATGGTATCTGACCAAAACAAAATAATTAAAAAGAATATTTTCAAAAGGCTTAATGAACTCATCAGAGAAGGACGTTTGAGCGCCTATAATTCTGATATATTATTACTTGAACAGTTGTCTGCAATTATATATTTTTATTATCAAAAACTTGGCTATGAGTTTAATATAAAAGACTTTAGTTTACCTCGTTTTGAGCTAATCTATCCAATTGATTTACTTGACTTAAAAAATAGACTTTATAAATATAATGCAACTATTTACTATGATAGAAATAATGTTCCTAGAAATCTCATTAAAGAAAAAGTTGAAGAGGCTATTAAAAATAAAATTGACATTCCGATTTTTAAAATTACAGGAGATACCCCTCCATTTGAAGAATTGTTTAAAATAGTAAACATCTTATTAGAGAAAGGATATGATATAATAAGTAAGCATCATTTGCCATATCCTGATAAATCCATAAACGAAATAAAAACATTTTATGAAGTGAATAGAAAGGAAAATTCAAATCAAATCAGGACATTCCAGTATAGTGAAAATCAAGCAAAGTTATATATTGAAAGTTTTCTTACACATTTAGAGAATAGCTATAAAGAATTTGTTGAGAATTTATTTCCTACTTTAAAAGATGATTTTTCTTTTTATAAAACAATACCACACGACTATTTTTTTTATATGAAAGATTCAAATATTATAGAATGGGGGTTGTTTGGTTATCGTGCTTCTGAAAAGAGTAAAATATTCATAAATATTAAAGATTATAATTCAAATGACGATGCTTTCAATAAAGACAAAATTTTATCATTACGGGCATTTTCATTAGATAGTTTTCTGTACAATAGTTATTTTTATAAAATCAAAACAATAGATAAAATAAACACTCCGAAAGTTGATGATTTTTGTGTTATTAGAAATTGGATTTACAGATTATTAAATAATGATATGAAAAAAATATCTAAAGAAAATATGGATTTATAACAATTTGATTATCTGTATATTTTTATAGTTAGTCAAAAATACAAAAAAAGAAAAACAGACTATTTTCTGTCAGAAACACATTTAAAATAATATGAATAATTTACTCACAAGTATTGCGTTTTCTGTTTATTCAAACAAAGGAGTTTATGCCCTTTTGTTAGGTTCAGGTATTTCTAGAAATTCAGGCATTCCAACTGGTTGGGAGATCGTATTAGATTTAATTCGAAAATTGGCAGTTTTAAATAATGAAAATTGTGATTCAAATGAAGTAAATTGGTTTGTAGAAAAATACAATGAAGACCCTGACTATTCAACGATACTCTCCAAGTTAGCTTTACAATCAACTGAAAGAGTAAACTTATTAAAATCTTATTTTGAGCCAACTGAAAGTGAAAGAGAAAATAACTTAAAAGAACCTACTATTGCTCATAAAGCAATAGCTCAACTAATAAAAGCAGGTTATATAAAAGTTGTTATAACCACAAACTTTGACAGATTACTTGAAAATGCATTACGCGAAGTTGGCGTTGAACCTCAAGTGATTCGTCATGTAGATGATATTAATGGAGCTATGCCGTTAGTACATAGTGAATTTACGCTTATTAAAGTAAATGGTGATTATTTAGATTCAAGATTTCTAAATACAAAACAGGAATTATCGGATTATCACTTAACTCTTAAAGAATATATTTTGCGTGTTCTGAATGAATATGGTTTGATAACTTGTGGTTGGTCTGCAAAATGGGACACTGGATTAGTAAATACTATTAGACAATCGGAGAATTTTAGATTTAGTAGCTTTTGGTCATATGTCGGAACATGTGAGCCTGAATTAAATGATTTATCTACTTACCGAAAAGGAAACACAATTGAGATTTCTAATGCGGATTCTTTCTTTACTGAACTAAAAGAACGTGTTGAAGCATTGAGTAAAATGGAAAATAATCATCCTTTAAATGCTAACATTGCAATTGAAAGACTAAAAAAGTATATTGTAAAAGATGAGAACAAAATCCTATTGTATGATTTATTGCATCAAGAACAAGAATCTGTACATAAGAAAATACATTTGATAACTGATTTCAATTTTCAACCGAATGCTCATAATGTTCAAAAACTTATAAAATACTATGAGTCAAGTTTAGAAATTCTACTGCCATTAACAATAAATACTGTGGTTTGGGCAAATCCAGAACACGAAGCATTAATAATTGGTATAATGTCTCGATTATCAGAGCCTCGATACTTTGTCAATGGACAAAGTTGGATTTCTGAGTCGGCAAAATTTCATTATTTACCAAGTCTACTTCTCCTCTATTCAATTGGTATAGCAGCGATAAAGACCTCTAAGTTTTCATTGTTAAATAAAATCTTTCATTTGAAGATTGCAGAAATGGACACAGAAGATGCAAGTAGAAACTTATTGATAGAGAAAATAAATGCTAAAATGTTTGATGATGATTTAATGCATTCCATTTTATATAACAATGAGAAATATTATACACCAACAAGTAAATGGTTATGCAGTATATTGTATGAATGCTTCAAATTACATATACCAAATAAATTTGAATTTGATAACACTTTTGATGTTTTTGAATATTTATTATCTCTAAATTACTCATATCTTGTGAAAAGTGAAATACATAGGAATTGGTCTCCATATGGCCAATTCCTATGGAGACAGAGAAGATTAAGAAATCAGAATACGCTATTTAAAGAATTCTATGAATCGGCAGACAAAGAAAAAGAAAATTGGCTACCAATTAAACAAGGGATGTTTGGTGGCTCATATAACACATATTCTGAAACTAAAAAGAAACTTGTAGAATTTTTAAGTGAAATTCATATAGGTTAGTAACTAAAATATAAACTCACATTACCTCACACTTACAGCTTGCATTTGACTGCTGACTTAAAATATAGATTTTTCTGCAAAAAAATAAATACTTATGAAAAATAATGATTGGTTATTAGGGATTACTGCAATTGGGGGAATATTAGTTGCTGGATATCTATACTCTGAAAACAAACGACAAATGAAAGTTATTAATGAATTAGTGGATGAGCGTGAACATTTGAAATTTCACTTTCATTTTAAAATAAATTTTTCGTATTTAATTGCCAGATTGAGTCTAAGTCATTTAAAAATTGTTCGGAAAAAAGTTCAGTTAGGGGTACGGAAAACCCCTCTTAATCGATTGATTTAGAGGGGTTTTTGTTTGTTTTGTGTAAGCTCTCCCAGAAATACTGCAAATTCAAAAGAAGACAAAAGAAGTCATAATTTTTTTTAAAATTTGCAGTATTTCTGGGGGAGCTTACAGAGATAGAAACAGAAAATTCGAAAAATCTACAGGCGCGAATGACTAATTTGTTCTATTTAACCTAACATTAAGTTGATTGAGCAATTATTTGGTTTAGTTTATTCGATGTTTTTAACAATTCATTTTTAATAAACTCTTTCTCAGTTGTACCAAATCGAATTTCGGGAAGGTAAATTCCCAAACTGGCAATTACAATAGCATCTTTGTAAATAGGAGTTGCTAATCCCACTACATGATTTTTGTTTAATGTTTCAATTATTTTTTTTGCCTTGATTTCTTTTAGTTCTTGAATTAAAATTTCTTTAGAGGAAATCCCTGACCATTCTTCTTCTGTCGGCAGTCCAGTTCTTTCAATAACCCAATTAATATTTTCGGGAGTATAATGCGCTAAAATCATTCTACCTGTTGTCGCTGAATAAACCGAAGATTCTTTTTTTGTCTGTACATGAATTTCGTGTGTACTGGGGATTTCATTTAGCAGCACTCTTTTATTGTTTTTTATCACCGATAAAATTATTGTCTCATTAATATGGTCTCGTAATTCTACCATTAAACTACGGGACATATTTATCAGTTCCGTATATTTTTTGTTTGCATCAGTAAGTTGGTAAACCATTTTCCCCAGTCGATAGCTGCCTTTTGGTTTTGGCTGCTCAACATATCCTCTGTTAACTAATGTTTTAAGAATATTTGCGCACGTGCTGTGTTGGAAATTTAAACTATCAGATATTTCTGTAAGAGTCTGTTCTTTAGGAGAATTGTTCGCTATAAATTCTAAAATATTTAAAGCCCTGTTTATTACTTGTATCATATAATACTAAATTTGATTTTATAATGTAAAAGTAGACATTTTCAACTAATCCACAAAATATTTTTTTATTTTAGTATTATTATTCAATAGTTCGTTATGAAAAACTCTAAATTATGCGGCAATCTTGCCCCTATTCCTTTGTTCAGAGATAATAGTTCTATTTTTCTTTAAGTTCGGGTTCATACCGAACTCTTGAATAAACGTTTTGCAACAACTTGTTGTTATTAATTATTTTACTCTTTGATATTGATTACTGCTCATCAGTTGAAATTCTATTATTTAATCATACAATCTTAGCTAAATTGACGGTGGTCAATGCAGCATTGAAAAGGAAATTAAGTTTGTTTTCAATGCGTACCTGATCATTGCAGAGTATATTTTCAGTTCATTGTTTGAAGAATCTTCAATGAAATAACTCATATTGAGCACCTATTTGTCAACTTTACCATCATTCTTTTTTTTGTCTGCCTTTTTAACCCTATTGATTCACCTTGAAAAATATGCTTAAAAAGCAAAGTAGAACATTTAAAATGAACTGTTTTCTGCTAACTTTTAGTGCAAAAAACTCATTTAAACGCAAGACTAATGGTAGCACGCGCCCAAAACGGAGGTATAATCACCACTTCTCCGCCCACAGCGCGGACTGCAAAGCATCGACCAGGATTGTTTCCCCGGCCGATTCCTGCATATAAATAATGACTTCGCCCGACCATATTTCATACACTTCGAGGGTAGACCAACCATTGGCTTAAACTGCTCCATAGAGCAAATGCAGTATGTCCAACATGGTTCATCTTGTCATAAAATTAATTTACTACAAATTCACGTACACTTTTAATAGATTCACCTTTATAAATTAACTCCGCTTCCAAGGAATAATCACCTTCTTCCATAGGAATAGTTAATGGAATCTCCAATATTTTTTTCTGAAGTTCTTTCAGATCAATAATTATCTGCTTTTCAATAACTATTTTATCATCTTTTATTAACCTTAATTTTAATTTATTCTCTACCAAATCGTACGTATCATTGATTAGATATATTGACAGGTTTAAATTGCATCCTGGTGACACTTGTTTTTCCCAAAAGTCAAACATAACACCCACAGGAGAAAACGCAGGTCTTACATATTTATAAAAATGAGGTTCATATTTCAGATTTTGTATGTCTATAAAGTTATCTGATGTTTGACCACGTGGGCTTTTAGGACGCGAATACCCCAATCCGCAAAAGTGCATTACTGCTGCAGCTTTACGATGTGCCCTCCAGTATTCAGTTAGAATACCTAAATTTTTCGCATAGATTTCAAACCGTTTTTCTGGTGTATCCGCATGTGGAAATAAGGTCTCATACACTTTGTCAGTTAAGGTTGTTGGCGATCCATCCCTATTAAGCCAAAGCCACCCGTATTCATTTAGGATGACGGGATTGGTGTATCTTTTACCGGTTGGTGATGGAGAATGGTCGTTTGGATCATTGCTAGGATTCCTGACTTTACCAAACATTTCTTTTAGATATCCGTCTTCTTTAGGGTGTTTCATATAACGGGCAAATAAATATGGGTGTGCCTCAATGGCATCACTCTTAGATACAGGGGCAGCCCATCCGTTATCCCAGGGACGGTTTGAAAGATCAAGATGAGAAACAATTTGAATTGCCTTTGCTGTAGTATCATTGACAGATTCGTTTTGTGCATCCCAGATAACAACACAAGGGTGATTCCATCGTTCACGCATCCATGCACTATATTCGTTAGATAAATGTGTAGAATTGAGTCCCTTAAATAACCTGTCATAACCTCCTTTCTTCCCGGACCATACTGGATATTCATCTTGAATCAGGAAACCAATACTATCTGCAATTTCGTACCAACGCTCTGGTGGAAAACCAATGCAATATCGAATGCTATTCCAATGCATTTCTTTAAATTGATCATGTAATTTTGTAACCCAAGTGGAATTCCAAGGTAAACTATTCCGATTGGAGTCTTCAAAAAAGCGAAAAATACACACATTGGTTCCCCTCATGTAATATGGTTTGCCATTGAGTAAGAAGACACTACTATCTTTGCATGCTTCAAAAGATCTCATCCCAAATCTTGTTTGAGATTTATCGTTCGATGTTGATAACTTCAAGTCATATAGAAATGGTGTTTCTGGTGACCATAGCTTACATTCATTGAGATTAATATTAAAATCAGCTATTTGGCAATTATTGATATTTTTCCCCTTTGCTGTACTAAATGCCCCCTTTGCTATTTCCTTTCCTGAGATCGCTTCGTTTACTGTATAAAAAAGTTTTACTTTATTACTTGTTTTAGTAAGCAATTCAGTAACTACCCTTAGTTTCATATTTTTTATATCTGGCACAACCTGCACATTTTGAATAAAAGGGGAACCTGAAAGAATCAATTTTACATCATCATAAATACCAGGTATATATTTGATTTTTTCAAAGTCATATCCATGAGTCACCGTGTCGGGAAGATTTTCTTTACACCCCACAGAAATAATAAGTTCATTTTCTTCTCCTTTAGGATTCAAAAAATCTTTTATATTAAATAATGAAGGTGTGAAATTATAAAAATTCTCCCCTACAAAATTTCCATTTATAAATACACGCGTGTGAAATTGAGCTTTGTTGATTTTCAGATATACTAATTCAGCATCTGATTTATTCAATGTAAAATTACGTTTGTACCAATATACAGTATTTTGATAAGCAGTATCCTGAGTGTCGATCGCAGGCAAAGCCATATCAACTAACCCCGGCACTCGCGCTTCGGAATTAAACGATAAAGAATTCGGACTGACAATTGTAGTGTCAGATTTTGTTATCTTCCAATTTCCATTAAGACTTATCTGTTCTCTTTTATTGTCAGATTTTAACCAGGCGCAATAAAAAACAATTAATACAATAGTGATTAAAATTTTTCTCATAAAAATAAGTTTAAAAATTGCCTACTCTTAAGCTTTTCGACATCCGCTCCGTATTTTTTAAGAATTTTCGGTTTTTCCATTTTTTTATTAGCAAGACTTTGCGATTAACTGATCGATATTATTTAATATTTTTATCAAATCTTCACACATGCACTTATTGTTGCCATTAACTACGTATACTTTTTATTTGCATCAGTCAGTTGATATAGCATTTCCCCCAACTTATAACCACCCTTAGGTTTAGGCTGATCAACATAACCTCTACTAACTAAGGTTTTTAAAATATTTGCACAAGTGTTGCGCTGAAACTTTAAACTGTCTGAAATTTCAGTAAGTGAATACTCTTTACCCGGATCATTCGCAATGAATTCTAAAATATTAAATGCTTTGTTTATTCCCTGAATCATACAATACTAGATTTGATTTTATAACTTAAAAGTAGATGCTTATAATTAATTTGTAAAATACTAAGGTTATTGAAGTATTCTATTTGATTAACCAATATACGGCCGGAACATTTAAGATTAATACAAATCAGACAATGTGATTTTTATTAATCCGATTAATTATATCCAGTACATCATAACATAATTTTGTAATTCCAGCCCAATCACCAGCTTTCATCATATCGGCCGGAAATAGATTTGACCCCATACCTACGCAAGTAACACCTGCATCGAACCAGCCTTTCAGATTGGTTTCTTCGGGTTTTACACCACCTGTTACCATTAAATTTGACCATGGCATTGGTGCTTTCAGGCCTTTTACAAACTCAGTTCCCAACACATCACCCGGAAAAACCTTGCAAATATCGCAACCTGCTTCCTGCGCGTAACCAACTTCGGTTATCGAACCACATCCCGGAGCATAAGGAACCAAGCGGCGGTTAGCCACTTTAGCCACATCCGGATTAAATAATGGACCAACTATAAAATTAGCTCCCATTTGAATGTAAAGTGCTGCAGTTGGAGCATCTACAATAGAGCCAATACCCATAATCATTTCAGGGCATTCTTTGGTAGCAAATTTTACAAGTCCGCCAAATACTTCGTGAGCAAAATCACCACGATTAGTGAATTCAAAAGCGCGAATACCGCCTGCATAACAGGCTTTTAATACATTTTTTGCAACTTCAACATCGCTATGATAAAATACCGGAACCATGCCTGTTTCTTTCATTACAGAAAGAACTTGTAATTTTGAAAATCTCATATTGTTTTTATTTTATCTTACAACCCTACCACTACCATCTCCACCCATTAATCCTTTAACTTCTGCAACTGTCACCAGATTATAATCACCATAAATTGTATGTTTCAGGCACGAAGCTGCCACTGCAAATTCCAGCGCTTTCTGATCGTTGTCAGTATAGGTTAATAACCCGTAAATCAGACCTCCCATAAAGGAGTCACCACCACCCACACGGTCAACAATGTGTGTAATGTCGTAGCGTTTTGATTGAAACAAAGTGCCATTTGAGTAAAGAACTCCGCCCCAGGTATTGTGATTAGCATTGATTGAGCCGCGAAGCGTAATAATTACTTTTTTCGCGCTGGGAAATTTCGCCACCAGCTGAGTACAAACCGATTCAAATTCAGCTGCATCCACTTCACCTCCGGTATTGGCAACTTCAAATCCTTCGGGCTTTATTCCAAATACTTTTTCAGCATCTTCTTCGTTTCCCAAAATTATGTCACAACCTGCAACTAATGCCGGCATAACTTCTGAGGCCGATTTACCATATTTCCAAAGATTTTTGCGGTAATTCAAGTCGGTTGAAACGGTAACACCCATTTCATTTGCAATTTGAATTGCTTCCAGGCATGCATCGGCAGCACCTTGTGAAAGGGCAGGAGTAATACCTGTCCAGTGAAACCAGTCTGCGCCTTTTAAAACTTCACGCCAGTTAACCATTCCGGGTTTAATGTCGGCTATTGAAGAGTTTGCGCGGTCGTAAACTACTTTACTTGCACGTGCCACAGCACCTGTTTCAAGAAAATAAATACCAACACGTTCACCTCCGCGAAGAATTTCTTTTGTTCCAACGCCGTATTTTTTTAAATTCATTATACACGATTCGGCAATGTCATTTTTAGGTAAACGCGTTACAAAATCTGTTTCCATTCCGTAATTGGCAAGTGATACGGCCACATTAGCCTCACCACCACCGAAAGTGGCTGTAAATTGCGTAGCTTGACTAAAACGTTCAAAACCGGGTGTGGCTAAACGAAGCATAATTTCTCCAAAAGTTACAATCTTTTTATTCATTTTTTAAGAAGTATCAAAATATCATTTTATATCTTTTTTGTGCACTTATCAACCAAATAAACAATTGATTGGTATGGTATTCCACTATGAGTAGTCAGACCAATTTCACAAGTGCGACTATTGCTGAATCCGTATTTTATGTTATTCCTTTTAATTTGTGGTTTAAGTTTTCGTAGTGCATATTTATTTACCTCAGGTTGTGTAAATCCTTTGTCTCCAGCGAATCCACAGCAACCAACTTCCTCCGGAACCAGTACATTGTTTGAGCACATTTCAGCAAGTTTAATAATTTTATCTTTCAAGTTCATTCGAGTCATGCTGCAGGTTACATGAATAGCAACAAGTTCATTCGTTTTTAAAAAACTGAGTTTATCAGTCAGAAACTCAACAATAAATTCTACCGGCTCATATAGCTTCAAAGTCTCTTTCATTGTATTCCGCATACGATGTAAGCATGGACTTTGGTCGCAAAGAACTGGATATTTCCCATTTTCACTAGCTAATAGTAAGGCATTTTCAAGTTCTGTTGATTTTTCCTCCGCTTCATTATAAAAGCCTTTGCTCTCCCAAATTGTACCACAGCAAAGTTGCTTCATATTCTGTGGAAAAATAACTTCGTATCCAGCTTTGTGTAGCAATTTTATGGTTGTTTCGTATAAAGACATTTGTTCAGGATCATCCTTTGCCACACCCATGGTTTGATTAATACAACTAGGAAAATAAACAACTTTAAAAGGATTCAGGTAATTCACCGGGATTTTCTTCGGACGTTTAGCACCTTTCGGCATTGCCGGAGTCCACAATGGGATTTTATTAGCACTAACATTTCGAAGTCCGTTGGAGATAGCAGTAAGTGATTTTGTTCCGATTAAAGTATGTACAGAATTGACCATTGACAGTGAAGGCGCAACAAAAGGTGTAATTAAGCCAAAATTTTTTGCAGTAAACGCCCCAAATTGTTTTGCCGGAAATGATTGGTTATTTTTGGCTCTCAAATCGTGAATCAGTTCACCTGTATTGATGCCCACCGGACAACTAGTGGAACACAGTCCATCACCGGCACAGGTTTGTTCTCCAAGATAAATGAAATTACGTTCCAATTCATTCAGACGAAAATTATCTTCACCTGTTCTACGCAGTCTGGAAATTTCCCTTTGAACAACAATCCGTTGCCGGGCAGAAAGTGAAAAGCCACTCGTCAGGCAATTTACTTCGCAGAAACCACATTCAATACATTTATCTACGTGTTTATTCGTTGGAGTCAAAGACTTAAAATTTTCGAGATAGCAATTGGGATTGTCATTGAAAATAACTCCCGGGTTTAGTAATCCTTTGGGGTCAAAAAGGTCTTTCACTTCTTTCATCAGCCCAAAAACTTCATCTCCCCATTCAAATTTTACAAATGGAGCCATGTTTCTGCCGGTTCCATGCTCAGCTTTTAGAGAACCATCATATTTTGTAACCACTAATTCGACTACATCCTTCATTAATGCCTCATAACGTTTCACCTCCTCGGGATTATCAAAATTCTGATTGATAATGAAGTGAAAATTTCCTTCCAACGCATGACCATAGATTACTGCATCTTCGTATCCATGTTGTGAAACGAGTTTCTGCAAATCAGCGGTAGCATATGGCAGGTCTTCAAGTTGAAAAGCAATGTCTTCTATCAGGCAAGTTGTACCTAAGGCCCGCATTCCACCTACAGACGGAAAAACACCTTTCCTGATTTTCCAATATTTATTATAGTCTTCAGGTTTATCCCTAAAACTAAAGGGTTTTACAGTTTGAAAATCGCGAATCAACTCTTCAATTTCTGTGATATTATTATCCAATTCCTTTTGGGTATCTGCCTTGGTTTCAACCAAAATTGCAGTTACTCCATCGGGAAAGCCCTTGATGTAATCAGGAATTCCATCCTGATTCTCCACTGATTTCAACGCTAAACGATCCAATAGCTCAGCTCCATAAACTTTACCTGGTTTCATTGCAACAACTGCTTTTGAAGCTGTCACGATATCAGGGAAATAAATCATTGCACTGGCTTTAAAAGGCATTTCGGCAATGGTTTTTAGTGTGAATTCCGAAGCAAAAGCCAATGTGCCTTCAGAGCCAACAAGCAGATTTATAATTATATGAATCGGATCATCATAATCGACAAACGCATTGAGACTTAAACCGGTTGTATTTTTTATCGAGTATTTCCGTCTTATTCTTTCAACCAAAGTGCTGTTTGATCGAATTTTATTTCTAATTTCTTCTATTTTGGCAATAAAACCCGCATGGGTTAGTTTGAATGATTCACAACTTGCAACATCTCCTGTATCTAACAAAGTTCCATCTGCAAAAATAATTCGTGCACCAATGATAGTTTTATAACTATTTTCGTGAACTCCACAATTCATTCCACTTGCATTGTTCATTACAATTCCGCCAATCATTGCAGAATTTATCGAAGCCGGATCAGGTCCTAATTTTCGTCCGGATTTTGACAATATTTCATTGATACGTCCTCCTACAATACCGCATTGAACTGTAATGGTTTGTGCGTTTTCACCAACTTGATATTTTTCCCAATTTTTGCCGGCAACCAACAATACAGAATCAGAAATTGCTTGTCCGGACAGACTTGTTCCTGCAGCCCTAAATGTAACAGGAATGTTGTATTTGTCACATAATTTCAAGGTAATTATCACTTCTTCTTCTGTCGAAGATCGAACAATCATTTCAGGTATTAATCGATAGAATCCTGCATCTGTTCCCCATGCGAGTTTACGCACCTCATCCAGATATATTCTGTCAATTGGTATTACCTTCGACAATTCTTTATAGAATAAGTCATACCTATTATCAAGCGTTGTTTTTGTCATTTAAAATATTTGGATGAAATAAAAGTTCTCATCAATCATGTGACTATATAGTACTAAAATAATCCATTCCTAATTTACAAAATTTAGTCAAAATTGAACTTTAAGTCTTACTAAAGTGGTGATATGTCAAGTGTATCCATCAGGCCGCGTATATACCCAATTCCAAATAAATTGCCATTCATTTCGTAGCCAGCATTAGCATTTTCTTCACCAGCCATGGTCGGCACATGATCGGAACGTAAAGGACCATTGAACCCAACTTCTTTGTATAGTTCCAACATTTTAGGCATGTTTGTAGGACCATTATCATGGAATGTCTCCCTGAAATTATCTGGCGTTCCCTGAACATCCCGGAGATGCACAAAAAATATCTTGTTCTGACTTCCAAATTCTTCTATTAGTGCCGGAATGTCTTCGCCCATAGTGACATAAGTTCCTTGGCAGAATGTTAGTCCATGTGACGGACTATTTGAAAAAGATAGTGCCTTTCGTATTGCATCTGCATTAATCAATATCCGATCTATACCTTGTAATTTTTCTACCGGCGGATCATCCGGGTGTAATGCCATTTTCACTCCTGCCTTTTCAGCGACTGGCATTACCTGATTGATGAAATATTCATAATTTGCCCAAATTTTGTCAGCTGATATTTCACCGTAAGGTGTAAGAGGTAATAAATCTCCATCATCTGTTTTAAATCCTGTAACTAATGCACCTCCTCTTTCAGGTAAATCCTTTGATGTTCGAAACCAACCTGTTGCCATAAAGTTATAACACAGTAGATTAATACCAAGCTTTCCCATGTTTTCAAGCATCAACTTGTACTTCTCAATGTCTTCATCGCAACCAGGCAGACCTAATTTTATACGTATCATATCCATTTGATCTCCTTCAAGACCTATTAGTTCAAAACCGTTATTTGCGAAAATATCTTTTGACGATTTCAACGAATCGAAATCCCAGGGAGGTAATTTTCCTGTTAATTCAGGCGCTAATTTAGCTATTGCATATTTTATTCCCATTTGACGGGTTAATTCCCATTTTCTGTCGGGTTTATCAGAAAAGAAAAGAAATGAAAGTTTCATATTTGTAATTTTGCATAATGTTCTCTTTGTAGATTTTCTATCTAAAGAGTTAATTAAAATAAAGTTGTTTGTTTAGAATTGAGCCTCTTTAAGTAAGCTCAATTCTAACTTAACATTATTAGAAATATCCACCATTCTTTGTAATTTCTTGAACTGATTTTCCTTCATGAACCCATTCAAAAATCATTTTCTCATTTTCTTTGATTTCCTCAGCCCTTATCAACACCTTATACGCAATCTCACGTGGAACTACCAGCACTCCATCCACATCGCCTAAAACAACATCTCCCGGTTTAATAGTTACCTCACCAATTTTTATAGGAATTTGATAATGAGTTATTAAGCAACGAGCCAAACTGCCATTAGAAATACGATATTCATAAAAAACAGGAAAGTTAGCTTCCAAGATTTGATGCGTATCCCTGATCCCACCATCAATACATGCAGCTTTTAGTTTCTTTCCTTTGGCAGTAGCTGTCATTACTCCGCCCCACAAAGTAGCTTTATCATCACGGCTTGTATCCCAAAGGACAAAATCGTCTTCTTTCATTTCATCGAGCATTTGTGTGCGGAATTCCATTTCACCTTTAATTTGAACATTTGGTGAACTTTTCACAGTAAATGCAAATCCAGCTACAGTTTTATATTCACGCAAAGGAGTAATTCTGCCGGGTAAAGCTTGATCTAACAAACAAAATTCCCGTAGTACATCATTTACTGCCCCTGTATAAAGCTGTTCAAACCGATAAAGTAATTCTTTTTCTCTAATCGGAAATGAAATGTTTGAAACGCCTTCGCGAGAAGCAATAAGGTTTTCAAGGTTCATCATCCCAACCTCTTTTTTATACTGATCTACACTCATAATAATTTATGTTTTAAATTGTTTTATATGTTTTTATACCTAAAAATTTAATCCCATGCCCCCATCCACAAAAATATCCTGCCCGGTAATATACCTCCCTGCATCAGAACAAAGGAGTAATGCAGTAGCAGCACAATCGGAAGGTTCACCAATAAATCCAAGAGGAATTTTTGCCTCCACGGCCTTCTTGTAATTATTATCTTTAAGCACATCTTCATTGCGCCCAGTATAAATAGCCCCCGGTGCTAAATTATTTATTGTAACTCCATTTTCACCAAACTGAGGAGCAAGGCTTTTTACCATACTTACCTGAGCAACTTTAGATGCTGCATATACAATCATTTGTTGGTGTGGGCGAACTTGTTGAACGCTACCTACTGTTACAATCCTTCCCCATTTCTTTTCTTGCATGGCCGGATAGAATTCCTGAATCATAAAAAGAGATGAGCGAAAATTTGTGTTCATTTGAAGTTCGTACTCCTCGAAAGTAACTTCATTCCAGGATTTCCTAACCTGGACTGAGGCGTTTAGTACCAGGATATCAATATCAATTTTCTTTCTCAGAAGATATTCTTTTATTATTTTAGTTGATGTGAATTCTGAAAGATCACATTGAACCAACTCACATTTTACTCCCAGTTCGCGTATTTCACTTGCTGTTTGCAACGCCAAATTAGTTCCACTGCGATATACAATTACCACATCAGCTCCATTTTGTGCCAATACTAACGAAATAGCTTTACCAATACCTTGACTGCCACCTGTTACTAAAGCAGTCTTACCTTTTAAATTGAATAATTTGTTAACTTCCATGTTTTTATTTGTAATAAATTGTTAATCCTTTACCAACATCTGGTAAGGAAATAATTTCTCCTCGCTCTGCTTCAGTAACAACAAGACCTAATTTTCCGGACGGATCAAATGCACAACTTGTTGGCCTACTTCCAATGAAATCAATAGTGTCAATAAGTTTTCCAATATTTGAATAAATGTTTATCTTGCTTTCATTAAAAATTGTTGCGTAAAGATTTTCCTGATCATCAAATGCAATTCCATCAGGTCCCCAAGGACCTTTACCAGCTTTTGCAAAAGGGCGTTCGTTTTTAAGTTCTAAATTTTCAGCATCCCATTCGGCAATCCATAATTGTTGATTGTATGTCTCAGAAAAAATTAATGTTTTGCTATTGTTGCATAAAGCTAATCCGTTTGTAAATAGTTTATCCGATGAAATAACTTTGGCTCTGTTGCTCCCATTGGGTAATACACATATAGTCGATTCCGCTCTCTCACGCCCATCGGCATGATCTGAAAAAAGTAAATTCCCAACCGCATCAAAAATTAAATCGTTAGGGCGTTTTAATCGCAAACCATCAATTGTACTGTTGCAAACTGTTTCAAAAATGTTCGTTTTAGGATAAAAAACTCTAATTTCACCCCGTTCACTGTCACAAAACCAGATATTACCATTACTGTCGATCGTTGAACCGTTCGGAGTACCATCTACTGCAAAACGGTCAAGTTTATCTCCATCCCAACGTGATAAATTGCCTCCTTTAATTTCGACAAACCAAAGGTTTCCATTGAAATCAAAAACTGGTCCTTCCGGAAAATTTAATCCGGTAAGAAGTGTTTTATTTATTTTTTTCATATTATCTGTCTCCACAATAATCCTTTTCAAATGAAAACTTTATAGCCACGAAAATCAGCATGGCACCCATAACATAAAAAACAGAAAGACTTGAGAAGCTGACTGCTAAACCTAAAGTTGGCTTCAGAATCCCGAGAATGAGCGGAGCGAAAGCGCCCATCAGAAAAGCAAACATAAGCATAAATCCTGTTGCCGATGACCGAATAGAGGGTTTTACCACTTCGTAAAGCGATGCAAAAATATTCGAATCGTAAACTCCGCGCATAAAGCCGAACAATGCCAATGCAACATACGTAATTACCTGACTATCGGCAAATCCCATAATGAAAATAAAAGGCGCACCCAGCAATAAGGCAATAGATTGTATTATCAATCTGCGCTTTGGATTTTTCAAAGCTTGCTTGTCGGCCAAACGAGCTCCAAACATTACTCCAAAAAAAGCACCTGCATGATGATAAATAAGTGACGAAAATCCGGCGTAAGTTATTGTCATCCCGTATTTTTCGACTAAATAAAGTGGCATCCATGTCAGGTATCCAACGTTTACAAACACCATACATGCAAACGCTAATGTGAGCAGAATAACCGTAGGTTTGCGAAAAACGCCAATAGCTGTTCTTAGAGAATTAAAAAAATCAGTTTTCCTGACTTTTGTTTTTATTTCAGTAGATTTTACACGCCACAAAAATATCAACGACAATATTACACCAGCAGCTCCAAATACATGAAATGAGCGACGCCAACCAAAATGTTCTCCAATGTATCCGGCCAACACTCCACTTAGAATTATTCCTGCATACACGGCCGTTTGATGAACGGACAATGCAAATGCACGGTTCTTTTTATAATGTTCGCTCAACATGGCGTTGGCCGATGGGGCATAAAAAGCCTCTCCACCACCTGTGGCAATGCCCAAAAGTGCAATAAAAGGTATTAATCCCGAAGCAAAACCTGTAAAAAAAGTAGAAATACTCCAAAAACAGATACAGAAGCCCAATATGTTTCGTCGTGAAAAAATATCACCTAAAAACCCTGCAACAGGAACTAAAAGACCATAAGTCCAGATTAAACTTGATGCTATTAAGCCGAATTCTGCATCCGAAAGCTTAATATCAGCACGAATAAGTGGTAAGGTTACGTTGAATATCTGTCGGTCTGCCTGATTCAAAAAGAAAGCAAACCATAGAATTATTAAAAGTCCCCATTCTGAAAAAAAACTCTTTTTTGTCATGTATTCTTAATTAATCTGTTTCATAAATTTCTACATTTAATCGCTCATATCATATCAATATGCAATTAATTATCATCATCTTCTAATATCAAATCATTCGTTTTAATTGATTTATGAACTTCTTTCTGATTTAACTCATAGAGCATAACATTGGGATACATTACATCGTGAGCTTCCTCCGTAACAATGTTATTATTGAGCGTAAATGTATCTTTCAATTTAATATTTTTTGAAGATGCCCCGATTAATATTTCATACTTTCCTTTTTCAGCAATCCATTGGCTTTTATTTGTCCAAAATGAGGCTAAGCTACTAGCATTTAGTGTAAATTTAAGGGTTTCACTTTCGCCCGGTTTCAGAAGTTTTGTTTTGCCAAATTCTTTCAATTCCAATGCTGGCTTTTCAACTACGCTTACAGGAGCTGAGAGATAAAGCTGTACGGCTTCTTTTCCAGCTACTTTCCCCGTATTTTTAATTGTGACTGAAACTTCAATTGTATCGGTAAACTGATTGCTGCTCAATGTCAATTGTGAGTACTCGAAGTTTGTATAAGAAAGTCCGTATCCAAATTCGTAAGCAGGTTTTATTTTAAATGTTTCGTAAAAACGGTATCCGACATAAATTCCTTCTTCGTAAAAAGCATTAACAGGGTTTTCTTTGGGAACTCCGGGGAAAGATTTTGATGACGGTACATCCGAATAATTTACCGGGAAACTTACAGCTAGTTTGCCTGATGGATTTACTTTCCCGGTCAATATATTTACCAAAGCCTGACTGCCTTCCTGACCAGCTTGCCATGATAAAACGATAGCATCGGGCATGTCTCGCCAGCTTGCAACTTCAATAGGACCGCCAATGTTTAATACTACGATTACTTTTTTCTTGGCTGCATGAAATATGTCACAAACATTCTTTAATAACTCTTTTTCCGATGCCGATAAATTAAAATATCCATCCACATCACGATCCCAAAGTTCACCTGCATTTCGCCCGAGAGTCAATATCGCAACATCCGATTTTTTGGCAGCATTTTGAATCATTGCTGTTGAAATTTGAGGTTCAGGAGCAAAATCGACAATGTTTTTTAACCGAACCTTCATAGTAGGCACTGTTACTCGTATAAGTGAATCGTTGTAGTTTTTATAAAAACTTTCCAGTGGTTTTACAATTATATATTTTGATTTTTCGAGACTTTCATTGATTGAAGATGCTTGCTTGTTGTTAACTCGCCCGCTACCGGTACCGCCAATAATGTAACTGTACGAGGTTTTTCCGAAAAGCGAAAAGGTTTTTACCTTTTTAAGAGGCAATGTATTTCCTTCGTTTCTTAACAACACCATACCTTCTTCGGCTGCTACTTGCGATTGCAATGCATTTGCAGCAGAGTTCGGTTTATTGCTTTTTTGGTAGTTGTTGTAAGCCGGCGTTTTTACGATATATTCAAGTATTTTTTCTATATTTTCATCTAACACTGCTTCGTCCAAAAGTCCTCTTTTCACGGCACTCATAAAAATTTTAGCCTGATAGTTACCCGGCATCAACAATTCGTTTCCGGCGCGCATTTGTGCCACAAAATCTTGCCCACTTACCCAGTCGGTTACAACTACACCTTTGTATTTCCATTCATCGCGCAATATGTCTTGCAATAACGCTTTATCTTCAGCTGTAAAATAGCCATTAATTTTATTGTACGAAGTCATTATCATCCACGGATCCGATTTTTGTACAGCAATCTGAAATCCGCGTAAATAAATTTCGCGTAACGCACGCTGACTTATTAACTCGTTGATTGTTCGGCGGTTTGTTTCAATATTATTTGCTGCAAAATGCTTTATACAAGCCCCTACATTTTTCGATTGAATTCCATTCACCATGGCAGCAGCCATTTCGCCCGAAATTAGCGGATCTTCAGAATAGTATTCAAAATTTCTTCCTGAAAGTGGATTCCTTTGTATATTCATTCCCGGGCCTAACAACATATCGCTACCATATTCTAATGTCTCATTTCCAATAGCCTGACCAACTTTCCATACCAAATCTTTATTCCATGATGAGGCTAATGTAGTCGCACTTGGGAATGCAGTGGCATAAGTGGGATGGTCAACATTATTTTGTACGGTGTCAATCTTAATTCCCGCAGGCCCATCGGTTAAAACAGTATTTGGAATTCCCAAACGTGGAACGGCATAAGTAGCACAAGCCTGACCCTTCAATACGATTATCCCTTTAGTTTTATAATGTTTCCAAATCCCTTCGTCGCCAACGCCAAGCACAAGGTTTGCCTTCTCTTCCAGCGTAAGAGCTTTAACTATTTCTTTAATGTTATCTTTCTGTAACTTTAAGTTTTGTTGAGCACTAATAGCTCCGATACTCAGAAAGAGCAATAAAAATAGTCGGACTTTATTTTTAATTTCTTGATTCATAATAGTGTATTTGATATCTTATAATTGTTTCAATTGATTTTTGGAAAAAGATTTTCCCCGCTTGTTTTTCTTTTACAATGCAATTTTTATAGTATTAAACTTATTTGCAATGGTTGCTTTTACGATATATATTCCTTTTGATAATGATAAGTTATACTCGCTGTGTAATGAATTTTCGGAAATATGTCCTTTGAATAAATCAACTAACTTACCCGAAACGTCATAAACTGCCAAATTAACTATTCCATGAATCTGAGTTTCTAAAACAATATTTTTTCCTGATTGATACAAATGAATGGATTTACTCTCCTTAATATCACCGTTTAAGCCGGTAGCATCATCCACATTCGGAACTGTATATGTCTGTTGGCCAGAATCAAGTTTATAGTAAAATGCCACACTAAAATTATATAATGGGTAAGGTTTGTCATAAATAGCTCCCTGTGAATCTTTAGGTTCATAAATCGGATGAAGTGTCGTTTCGCTTGCTTCGCGTGGATAAAAATACGAGTTATCTGCATTTTTTTTATCAAGATTTATATAATTGTAAATTGAAGGATAATCGTCGCTATCTCTTAAATTTCCATGTCCATTATCATATGAAGATGTAGTATTTAAACCTGCATAGACAATTTCAATTTTACCTGTTAAGTCTGCACTACAAATAAGCCTTACACAATCATTATCAATTGTTACTGAACTTATTGTCTGCCTTATATCATTATTGTACACGGTAAAACCATAATCTGTTACCTTTTTAACAGTGAGAATATCCAATACTAAAGGTAATTTTGGAACTAAGAATTTAACTATTATCTCTTTTGGGTTCGCTGTTCTTGCTATCTCTTTTGGTTGTAGCGGTTGAAACTTCTTCCCCGTGTTTATTGTTTGCAAATACGCTTTGGCAATTATTTCGCCATACCATCTATAACCATTGGCATCGAGATGTCCACCTCTGTCCGACATCTGATAAACAGGCCCCGCACAAAAAACATCGTCATACTCATTTGCCATTTCAAGTTGAGCCATTCCGATTTCAAGCGTTTTACCTTTTGTAAATTGCGCTCCTACCTGATAAGTAATAAACAATGGTTTACTTGTTTGCGAATATGCGTTCATCACATCAGTTTGCATATTGTTTTTCAATTGAATAAGCAAGTTTTTATACGTACTTTTGTCAGTACAGTTTGGTTGCCCTGAGATTAATCCACGGGTATTATCTGCTGTATAATTGTATTCTCCCTGCATCCATATTATTGCCGGGCAAGTAATTTTATAGCCATTGTTTTTTGATATTTCAGAGGCTTTTGTAATTGTTTTTGTATAATCAAGATAGTAATTTATCGACTGTTTTGATTCTTTAGAGAGTTGTTCAATCGATTTTCCTCCTGTACCAGCCGATGTCGCAAGTATGTTTCCCATATTATTCCCATTTGTTTGTATATGATTAACAGCTCCAATAAGTGGACATTCTGCTCTACCGCTATTCCTAGTTAATGTATAGGTACTTACATCAGCAATTGCCATACTTGCTACTAAAGGATTTAGATTTGAAAAGTTAGTATTTCCGTAATTAATCCAAACCTGATCTCCAATCATATAGTTTCCGGTAACGTTAGTTACCGAAAGCGACGGATAAGATTGATTTCCGGTAGCAAGACTCTGTCCGTATAAAATAAAATGTTTATATTCATTGGTTACATTCATATTCGCTCGCTGATTTAAATTCTCAGTAGTTTTTTTTGAGTTGGCATCGGTCATAAAACTTGAGACCTGCGCTGAAAGCGCAATAGCAAAGAAAAAAAACGAAAAATTAATAATAATTTTCTTCATATTTAATAAGTTATATTTGTGTATAATACAAATGATCTAGCCTTTACTAATGCACGATGATGGGTATTGTTACTAAAGTTCAAACTTACATTAGTAGCCGAAGGCATTGGAAATCCACTATTAGCATCTGTAATCCCAGTGAATGTACTGCCTTGTGCAACTGCAACATATTCATATTTTTCAACTCCATACAATATTTGACCTCCATTCATTCTTATATCAATCGTATTATCAATTGCATTAGTATTAACGATTGCTATTGAATATTTTCCGTTAATTTTACAAGCTATCGCATATACACCTGGTTTATCAGAAATATTTACTTTTAGAATGGTACTATTTTTTGGAAAGTATCTCGACAATAAAGAAGCAGGATAGAACCATGGACGTAGATTCTCATCTGATGGATTGTTGAATTCTTCACTACCTAAGCTATTCCAGAATCCCCAACGACTAAGTGTAACATTATTTTCCGAATCTATATCCATATACATTGCATCGTCTAACCGCCAATATAATGCAGAGTTATAACCAGCCATTAATAACTGAATAGTTGCAGCAGCAATATCAATTCCATAAATTGATTCTTTTACCATCATATTTGCTGTAGGGGAAGCATATGTATCAGAATCCCGTAATGCAATATTTCGTAATCCTTTAGTAGAGGTTGGATCATAGGCAAACCCTAATTCAGCTATAGAAACTTCCTTATTGGCAGGTATTGCTCTTCTATATGCCAAAATAGTGTTGTAGAATTTATCATTTTCAACCTGATCACTTCCCGGATATAAATGATAGTCATACTCATCAATTATCAAATCCAAACTATCTACTGCTTTCTTTAAAAATGCATTGTTTAAGGTTGTAACTCCAGTGAAAGCAGTACGAGTAATTGTAATATCAGGACCTAATATCTTTATTTTGTTCTGCAATCCTTTTGCAACTATGGAATCATGCGTTTGACGTATAAGGTCTTTATATAAAGAGGTATTTCCATTAATGGTTGACCATGAACCATTTGGCTCATTTACCATTGTAAAGTATTTTACACATGTGTAACTAGAGTCGTTGATTAAAAAGTTCAAGAAACTTATTGAACGACCTAACCATGCAGCATCAATAGATGGATATGTTTTATGGCCCCACTCTGCCCAGATAACATCAATTGCATTTGCTTGACAATAACCTAAAATTTTAAACAGAATATCTTTACTCTTCTGAGGATTGTATTGTCCAGATAACAAATAATTCCAACCCTCAGAGCCAGCAACACGTACAAGTCCTGGTTTCATATAAGACAAACGACTAAACATCTGAGCCCAATCAGAGTCACTTAAAGTCCAACTTCCTGTAAGCTGTTTTATATTATCATACCCACCTACCTGAACTCCAAGTCCTTGAAATCTATTATTAATAATATCTTCTTGTGAAGTATTGCCATTTCCAGAGACAATACAGTTTTTTAGATTGACTGTACCTAAAGAATAAACACTATTGCCACCTTCGACACTGTAATTACTACCTATTGTCGAGTTAATAATATCTATATTAGTGCCTGTTCCACATAAAATTGCACCTCCTTTTTTCCCTGAATTTCCCCAAAAACTACAATTAACCACTTTACTGGTTGTCGCCATATTCAAAAAGGCTAAACCACCACCACCGTAATCCGGTGAGGCATTATTTATAAATTCACAGTTGCTAACTATTCCCTTTGCCCCATCAAATACTACAGCACCGCTATATCCTGTAGATTTTGCATTTCTAAAAACAAACCCATCAATATTAACTGTGATACTCCCATTAATGACTCTTAATATTCTATATAGTCCAACTCCATCCAGAATTGTTTTATTTGAATAATCCTGAACACTACTTGATGTATTGTATCCTCCTTTTAGAGTGATAGACTTACTATTTATCTCATATTGAGAATCAGAATAAAAGGTACCCTGACCTACAAAAATAGTATCACCACTGCTGCATGAGGTTATTGCTTTGGAAATTGTCAGATAAGCATTAGTCCAGGATTTACCATCAACACCTGAATCGTGCCCATCTGTTTTGACATAGTATTTTTGTACTGCCATAGTACTATTATAAAATAGTATTGTTATTAAAAGAATAGTGTATTTTTTCATTTCATTTATTTTTTAAATGTAAATTATCATTCTTTATTCTTACTAAAATAAAACTATTTGATGATTATTTTTTGTTGATGACATCCGACAGTTAATATATATATGCCACTTGAAATGCCACTAACGTTCAATTCAACAATATTCTCATTAGTACTTACAGCTTTAATCAATAAACATTTCCCTGTTAAATCATATAATCTTATTGATTCAATAGGTGATGTTAATATTATATGAAGTTTATCATGAACTGGATTCGGGTAAATAACAAGTTTTTTATCTTGCTCAGTAGGTTTTATATCAGTTTTAATATAGTACGGTGCAGTACTATTATACTCATAGCAACCCAAATCAATTATATCATTAAATCTGGGATTATTTTCCAGGTCTTTTTGTGGAAAACTCGATAAGAATAATGAATTATCACCAGTATTTATTGCCGGGCTACCTACCAGAAGCTGAAAGCTACCAAATTTTATGTCGCGGAAGAGCGGATTAACATCTTTTGTACTCAACGATGTGTTAATAGAAAGTGTATTACTTATTGCCGAGTCACCACCTTGAATAATGTTATTATGTAAATTAATTGTTCCGGTACCGTCTATTTGTATATCAAAGTACTCATAACAACCTAGGTCAACAATGGTATTATATATTCTTTGCTTATTCTCTACATCCCTTGTAGAAGATAACGGGACTAAATAATTATTGCCTCTATTTACAGCCGGACTACTATAATCTTCTAAATGCAGATTGTTATTAACAATGCTTATAAACCTTGGATCTAAATCTCCTGCATCAATATCATTGCTATTTATAGTAGTAAAAGTACCACCACTCGAAGGTTTGCCTCCTTGTATGATATTGTAATTCAGATTGAAAGTACCACCACCTTCTAATTGCTCTAAACTAGTACCTTTCACATTACCTCTTAAAATAGAATTAGACAGGTTAACTATTCCTGCATTATATATTCCCCCCGCTTTCCCTGTAGAACTGCATGTATCATAAGCAATAGTACAATTGATTACATCCATAATTCCACCAGAAGATACATATATTGCCCCACCATTTTTTCCGGAATTCTTTAAAAAACTACAATTTACAACGCTACTTTTTACACTAGAATTTACAACTGCTATACCCCCACCTCCATAGGTTGCTGACGAATTATTTATGAATTCACAGTTGCTAATATTACCGGTTGCTCTATCAAATGCTACAGCACCACTCCAACCTGCAGATTTTGCATTTTTGAATACAAAACCATCCAAATTGACTACTGGAGTAGCTCCAGTACCAGAAGTAGAAAAAGCTCTGAGAATTCGATAAGCTGAACCTCCATTTAAAATAGTCTTTTTTGAATAATCTTGTATTCCATCCGAATCGTATCCCCCTTTTATTGTTAGAGACTTATTATACGGTATTTCATAAGTTGCAGTAGAATTAAAAGTACCCTGACCGACAAAAATCGTATCACCATTGTTACTGGATCCAATAGCTTTGGTAATTGTCAGAAATGCATTTGCCCAAGATTTACCGTCAACACCTGAATCGTGTCCATCAGTTTTGACGTAGTACTTTTGCACAGCCATTGTATTAAGATTAAGTAATACTGTTATTAAGAGAATACTGTTCTTTTTCATTTTATACATTTTTAAAATTAACAAAATTGAGTTTTATAGGAACAACCTAGTGGTTAACAAATAAACTTTATGGTTCTTCTGTTGTATCTAACCAGTTGTATGTTTTAAATACACTTACCGGAAGATTCTCGGTACTTACCAAGTTAGTAGTTTTTATATAGCTCCAACCTAAACGAGCGGCAATTGGGTTCGTGACGTTTGGATTTGAAAGAATAACCTTGTCGATACCAGAAATTGTTGCATTTGCAGGATAGAACACTTTATTACTTCCTGCAATTTCAAACATAGTTGGCGGCAATCCGTCAATTGTTTTAAGACCATCTCCGACATTCTTAAAAGTAATTCTTAACTGGTTTGCATAGATTGAGTACTCCTTAAAGAATGGAGTTAGTTTATTATAATACTCAGTTTTTCCATACGTTTTATTTAATGCAAGCCAAGCTAATCGAAGCCCAACATCTTGTTTATTTGCAGGATGAATTGTTGTTAAATCACCAATATCATCATTTGATTCAACCCCACTATTAAGAATTAAATCACTCGCATTCATTTGAATAAATCGCATGGTGGGATTTGCATAATATGTAGGGAAAGCGAATTTTCTGGTATACGGGCAAATTTGAGAAATATAAAATGGGAATGCACTTGCTGAACAATTAAATAAATGTCTCCAGCTATTTACCAAAACATTTAACAACCCCGGATAATAATATGGATGACCTACATTGGATTCGCCCTGATACCAAATAGCCCCGGCCATAGGAATATTACGAAGTGGATATATCATACCATTATATGCACTACCTATCTTGTATGGTGTAGACGGATCTACTCTTGGAGTATTATCATTTGTGGTGGCTCCGCTAACCACATTTGGATCTGTGCAATTCAAAACCGAATCCCTATCAGCCCAAACCTCACATGTTGTATCACCCCAACTGGCATTAATCAAACCTATCGGAACATTTAAATCCTGATATAATTTACGACCAAAGAAATAAGCCACGGCACTAAAATTAGGAATTGTGGTTTTTGAACATATTTGCCACTTTGAATTAAAGGTGTTTATTTTGTTGTCAGATTTTACTCTAGCCATATTTAATAACCTAATATTGGGATAAGAATCTGCATTAATTACTTCTGATGCACCATTTGTAGCGTTGCTAACATAAAACATCATGTTCGATTGACCAGAACATAACCAGACTTCACCTACTAAAATGTTTGAGAAGTACATTTTATTTTTACCTTCAACAAGAATAGTTCTACTATCGAAACTCCCCATAGGTGTCATTATAGTTGTTGACCACAAACTATCACTTGATATCACTGCTGTGTGGTATGAGTTACTCGGCTCCCAACTACAATAAACTCTGATTAATTCACGTGGAGCGCCCTTGCCACTAATTGTGAAATTTTTGTTTTGTTGTAAAACCATGTTAGATTGAAGATTCGGATTTACTGTAAAGTTTACAGCTCCATCATAATTTGTATTTCCCCATACTATAGAGTTTTTTAAATTTAATGTCCCTCTACTGTAAACTCCTGCACCTTTACTTAATTTTGATGTATTGTTTGTTATTGTACAATTAATTACATCTACAATTGTTCCACTTCCACAATATACTGCTCCACCTTCTTTAGCTAAATTACCACTAAAGCTACAATTGATAACTTTACTAGTTGATGAAGACATATTCAAAAATGCCAAACCACCTCCACCGTAATCAGGAGAAACATTATTTGTAAATTCACAATTACTGACAATTCCATTTGCACCATCAAATACTAATGCGCCGCTATATCCTGCTGATTTAGCATTTTTAAACACAAAACCATCAATATACACAACACTACCATAAATGACTCTTAATATCCTGTATTGACTTAAACCATCTAAAATGGTTTTATTTGAATAATCTTGAATGCCATTTAATGTATTGTAACCACCTTTTAGTATAATGGATTTATTATTTATTTCGTCTTGAATACTAGAATTAAAAGTGCCTTGCCCAACTTTGATTGTATCACCTGTTTTAGACGCATTTATAGCATTCTGTATTGTTTTGAAAGCCCTGGCCCATGTTTTTCCATCATAGCCATCCTCATCATGACCATCTGTTTTTACATGGTAAACGTCAATTGCAATTGCATTTGCAGTACATAGACACATTATGAAAAAAGTAAGTATTTTTCTCATATATAATTGTAATTAAATTAGGTTATTATAAAACTTGACTTTGTAAATAGATATCATTCTTGTTAATTGCATGTTAATCATTCCATATTAGTTAAAAGAATAAACGAATTACCTTCAATTGAGACGTTAAAAGCGGAATTATTGGAAAAATCCACATTGAGTGTTTCAACTGGTACGGCAAACCCGTTCTCATCAACGGTACCCTCAAAATTTGCCTGCGATAAAGCTTTGTAGGAAAATTTCTTCATATTTTCCAGCATATTGACATTATTCAAATGTAAATCTGTTGTCAGAGTTTCGCTATTTGAATTTACTACTACGATAGTATATTTCCCATCTTTCACCGCAGCTATTGCATTTAGTCCACTTTGTGCTGTGAATTTTATCCGCAGTATAGTACTGCCTGCCGGAAAATAGCGTGACATAAGTGAAGAAGTATAAAACCACGGTCTCATTTTTTCATCGTTCTCATTATTGCAAATTTCCTTGCCCTGACTGTTCCAAAAACCATGACGAGTAAATGTTGCACCATTTGTAGTTTTGGTCATATACATCGCATCATCCAATCGCCACACCAATACCGATTTATAACCGATATTAAGTAATTGTATCATGGCTGCGGCCATATCAGTGCCGTAAATTGCATCATAAACCAACATATTGGCATTGGATGCGGCATAAGGGTCTGCATTTTTTAAAGTTTCGTTACGATTATATCGGGTAGAGTTTGCGGTACAAACAAAACCAATTTCAGTAATATGTGCATCCTTTTCTGCAGGTGTTACGTTTTTTATAGCTTTAAAAGTACTCTTCATTTGATTACTTTCCATTATCTCGAAAGTAGGATATAAATGATAGCAATAACTGCCAATTTTACTATCAAGGTCCTTAATTGAATTGGTAATAAAAGCAGAAGGGACTCCTGTAAATTCGTTTCGTGTAACGGTAACATCAGGTGCCATAATGGTAACTTTATCAAGTAAACCTTTCGAATACATCAAATTATAAGTGCTTTCTATCAATGTTTTCCAAAGAGAATAACTGCCATCGTTACTTGACCACGTACCATTTGGTTCGTTAAGCATTGTAAAGTATTTTACACAACTGTATTTTTTTGTATTTATAAGATAGTCGAGAAAGTTTATCGACTGATTAAGCCATGTTTGATCTATTGTAGAACCACCGGTATGTCCCCACTCACCCCAAATTACGGAGATATTCTCTGCCTGACAAAAATCCAATATCTTAAATAAAATATCCTGACTTTTGTCTGGGTTATAAGCTCCATTGATAGAGTAATTCCAACCTCTCGTTCCCATAATTCTTACCAATCCAGGTCGCATAAATCGGAGGCGGGTAAACATTGTGTTCCAATCGTTTTCATTTAAGCTTGCATTACCGGTTATATCTTTCAAATTATCATACCCCCCGAGTTCTGATCCAATTCCTGCAAAATTTAAAGAAATAGTATCGCTTTGTTCTGCAGCGGATAAAATACCGCCTTGCACTATATTTCTGTCCAGATTAATGATACCGATACCGCCTATCTGATTCGGAGTTCCATTTTCCTTGTTGTCCCATAATATATTATTATTCAGCGTTGTATTTCCATTCGACCAAATTGCGCCTCCAACACCACCTGACGATTGGTTATTCACAAAAGTACAATTGGCAATATTTACATTGGTTTCTGTACCTACATAAATAGCGCCTCCATTTTTTCCTTTATTTTTCGAAAACAAACAATTGGAAACACTGCTTACTTTGGACAAGTTCAGAAATGCTATACCTCCGCCTCCATAGATGAGTGATTGATTGTTTGTAAAAACACAATTACTTACATCGCCCCGTGTTCCATCGAAAACTAAAGCGCCACTATATCCGGTGGACGATGCGTTAATAAAAGAAAGACCATCAATTGTTACATATGGAATAACTGATCCATTCGTTATTACTCGCATAATACGATAGCTATTGTTCCCATTCAATATTGTTTTTTCAGAGTAATCTTGTAGGTTATTCGCTGAATAACTGCCTTTAATTATCAAAGATTTATTGATGACACAAGTTTCGGATATAATATAAGTTCCTGATTTGATGTGTATTTCATCGTTTTCAGAAGCTGTGTTGACTGCTTTTTGTGGGGTCAAAAATGCTTGCGTCCAGGATGTTCCATTATTGTTGTCATTGCCGGTTGTTGCTACATAATATGTGGTGGACTGTCCTAGTGCGTTGAGTGTAAATAGCAGGATTAAAAAAAGGGATGTTTTTTTCATTTTCTTGTATTTAGATAAATGGCCTTGATATTTGAAGTAGTAGTTAAGGTTTATTGGACAATTACTTTTTGGGTCGTTTTTCCGGTTTTCAAAAGATATACACCTTTAGCAAATTGTTTTACGTCTATAGAAATACTTGTTATTTCATTATCTAACAATTTACAAATCAAACATTTTCCTGTAAGATCATATAGCTCAATTCTTTGCAAAGAATGTTTTGAAGTTATTGATATTTTATTTGTTTCAGGGTTTGAGTATATTTGAATTTCGTTTTCCTCATTCACCAACCTTGTACCTGTTGGGTTATAGTATTCATAACTGCCTAAATCAACGATTGAATTGTAAATTCGTTGATTACCACTTAAATCTGTTTGAATTCCTGTTGGCACTAAATCGTTATTTCCTGCATCGATTGCAGGACTATTTGAACTTAATTTAAAGTTCCCATTTACTGGATCAACAAAAAGAGGATCAACATCTTTTGCATCAATATTCTCATCAGCGTTGATTAAGTTTACAGTACCGATAAAACCTGTTTGCGATTCTTTTACTGAGCTTTTGATTGATTCTGAACTAGTTGTTTTGCTCAAACAGTTAGCACTCCCTTCTATTGAATTAATAGTTTGAGCCTCAATGTTGAAGCCTATAAACATAAATATAAGTATATATATTATTTTCATTTTCACAAAATTTTTGAAGTATTGTTCCATTAGTACATTCTTATTTATAAAGCACTTTGTTAATTCAGATTTGGTTTTATCAATCGGAATTCAAAATGAATTCCGATTGATAAAATAGTATTAATAGACAATTACCTTTTGTGTATAGTTGCCGGCACTAAGTAGATATATACCTTTAGATAGGTTTTTTACATCAATAGATATATTTTTCTCAATTCCAGCAACATTTTTAGTAATTATTTTTTTACCAGTCAAATCACTTAAAACAATACTTTTAACAGGCATTTTTAAATCAACAATAAGGTTATTACGGGTTGAATTAAAATATGCTTTAAAAGAATCTGCTATGTTAACAGATTCAATTCCTGATAAACCTTGAAATTCATAACAACCTAAATCAACAAGGTCGTTAAAGAATCGAGGTTTGCCATCCAAATCTGTTGTAGTTCCTACGGGGACTAAATCACCATTACCGTAATCAACAGCCGGGCTTGAACTTTGTAAATGAAAATCGCCGCTGGTGGCGTCAATAAATAATGGATTGCCATCATAAGCATCTGTTAAAGCATCGTTGGCATAGGTGATTGTGCCGGTATAGCCTGCTAAAGAGTTTTGGATAATATTGGTATTGGCTGTTAAAGTGGCTATAGCTCCATTGCTATTTACAATTTGATGATTTTCGTCTCCTACAACATTTCCATACACTACATTATTAGCTAAAGTGAGAAAACCATTGCAAAAGATGGCACCACCTAACGGAGCAGTACCTCCTATGGCTGTATTATTTGCAAATGTGCAATTTGTAACTTTTAGAATTTCATTAGAACCAGCAAATATTGCACCTCCCCATATACCTGAATTTCCTGCAAATAAACAGTTCGTCACAACATTGGCCACGTCCTTTGCACTTAAAAATGCTAATCCACCACCATTGTAATTTGGAGTATGATTATTGATGAATTCACAATTTGTAATAATGCCAATTGCTTTGTCAAAACAGGCAGCTCCACTATTGCCCACCGAGTTACCATTTCGGAACGATATTCCATCTAATCCTACAGTAATTTGGGCTCCTCCCGAGTTATTTACAAAAATAATGCGGGTTGCATTATTACCATCAAAAATTGTTTTTGTGGTATAATCCTGTACGCCTTGTGCGTTATAACTTCCACGAATGTTATACGACCTCTCAATACGTTGGTGCGCTGTGAATGTGTAAGTCCCAGCTGCAATCCGAATTTCGTCACCACTCACAGCAACAGTGTTGGCTTTAGATAAAGTTGCAAATGCTGTCTCCCAAGCAGTGCCTTCATTTGTATCATTCCCATCTGTTTTTACATAATAGATGGTACTTGCCATTGAACCTAAATAAAAAAGTCCAAATGATAATAAAATAAGTAGTTTTTTCATTTTTTTTCTAATTTTTAAATTGTTTATGTCTAATATAACTTGTTGATAATAAGGTAGTTATTAGTGAAATGATTTACTGTTCTTCGGTTGCATCTAACCAGTTGTATGTTTTAAAAACACTAACAGGAAGATTCTCTGTACTAACCAAGTTTGTAATTTTAATATAGCTCCAACCTAAACGAGCGGCAATTGGGTTCGTTACGTTTGGATTTGAAAGAATAACCTTATCAGTTCCGGAAATCGTTGCATTTGCAGGATAAAATATTTTGTTGCTTCCGGCAATTTCAAACATAGTTGGAGCTAAACCATCTGTTGTTTTGAGACCATCACCAACATTCTTAAAAGTGACTGTTACCTGATTTGATTCGACAGAATATTCCTTAAATAATGGCGTTAGCTTATTGTAATATTCAGTTTTTCCATACGTTTTATTTAATGCAAGCCAAGCTAATCGAAGCCCAACATCTTGTTTATTTGTAGGATGAATATTATTCAAATCTGCAATATCATCATTTGATTCAACCCCACTATTCGGGATTAATTCACTCGCATTCGTTTGAATAAATCGCATGGTGGGATTTGCATAATATGTTGGGAAAGCAAATTTTCTGGTATACGGGCAAATTTGAGAAATATAAAATGGGAATTCACTTGCTGAACGATTTAATAGATGTCTCCAACTATTTACCAAGACGTTTAGCAAGCCCGGATAATAATATGGACGACCTGTATTGGATTCTCCCTGATACCAAATAGCCCCGGCCATTGGAATATTACGAAGCGGATATATCATACCATTATATGCACTACCAATCTTGTAAGGTGTAGACGCATCTACTCTTGGAGTATTATCATTCGTGGTGGCTCCGCTAACTACATTTGGATCTGAGCAGTTCAAAACCGAATCCCTATCAGCCCAAACTTCCCCTGTTGTGTCTCCCCAGCTTGCATTAATTAATCCTATCGGAACATTCAAATCCTGCAGTAATTTTCGTCCAAAAAAATAAGCAACAGCACTAAAATCAGGGATTGTACTTTTTGAGCAAACTTGCCAGGGAGAATTAAATGTATCCAATTTTACATCCGATTTTACTCTGGTTAAATTCAATAATCTAATATTGGGATATAAACTGGCATTGGGAACCTCTTCAGCACTGTTAGCTACATTCTTAACCTGAAATAACATGTTTGACTGACCTGAACATAACCAAACTTCCCCAACCAAGATATCGTTAAAAGTATATGTTTTGTTATCGCTCTCAACAGTTATTGTTCTGCTTTCAAAGCTCCCCGACGGAGTGTAAACCGTAATTGACCACTTTCTATCGTCGGCAACAGTTGTTGTATAATTAGTAGAAGCATCATCCCAACTACAATGCACTCTTATTTCACTATTTGCGGAAGCCTTTCCTTTTATAACAAAATCCCTGTTTTGCTGCATTACCATGTGCGATTGAAGATTATGATTCACAATAGAATCTTCAACGAGTCTTTCGGGCATATAAAAATCTTGCACAATATTATGATTCATATTGAAAATACCCGATCCGTTAAACTGATCTCCATCGGATCCCTTTTTGTTGCCCCAAATTATTGAATTATCAATATTTACAGTTCCATTACTGAAAATTCCACCGCCTACTCCTGTACCACACGTATTATTAGCAATAGTACAATTAATAATATCTAATATAGAGCCTGTTCCACAATATATTGCTCCACCATCTTTTCCGGAATTTTCATAAAAATTGCAATTGACGATAGTGCATTTTGAAGTAGAGTTGACCAAAGCAAATCCACCTCCTCCATATATGGGAGAAGCGTTATTGGCAAATTCACAATTACTCACGATTCCTGTGCTTTTATCAAAAACAACAGCACCGCTATAACCAACAGAATTTGCATTTACAAACTTAAAACCATCAATTTTGATATCAGGGACAGCACCTGTTGATGTCCAGTATGCCCTCATTATCCTATACGTGTTTTTTCCGTCTAAAATCGTTTTATTAGAATAATCCTGAGTACCATTTGCATCATAACTTCCTTTAATTGTAAGTGATGAAGTCATTGTATAGGTGGCAGTAGAATTAAACGTACCTTGTCCAACTCTGATTTCGTCATTTTGCACAGCTGAACTAATAGCTTTGGTAATTGTGGCAAAGGCACTTGTCCATGATTTACCATCATTGGAATCGTTTCCATTTATTTTCACATAATAAATGGTTTGTCCCATAGTATGTAGGGTAAATAACAAAAGAAATAATATTATATTTTTTTTCATTTGAAACAGGTAATTTGCAGGTTATCAATAAATAAACTGATTTATTCGAACATTAGATTATTTTCATATCATTCAATGAGAATGGATTTTATCCATTCTCATTGAATGATTATATAATTATTTAATTACAACTTTACTTGTATTATTGCCAGCCGATAAAATATATAAACCTTTAGATAGTTTCCTGACATCCAATATTATTGAGTAATTAGTTAACCCAACAGATTGACGTAGTACACTTTTACCGGTCAAGTCCTTAATTTCAATAAGACTCACCTGAGATTTAAGATTTACTTTTATGAAGTCTGAAGAGGGGTTAGGATAAATCTGAATGTCTTTTGTTAGTTCAATGTTTTTATAATCAGTAGAACCAAGAAATTCATAACAGCCTAAATCAACTGTTGTCTGAAAAATGCGTTGATTATTGTCCAAATCAGTGGAAAGCTCAGAAGGGAATAATGTGTTGTCACCCGAATTTATAGCCGGACTTGCAGCGTTAGACAAATGCAAATCGCCAGTCGTAGCATCTATAAAAAGCGGATCAACATCATTTGCATCAATTTCATCTGAATTTACGGTGTTAAAATTTCCACCACTTAATGGTTTACCTTCTTCAATTATATTGTGGTTGAAGTAGAAGGTTCCAACTGCAGTTCCAATTCCAGATCCTTTCAATTGTTCAAGAACAGATCCTTTTTTATTCCCGTAAATAATAGAATTATATAAGTTTGTGGTGCCAGCACCGTAAATTCCACCACCTCCACCACCACCGGTACTTGTTGCTGTATTATATGCTATTGTACTGTTAATAACATTTAGAGTGAATCCAGAACCACTATATATGCCACCACCATCTTTAGCAGAATTACCATAAAATTTACAGTTTACTACTGTGCATGATGTTGTTACAGATGCAAAATAAACGCCACCTCCACCATATGAAGCGGTTCTATTGTTTGAAAAATCACAATTACTAATAGTTGCAGCAATTTTATTAAATGAAATTGCTCCTCCATATCCGGTTGAGACACCATTCTTAAAAACAAAACCATCAATTTTAAAAGTTAATTCACTTCCAGTACTACTAATAGTCATCATTCTTAAGGAATTTGCATCAATCACTGTTTTCTGTGAATAATCCTGAATGCCATCTGTCCCAAACCCACCCTTTAGTGTGAGAGATTTATTACTTAAAGAATAGGTTGCTGTATTCGTAAAAGTACCTTGCCCTACTCTGATTTCATCACCCGTTACAGATGAAGAAAAAGCTTTTGTTAAAGTTGCAAATGCATTACCCCAAGATTGTCCATCATTATTTGTATCACTACCATCTGTCTTTACATAATAGACAGTTTGTGCCATTGCACTCAGGGCAAATATCCCTGCAACAAAAAGAGTAAATAGTTTTTTCATTTTAATTAGAATTTAATTGTTAATAATATTGAGAATTATTTTCTGTATAATTTTTTTTGAATTCCAAGAATTAATTGAAAATAATAATTGGTTGTTCTTAATTTTTTCTCTCAGTTGGAAAGTTACTTTTACATTTTTTGATTCACCGGCGCTTAACCAGTAAAAATTATCAGTACAATAAAAGCTTCGCTTTACGTTTTCGATTTCGAATGAACACATAAAAGCCGGATAATGTCCTGAATTTACGACCTTGTAAGTTATTTCACCATTAACTCCATCAAATTTACCTAATGAAAGATTCGTAATCTCCAATTTAGTTCTATTTTTTTCAACAATAGGTTTCAGCCATGGGCCCTTGTCTAAATTTGGCCATACCACAGGTTCTGTGACATATTTATCATAAAACTTTTGATTATTCATCTGAGGAATTGTTCGTGGCCAGTATGTTGCTTGTGAAATTATGTTTCCATCGGTGCCTTTTGACTCGAGGAGTAAAAAAAAGAAATTGCTTTTGCTATTCAAAGGGATTTCAAAATCATTAAATCTCACATCCACGATGTTACTTTTTGGCGCTATTTCAATTCGGTTATCTTGTTTGTTTATTTTCTCGAAATTTTGGTCAAATACGGTAATAGAAACTGTTGCAATATATCCCTTAGATTGACCTAAGTTTAGTATTTTGACATTTAAAGGCATTTTTTCTCCCGATTGCCACAACAACCTTGGAATGTCCAACATGATTCTGTTATTCTCATACGTTCTTTTCAGAAAATAATATGGAGCAGAAGGTTGCCCAAAATTATCCATCAAGTTTATTGCTGCAACAACTGGCCATGGACGGTTATAAACCCACGGCATAAGACCTGTGGTAACAGGATAATTACTTTGAAAAGATTCGGACATAACCTGATAGAATTCACCTGCTCCTATTTGGGTTGCTTCTACTAATTCATCATAAGAAGCTTTGGTTATATCAACAATGTGGCTTGCACGGCTTAACATGCGGGGAACTCTAGTCGGGACATATTCAACAAAATGATGAACAAATTCAGGATGAGTTTTTGCAAATGCCGAATCTGCCATTTTATTTAAATCATAAAATTCTTTATTGTCTATCACCTCCTTGTTTCCCCTTGCATCTGTCATACAATGAATACCTGTTTCGGCCACAAAAGGGATAAGGTCAAATCCTTTGTACCAGTTCGGGTCAAAATCAGGGTATGAATGCATACTTCCGGCATCCGGCGAAGTTCTCAGAAATAACCGGGTGGGATCGAACTCACGTAAATTACGCTCTAACACCCCAATGGTAGCTGCGCTACGGATGGAATATGGATTGAACTCGTTCCCTCCGCACCATACCGCTAATGAAGGCTGGTTGCGTAACCGGAAGATATTCTGGCATACCTGTTCCTCCCAGGTTGCCTGACTCCAATCAGGAGTATCGAAATTTGCAATGGGGAAATCCTGCCAAACCATAATCCCGTTCTTATTGCATAATTCATAAAACTCTTTAGTTTCAATGTATCCACTTCCCCAAATACGAAACATTTGAATTCCAGCATTTTTCGCTGCAGATATCAGCCAGTCGTATTTTTCAACCGACAAGTCAGAAAGTGCATCAACCGGCATCCAATTCATTCCTTTGATAAATTGTTTTTGGCCATTTATTACAAATTGCCAATTAGCCCAACGGTCTTGTGTTCGAATACCGGCACTTCTTATCTGCTCAATAGTTCGTACTCCAAAATCAAAATTTATCACATCCGCAATTTCTTGGTTGATCACTAGTTTTACGGTTGCAACATATAAGTTTTGATCTCCCATCCGGTTGGGGAACCACAGTTTTGGATTTGGCATTTCAAATTCCTCTTCCAGCCATGACCTTCCTTCGATCATGCCTGGGGTAAATTCTTTTTGATAGCAAATTTTTCCCTCTTGCGATAATTCCAGAACGACTTTTACATTGTCTTTCACTTTCTTGTTCTGCACGACCTGACTTGACAATGGAGAATGATAAGTAGCAAGCATTCTATTGTCCCAAGGGTGCATGGAATAATCCAGAGAATTTTTGCCACTAAATAATTCCAGCTGCAGACCTAAAACGGCTTTATTGCCCTCTATACTTTTTGTAAATAAAAATGGCCTTTCGATATGGTAAGAAGGTAAAATATCAATCCGGACACCACGCCACATCCCCAAATGAAAGAAAGGTTCGACTCCAGAACCACCAGTGAAAAACCATGTTTTTATAACCTTTCCCGGACGTCTTGGTAAGTAATCATCTTTTTTATAGTTTGCCGATAGAACCTGTACAATCAACTCATTTTTTTCTCCAAACAAACATTTACTGCTTATATCTATCACCGGACCGCCAAACATTCCTTCGTGTGTTCCTAAAAGTTGACCATTCAACCAGATTTTAGCATAATAATCAATTCCATCAAATGAAAGAAAGTAATGTTTGTCTGCTTGCTTTGTCACCAAATCAAACTTTTTTTTGTAGTACCATACTTTTTGTTCGAGTGGTTTGTAGAGTTGTGAATTCAATCCCACATATGGATTTGGCAATTTATTCGCTTTGTAAACAGCCATTTGTACCGATGTTGGATTTTTCACTTCAAACCATTCTTTCCCATCAAGTTCAGAAAGAGTTTTTATCGTATCGGTATTGCCGTATAGTTTCCATTCCTTTATCAAATCAATGTGCTGGCCCTCACTACGCGGAAACATGTAGTAAGGTGATGTGATTTCTTTTTGCGCCATAGCATATGACAACATGGACATCAACCACACCATTAATAAAGCAAAAACTGTTCGACTATAATTTTTCATGTTAATTTATTCCATATTGGTAAATAAAATCAATGAGCTCCCCTCCATCGTAAAGCTATGGGTCTTATTGTAAGTGAAATCCATGTCAATAGTTTCCAGTTCCTTCGCAAACCCACTGGTATCAACTGCTCCTTCGAAATTTTCGTTTTGCTTTGCTGCATATTTGTATTTACGCATATTCACACAATTAATTCCACCGTCCAACGAAATATCAAAATTCAGTTTTGCTAAATTTACATTAGCCAAAACAATCGTGTAACGTCCGTTTTTACGTGCAGCCACACCATATAAACCTACTTTGTTTTCGGGTATATTTAATTTTAAGATTGTGCAATTTTTGGGGAAATAACGAGTCAAAAGTGAAAAAGGATAAAACCATGGTCGTAGGTTTTCATCGGCTGGCTTATTGCAAGTTTCAGCGCCTAAACTATTGTAAAATCCCCATCGTGTAAACTTTCCGTTCGAATCAATATATTGAGCATCGTCAAATCTCCAAACTAATGCCGATTGATAACCGGCAATCATCAACTGAATAATGGAAGTAGCGATATCAATACCATAACACGATTCGTAAACCATCATGTTCGCATTATCGGCACTGAAACTGTCGGAATTCCGCAATTCAATATTACGCTTGCCTTTGTCGGTTGTGGGTTCATAACTGAATCCTAATTCCGTAATTAACGCCGGTTTAGTTTTCGGAATTAGATTTAAGTACGCTTTCATTGAGATAAGAAACTTTCCATTTTCCAATTTACCATCGCCGGGATAAAGGTGATAATCATAAGCTCCCATTTTCTCCCCCAAATCGAGCACGGTATTGCTTACAAAACTATTACCTACAATGGGATTTCCGAGAAAAGCATCACGATTGATAGAAATATCAGGCCCCATTAACTGTACTTTTTGTAACAATCCTTTGGCTTGCATACGCTCATAAGTAAGTTCAATTAGCTGTTTCCATAAGCTATAATTCCCTTTGTTTGACGACCACGATCCGTTTGGCTCATTAAGCATATTGAAATATTTAATGCACGAGTACTGTTTTGTATTAATCAGATAATCAAGAAAGTCTATGGATTTACCCAACCAAACCTCATCAATTGATGTACCTCCGATGTGTCCCCATTCACCCCAAATTACAGTTATTCCGTGTGACTGGCAGTAGTCGAGCATTTTGAACAAAACATGTTCGCTTTTTTGAGGGTTATACTGTCCTCCAATAGAATAGTTCCAACCTTGCGAACCCATAATTCGAACAATTTCCGGGCGCAAAAACTCCAACCTGCTAAACATTTTCTGCCAGTCAGCTTCACTCAAAGTTGGGCTACCAATCATACTTTGCAAATTGTCGTAACCTCCTAAAGCCGTTCCTAAACCGATAAAACCGTCTGAAATAACTACTTCTTCAGTTTGTTCAAGTGGAATTTCGGGCTCATTGTTTTTACAAGCTGAAAGCAATAGGATAGATACCAATATTAAATATCCAATTCTCATTTTATTGATCTACTTTTTTAATTTCTACATAAAACTTTTTGGGACTATCTACAACCACATTTCTGTTTTTTCCGAAACTGGCAGCATAGTTTGGCTGATTTAATGAGAAAACAAGTGCTTTGTCAGTGATTGTGATCGTATTATTCACATCCAATTTGGTTGATCCTGCTCCTGTATATTTTCCCACGGTTTGTACACCATTACCTTGTGGTGTTATAGTTACATTACCGGTAGATAACTCTTTTTTCCATGAACTAGTAGCTTGTGGAATTTGTCTATAGTGTTTATTAATATCGGCTATTGTGTCGGTAGATTTCCACTGAAAATTAGCATAAAGTCCATCAGTGCCGGCATCATGAGTTAGTGTTCCATAAGGATTACCTGTTTCGTCCAATCCTTCCATAACAAAAGTTATTTGGTTATCGAGTTCAGCAGAAGGTGGAGTGCCCAAAAGTTTCATCTCATCTAAATCAGCAAGATCAAAAATGTGTGTCCCTTTTTGTTGAGGAAGCATGCCTCCAAAAACCTTCAAATGAGTAATTTGCCAAGTGCCTAAAATTTCATCCGTAAAACCATGAGCTTTTATTGTCCATGTACGTTCAACTCCTGTTTTAGAAGTTACTACAATTACTGCGGTTGAATCAGTAGGATTGAAATTTATATCATCTCCAATTTTTTTATCGGATGTTGCTCCGAACGATAAGTTCAACTCTTTTAATTGGATTGATAAGTCAGGAATTGCACCTAAATCATAATAAAAATCGATAACTCCTTCATTTTGCTCATTGCGTACAATTTTTGCGACACCTAATTGAGCATCGAATTTAATTCCCAATATGGCTCTTTCATTATTCCAATTGCTACTTGTAATTTCTTCCATCGAATTTACCTGACACGATGTTATGAAAAATACAACGAGTGTCAATAATAAAATATTTTTAAGTTTCATAATCATTAAATTATAAATTTGGATTTAAATCAATTTCTTTTTGAGGCATTGGATAAAATGCAGCTTCTGCTTCCGTAATTCCGGATGCGATAGCATTTGGGTCCGTAGTGGTAACTATGGCTTTTCGACGTAAATCGAAACCTCGGTTCGCTTCAAAAGACAGTTCAAAAGAACGTTCACGAACTACATAATTTCTGAAGTCGGTAGCAGACATATTTGCGGGAGCATCTGCCAGGTTTGCACGGTTACGAATTTTATTCAGCCATTTATAACCATCCGCAGCAGGACCTACTGCTTCGGCATAAATCAATGCTATATCCGAAAAACGAATCAAAAACGGTCTGTTACTTGTTCTTCCGGTTCCTATCCAATCATTTGTTATATACTTCAGAGTAACTCCAAAATTACTTGTAATTTTACCCGTACCATCTGAATTTTTGAACACCTCTTTGGTAATTAACCAATCCTTACGGTAGTCGCCTGTTTCGAATGAATTGATAAAACCATCGTTTATGCGCAATGCTCCGTAGCCATCACAGGTTTTGTAATATGTTCCATCCGGGCGTGAAATATAAACTGCCTGATTGGAATTGGCAACCATAAACATTTTGGAGATTAATGAATAGTTCCAATCGCTTACACCTGATTTTTCATGATTCGACAAGAAAATATGTTCAGATCCATCGGGTTTTGCAATATCGTATATATTAAGCAAATTGGGGTCAAAACTATAAACAGTTTGGTCGTAAAGCACTTTATGTGCCCATTCGGCAGATGCTGAATACATTTCATTTACATCTACATTCATATCAACATACAATGCCACACCACTTTCTTTTGCTGAAGCAATTTGTAAATAGACTTTTGCTAATAGCGATTGAGCTGCAACTTTATCTGCTAATCCTGTTACTTTTTCGATACGCATTAGTTCATCTGCATGTTCTAAATCATCGATTATGAAATTGTAAATCTCATCCAGATTTTTAGCTTTTGATGTGTATGCTTGTGCTAACTCGGATATTTGATGTTTGTGTAATGGCACTAAACCAAATAATCGTACCAAATAGAAATAATGATATGCCCGTAAGAAATAAGCTTGCCCCAATATGTGATTTTTCTCATTTATCTCAAAATCTTTGCTCTCTATATTGTCGATAACTGCATTTGCCCTATTAATACCTATATAGCAAGATTTGAAAATAAATTCAAGTTCCGCATTGGTTGCAAATGTGCTGTAATGCCAGAAATCCACATCGAGAATGCTAAATGTACTTGTGGTAGGAGCATAATCCATTTCTTCGCTTGCCATATCATTAAAGAAGAACATCCTGTCATAATACTCTCTATGGCAAATTGCTAAATAGGCATAATTTAATGAAGATTTGGCATCGCCCAGTGTTTTAAAAAAATTATTGTCGGTATAAAAGCCTCGTGGATCTTCATCTAAACTACATGAGTTGAAAGTACAGCAAGCCACTACGGCCAATATAATAGATTGTATTTTAATTGCTATTTTCATGATTATTTTTTTTTAAAAAGTAAGTTCAAGTCCAACTGTAAATTTTTTCAACCGGGGGAAAGCTGAGCCGAATCGTCCATTTGGTTCGACCTCAGGATCGTATCCTTCAAATGAAGTGAAATTGAAAAGATTTTCCATATTTATATATGCACGTAAAGTTTTAAAAAACACGAGGTTATTTACAGTATATCCTAAATTAACATTCTGAACACGTATAAATGACCCATCTTGTATCAACCAATCGGCTACATAATACTCACGATTATCACGTGCTCGTGGAAATCTGTCACTTGGGTTGTCAGAAGTCCATCTCAAAGGAGTATATTTTGCCGAATTTGTAAGTCCGGAATATAACACATCATTACCAAATACACCATTTAAAAATACAGATGCATCCCAATTTTTCCATTGTGCATTTAAGCTTAAACTGGCCGTAAAGTCGGGATTAGGGTCTCCAATTACGGTACGATCATCCTGATTAAATACTCCATCTCCACTCAAATCCACATATTTTATTTCTCCTGCCTCTGCATACAAATCGCGTAATCCGGCATCAAGTCCTTCATCTTTAGTTTGAACAATACCATCGGTTTTATATCCGTAAAATACATTTACCGGATATCCAAGCGCCAAAATATTAGGGCTATCCTGACGAAAAGCAGATGAATTGCTGCCAAAATACTCATATTGCAAACCAAAGAAATCTTTTTGCAAACCGGAACTTACACTACTTCCAAGGTTGACAACTTTATTTTTGTTCACAGAGTAAATGAATGTACCACTCAATGAAAAATCCTTTTTAGCGATGATATCACCATCAATCGACACTTCAATACCTCTGTTATTTATTCCGCCATCATTTATCCACATTTTATCAAAACTTGTCGATAGTGGAATGTACGATTGTCGGAGTAGATCGAATGTGTTTTTATTATATACATCAATGGTAGCACGTAAGCGACGTTTGAAAAAAGCCATGTCTACTCCAATATTGGTCTGCTGGGTAGATTCCCATCTTAAATCTTTGTTAGGAATACCACCCCATTCAGTGTAACGGTAGTCAGCGCCATATTTTCCAATAATAAAACCAGGACCAATAGCAGTTGCCCATTTCCCGTTTACATAATAATTATCACTTCCATATCTACTCAAGGTTTGGTAGGCTGAAATTCCCTGATTCCCTAAAATACCATAACTAGCCCGAAGTTTAAATTCATCGAACACGCCTAATTTTTTAATGAAATCTTCATAATGTAATTTCCAACTCAATGCCGCTGAAGGAAAAAATCCCCATTTATTGTTAGCGCCAAATTTCGATGATCCATCAGCTCTGGCCGTAATTGTTGCCAAATATTTATCGTTGAAAATATAATTAGTTCGGAACATATACGACAATAACTTAGTATGAGTATATGGCGTGTTGTTAATTACATTCAACGCTTTATTTCCTGCTGCCATGTTTTCGTTTTGCAAGGTTTCGTTTTCGAAATCATAGGCTTGTATATTGTAAGGTATACTTGTGTAAGTCTCATAATCGATTCCACCCATAACAGTCAGATTATGTATTTTATTTAATGGAATTTTATACGTGGCAAAAGCATCGGCCGACAGATTTTCTGTGCGTGTTATAGTACACATTGCAGCTCCATTATTACTTGCTCCTGTTTGGGTATATGCTTTTGGATAGTAACGATCGTTTTCACTTTCGCGGAAGCGATAGTTTACTTGTCCGTGAAGTTCCAAGCCTTTAGTTATTTGCCAGTTAGACATTAACGAGGTTGCAATATCAATACCCTCTGTACGATTGAGTTGTGTTTCTGATATGGCTACCGGGTTTGAAAAATCCTGATTACCTGCAAGATAATACTCTCCCTTTTCATTGTACACAGGCCAAAGTGGATTGCGATAATATGCTAGGTCAGTGTTATCATTTCTATAATTTTTGTTTACATTTGTCGAGCTGGTTATCGATAACTTATCGTTAACCTTGTGGTCGATATTTAAAGTGATGATACCTTTACTAAATAAATCTTTTATATATACTCCTTCTTGAGTATAAAAATTTCCACTCAGACTATAATTTGTTTTTTCATTAGCACTTCGCAATGTGAAAGTTGTGTTGTTGGTTAGTGGTAGAGGACGCAAAACTAATGATGCCCAATCAGTAAAATAGGGCCAAGCGCCACTTTCTACTTCTTGCAAGGAAGGATAATATGCACCGGTAGCGCTATATGTGCCTGTATAATAAGGCTGTAATCCTGAATTGATTCTTCCTTCGTTGCTTATCTGCATCATGAGCAGAGGATCATAATGTTGAATGAGAGTTGATGCAAAAGAGGAAGCTGTAAGTTGGTTTTTGATTGTAATGGTTGTTTCTCCCTTTTTTGCTTTTTTTGTCGTTATAAGAATAACACCGTTTGATCCACGTGAGCCATAGATTGCTGAAGCAGAAGCATCTTTAAGTATCTCCACGGATTCAATATTATCGGTATTGATTTGTTTCATATTTCCGGCATCGCCAAATGGAAATCCATCGACGACAATTAACGGAGCGTTAGAACCAAGTAAAGAGCTACCACCACGCAATCTGATAGTACTACTTGCATCGGGGTTTTGAGAAGAATTTGTAACTTGTAGTCCGGCAGAACGTCCTTGTAGTATGCTTTCAATTGAGTTTGTAGGAATTGTTGTTAGATCTTTTGTTTTAATTGATGAAACAGATCCGGTTAAATCACTCTTTCTAACGGAGCCATAACCAATAACAACAACATCCTCGAGTGCTACAGAATTCTCTTTTAAAACAATCTTAATCAATTCCCCTGAAACAGGAACTTCTTGAGATACATATCCGACATACGAAATTAGCAAAACATCATTTTTTTTTGCTTTAAGATCAAAATTTCCATCAAAACTTGTAATCGTACCTTTGTTGGAATTTTTCACTTTCACTGAGACACCGATAAGGTTTTCCCCTGATACATCCTTAATATTTCCATTTACTTGTATGTCTTGAGCAGATACTGCAATTAGCATAAAAGAAAAGAAAAGTGTAAGCATGAACTTTCGACTTTGTGATTTTTGTTTCTTCATGATTAAATGTTTGACATCGTTTAGTATTATTATAAAGTTATTCAAATTATTTGTTTATTTCTTACGCATTAGTTTATAGAATATCGGATATTATTTATCACAGAAGCCCAAAGATACCTTCTTCTATATCTTTATAAGAATAAAAAAATTGTAAAAAGCCGACATCCTTCAATTCATTATTATAAAACTGAATATCGCATTGCAAAATTGTGTAATTAATTTGAAATGACAAAATAAATATTACAAATAACAACAAAATATGTTGCATAACATAAAAATCCGGTAATTTTAATTGGAATTGCCGGTGCTACAAATTTTAAAAATATTAATTTTAGTGGGACAGAACTGAAGGTTTGAAATTTCATCAAAGATCCAATTCCGTTCACAAACACGAATCTACTTTGAGGAATGACTGAAACTAAAAAGCTGTATATATATGAGTTAAACAGGAAATATTTAATGTCGTAGAAAATATTGAAAAACTGACAGTTAAAATAAAACAGAAGACTCCGATATTTTATTTTAAATCCATTACCAGCACATTCCGTCCATTTTCATAATTGTAAACCACACCTTTACACCTGTTCCTGATAATATTCAATCCGATAATATCTTCCAATGCGTCATCTTCTAAAGGATTAAACAGTGGTCCGGTACTTTCCAAACGGATTTCGACGCTGCCGTCCTTTTCGCTGAAAGACAAACTGAGATCAATGTCGTGATAGTCCTGCTGAAAGATCAGTGATTCTTCGGCAACCTGAAGAATGTATTCGAATACCTTGTTCGAAAGCATGTGTTTTTCACAGAAAATCTCAATTTCGGCATTCATGGCATACAAGTCGAAATCCTTGCTGGAGATATGGTAATGCATGCTTCGTATCCGATTGATAAATGCCCTGGTTTTTTCGCGTTGAGGATTTCCGAAAATTACATCCGGAGTTCCTTCTTCATAAACAACTCCCTCATCCATATAGAAAACCCGCGTGGAGATGTTGCGTGCAAATTCCATTTCATGGGTTACTATCACCATGGTCATCCCTTCCCGGGCAAGTTTACGGATAACGGAAAGCACTTCGCTCACCATGGTGGGATCGAGGGCAGAGGTGGGTTCGTCGAAAAGCAGGATTTCGGGCTCCATAGCCAGACAGCGGGCAATCGCTACCCTTTGTTTTTGTCCGCCCGAAAGCTCATCGGGAAAGTTGTCTGCTTTCTCGGCCAGACCGACCAACTTGAGTAGTTCCATTGCCTTTTTACGGGCATCTGCTTTATCAATTCCACGCAGTTTCTCGGGACCAATGGTCAGATTATCGAGGATAGAAAGATGAGCATACAGATTGAACGATTGAAAAACCATGCCCATTTTTTGCCGCAACTCAGGCACATTGGTTCTTTTATCCAGCAACGATACTCCATCAATTCCAATGCT
>Ga0172379_10000999_pt1 | contig 61681 bp, 50 predicted proteins | sample GrowelOW334metaG_FD_119756 | JGI IMG/M metagenome (GOLD analysis project Ga0172379, IMG submission 119756) | Groundwater microbial communities from an aquifer near a municipal landfill in Southern Ontario, Canada - Groundwater well OW334 metaG | ecosystem: Environmental > Aquatic > Deep... | reverse complement strand
GTCCTAGCCCCCTAATATACTGGAGAGAAACAGAGTAAACAGTCTGGCACTTATCTTTGCAACATGATGGCAAAAGAATGGTGTCAATGGAGCGAGCAGCTAAAGCTACAGGTTATTCAAGAAATGGATTTGATGCGAAATATTTTTCGATCCTAGCTCATGGGAATCATACAATCCGGTAAATCTCCATAATATTCATCAGTATCTTATCAAAATCTATTTTTAAGTCGATAAGCTGCCCGGTCTTGATATCAAAAACCCAGCCATGTACAGTGAGTGTACGCTCCTTGTAGGCCTTCTGTACATCGGCTGTTTTTAATACGTTCACACATCGTTCCTGAACATTAAGTTCCACCAGCCTTTTGTATCGTGCATCCTCGCCGGCAATGGCGTCGAGTTCATCACGGTGGATCCGGTATACATCACGTATATTTCGCAGCCATGGATTCAGTATTCCCAGATCTTCCGATTGCATGGCGGCTTTTACGCCATTACAATAATAATGTCCGCAAACCACCACGTGCTTTACTTTTAAATAGGATACCGCATAGTTGATCACCGACATAACATTTAAATCGGTATTCGGGACCATGTTGGCAATATTGCGGTGAACGAATACCTCTCCGGGTTTTGCTCCCATTAACTCTTCGGATGAAACACGGCTGTCTGAACAACCAATGTACAAAATTTCAGGACTTTGCCCCAACGACAAATTTTTGAAGTATTCGGAATTGCCTTTCAACTTTTCATTAATCCAGACTTTGTTATTGACAAATATTTGATTGATGTTCATTTTCCTGTATTTAATGAGTTGTTATCCTGTAAACCCGATCGCCCCTGCAATGGCATTTATACAGCGAAGCAATTCGAATAGAATTTTATCTGATTCCGTTGAATTGCCATCTTTGCTCGACTGGCGCCATTGGGCCAACAGTCTTACCTGATGCAGGTGCAATGGACGCATGGCTTCAGCCCTTAAAAGTGTCGAATAGTAGTGATTCTTTCTTCGTTCAGAAATCGGTACGATTAGAATGGAATCTATCATTTGTCGCGTTAGCGCAAATTCTTTAAGGATTTGTGTTAGGATTTCATCACTCCGTGGGACCTCTGATGCCAGATGAGCGTATTGCTTAAATATATCCTCATCGGATGAAGCAAGGCTGGAATCGACATTGGTAAGAACATACCTGATAAACGGATCTGTTTTCACAGCTTCCTTGAAACGTTCGAATTTATAGGGGTCATTGGTGCGCATGGCTTCCAGCGAAGTTCCTACTCCATACCAGCCTGGTATATTGAAACGGCATTGGCTCCAGCTAAAGACCCATGGGATAGCCCTCAGGTCGTTAAGCGTTCGGGTACCTGTTCTTCGCGAAGGACGACTTCCAATTTTACTTTGCTCAATAGCATCGATCGGCGTTGCCTTCTCGTAAAACTGAATAAACCCTGACATCGTTGTAAGTTCTTCGTAAACCTGTTTGCTTTTGCATGCCAAAAAGTCAAGTTCTGACGCCAAATTGTACTCTTTAACAGGACCATTGTTTTGCAGCATCGATACCGCCAATGTTCCTGCTGTCAGCAATTCGATATTGTAAACGGCATTGTTCTTGTTGGCATATTTCCGTTCGATTGTTTCACCCTGCTCTGTAAATCGAATATCACCATTTAAAGAAAGCGGTGGCAATGCCCTCAGGAACCAATGGGTTGGTCCGGCCCCCCGACTGATAGATCCACCTTTCCCATGGAAAAACCGAATTTTAACGCCATGCTTTTTGCCAATTTGAATGAGTTTTGTTTGCGCTTTGTATAAATACCACTGACTGGCAAAAATACCACCATCCTTATTGCTGTCGCTGTAACCTATCATTAATTGTTGCACTTGAACATCAGCCTTATTTTGCTGTTGCTGTAGCAGAAGGCTATTTTTGGTTACCGGATGGGATAAAAATTCATCAAGAATTCTGTCGGACTGAATTAAATCGTCGATCGTTTCGAATAGCGGAACAATCGGCACCAGTGAAGCCAACCCTCTTGGAGTACTTACCAGGAGTCCTGCTTCACGTTCAAGCAAATAGACGACAAGCAAATCAGAAACATTGCGGGTCATGCTCACAATGAGTGAACCCAAAGCCTCAGTTCCATACTTGTTAATGTGCTCGCTCAAAACCCTGTAGGAATCAACAGTTGCACGTGCTTCCTTTCCGATTGAAATATTTGGATGGGCAAAGGGACGTGTAGAATCCAATTCCCGATTGATGAAAGCTAAACGGTCCATCACTTCCAATCTTAAGAATTCATCACCATTCAGTTGGGCCGCCTGCAAGAGCTGAGCCAGGGCAAGTTCATGGAAACGGCTATTTTGGCGAATATCCAGTTTCGCCAAATGAAAACCAAAGGTGTTTACGATGCGTATGGCCTCATTCACATCGGCAAACGCTATCGCTGAAGCATTGTTAATTATTAAGGCCTTTTCGAGAATATATAAATCGGCCACCAATTCAGATGGATACCGGTAACTTATTGCATTTTCCTTGTATTCCTGAATGTTCCCTTCAACAATCGATACGGGAAGTTTAATGATCAAATATTCAATAAATTGTTTCAGCGCTTCGTTGGGATACAAGGTCCTGCTTAAACTATCTGAACCACTAATTTCGTTGTACAAAAACCCATACCGGGAACTGAATTCCTGTCCTAATTCCTCTGCCATTGAATGAAAGCTGAGGTTGTTTTGCAAACCCTGCAGCATACGTGTAATGACCTGCAATGATTTAAACCGCAATTTCATCAATGTCTCCCGTGTAACCTGGGCTGTTACCAGCGGATGACCGTCACGGTCACCGCCTACCCAGTTGCCAAAGGTAATTTTGGGGAATTGCCTGACATCGCGAATAAGTCCCGGATCATATCCCGCATCGTTCCATGCCTGGATCAGCCGTCTGTCATGAAGGGTAATAACTTCAGGCAGAACTTGCGTGAAATAATGACTAATATTGTCGAGCTCAGAGCTTACATCAGGTTTTTCCGTATACACATCTGAAATTCTCCAAATACGATGAATCGCAATTTTTATGTTGTGCCGGATTTCATTTTGCTCAATTCTGGTATACATCTTATTTTCCCTGTTTACCACCAGCAAATAGAGTTTCCGCAAATGCTCGAGCATAATGGTACGCTTGGCCTCTGTCGGATGAGCTGTTAATACCGGCTCAACCTGAATTTTTGGCAAATATGCTGCGATCTGTTCCGCACTGAAACCATTTTTTTGCAGCAAATGAATATTGAATGACCATAAACCATTGACGTCGGCCATTGATTTGTGATCCTCAATCAATCTTCGGTTCTGAACAGCCCCATTGACCTCAACAATGTTAAGCAACTGAAAACAGACTGAATACAGTTGAAGTTGTTTCGCTGAAAAAGAACTATTTTTAAAATCATTTATCGGATTAATCCAGGGTATTTCAGCTGCCAACCCACCTTCTCCCGACTCAATCATAACTTCTTTTAAACAGCTTAAAAGAAACTCGAGGTCTTCATACGGTTTCCCCAGGTTATTACGTACTAATTCCAATAGTTCCATACTTTCCTAATCTGACATTGTTATCTGGGTATACGATTGAGTTTGAATTTTGTTGGTATTTTCATATAAATTGAACTCAACCTGTCTCGTTGATCAGAAGGTTGGTGGTTCGGGTCACTCCGGGTCACAAACATTTTAAAACCACTCAAAACTATTGAGAGACTGTTTAAATTTTGTAATTACTTATTTTCAGTCAAAATTCTTTGTGAAATCTTGGTACCTTCGTGGCAGGAAAACGAGGCCACAAAGACACCAAAACAGTAAGGTTTCACAAAAGAAATACCAAATAGTCACGAATAATTTAACATTAAACAGTCTCTACGAGTAAGAATCAGAAATATAGGCTGACGTCTAAAGGCTTAGTATTAAAAGAGAATTTGGAAGGCAAAAAATAAGTGACCAACAGCAAAACAGAATAAACTTGTCCAAATTTGAAAAAAATCTACTGCTGTGTCAAACAAATCTGGCACAACAGGGGAAATCCACTATCTGGTAATTGAGCACTTTACTTTACCAGTGAAGGAAGGTATTCAAGCACAGATCTTGCTTTGGCCTGATTGAGCGCCGGGTCGGGCATAGGCAGATTGTTGTATTTGGCCAGCAATGCCTTGACTGTTGCATTTTCATTTTTAGATGTTTGCCGTATCCATTGTCTTTACGGCATCACTTAGCCCTGCTACGATCTTCTGGCGCTGGCCCTGATCTTATCCAGCAACCGGTTAAGTTCCAGGATCTCAGTTTTCGTCAGGTTGGCAAGCAATTTGTCAGCCATTCTTTCGCATTCAAACATGCTGTCGAGCAAAGCCAGTCCTGAAGCGGTGATCTCGACTGCCTTCTGGCGCCGGTCCCCGGGGTTCTCCTTCCTGGTAAGCAGTCCTTTTTCAAACAAACGGTCCACAATCCGGCTTACGTCAGAATCCTTGTCGAGCATCCGCTCTTTAATAAAGCCGATCGAGAGTGGCGCCTGCGCGCGAAAACCGCGCAGTATCCTGAGCACATTGTATTGCTGCTCCGCAAGTCCGTGCTTTTTTAAACTCTGAAAAAACTCGTAACCCAACTGCTTCGTGGTGTAGGTGAGATTGATCATCCCTTTGTGATAATCGTTGCGAAACCTGCCTTTTAGTTCGTCTTCTAATGACATTTTGATTTTTTAATTAGTTTAATCCTTCAAATAACCGAATTTCCCTTTTTGGTAATCTTCGAAAGCCTGAAGGATCTCCTGGCGGGTATTCATCACGAAAGGACCATGCGCAGCGATTGGTTCCTGAATATCCTCGCCACTCATAATCAAAACTGTGGCCCCTTCCTCCGATGCAATGTCAAACTCCTCTCCTTCGTTCTGAAATAATGCAAAGTGATCAGTGGTCACCTCTTCAGTGCCATTCACAGTAATTTTCCCTTCAATTACCAACAGCGCCGAATTGTAAGCAGCTGGAAATGAAAATGGTGCAATACCATTTTTGTTCAGAATGACATTAAACAGGTGGATGGGTGAAAATGTGGTGGCAACACCCGCTATGTTTCCATATTCGCCGGCAATTACAACAACTGTACCGGCATCTTCAGGTAAGGAAAATTTACCGATCTGCTCTTTGGTGATGCTTTGGTATTTGGGTTGTGACATTTTGAATTTTGCAGGCAGGTTCACCCAGAGCTGAACCATCTGCATCTCTCCCCCAATTCTGCTGAACTCCTTTTCGTGGTACTCCTTGTGAAGGATGCCGGAGGCTGCTGTCATCCATTGAATATCACCCTCTCCAATCACACCACTTTGTCCGGTGCTGTCGTGGTGGGCCACGCTTCCTTTGTAGGCAATGGTAACCGTCTCAAAGCCACGGTGTGGATGAACACCCACCCCCAGTGGACGATCGGAAGGCGGGAAGTAGAATTTTGCTCCGTAATCCAGCAAAATAAATGGATTCATGCGCTCCATATCCAATCGGTAACCACCCGGGATAAAATTATGTACCCTGAAACCGTCACCCACAAAATGAGGTTCAGGTGGTGAGAGTACCAATTCAATATTTTTTTTTGACATAGTTATTTGAAATTAAAAAGCTCAGGGTTCCGCAAGTAGGCAACCACCCAAACCAGTAGCAGCACAATGGTCGGCATCGCGATGCTCATCCCTCCGGTCATGTGCAGGATGATGGCCCCTCCCATATAGGAACTTAGCAGCAAAGTGCCGTATCTGTTGGTCTTTGGGAAGAGAAACAACAAGGCTGATGCTATTTCGCCCAGAGCGATGATTACACGCCATTCACCCAGTTTTATCTGCTCCATCTGTTCAGGATGCAAGAAGAGCTTGCCGGAAGCGCTAAAAAGGTATAGTGCTGTTAACAATCCTGCGATAACCCAGGATACGATGTTGCTTGCTTTAGAAATTTTCATGATATGATTTTTAAAATTTGAATGATAAATAATGATAACAATTTTTGTACGTATACGTATATACATTATATGTTGTAACATATTTTTATTAATTTTTATCTGTTTGTTATTTTTTTTTTAGAACATCATGCACAATACAATTCTTCACAAAGCGCATACGCGCGGCGATGCCAACCATGGCTGGCTGCACAGCAGGCATACATTCAGTTTTGCCAATTATCATGATCCGGAGCGGATCCATTTTGGGGCGCTTAGGGTGTTGAATGACGACATCGTCGATGCCGGAATGGGTTTTGGCACCCACCCTCACGAAAACATGGAGATTATTTCCATCCCCCTCGAGGGTGATTTGGAGCACAAAGACAGCATGGGCAATATCAGCGTTATCAGTCAGGGTGACATACAGGTAATGAGTGCTGGTACAGGGATTTACCACAGCGAATACAATAAGAACAAAGATAAACCTGTCAAATTTTTGCAAATTTGGGTCTTCCCAAACAAACAAAACGTTCCTCCGCGTTACAACCAGATAACCCTGAACCCTGACGATCGTTTCAATACCCTTCAGCAGGTCCTCTCGCCCAATCCGGCTGATGCAGGGGTCTGGATCCACCAGCAGGCCTGGTTTCACCTTGGGAAATTCGCCAAAGGGTTAATCCTGGATTATGTGCTTAAGATGAAAGGGAACGGAATATACGCGTTCGTGCTGCACGGGGACATTACCATTAGCGGTCAGCGACTAAATAGCCGGGACGGTCTGGGAATTTACGGCATCGATTCCATCTCCATCCATGCCGACAGTGATTCTGAATTGTTGTTGATGGAGGTTCCGATGTCCATATAAACTGGTGTATATTCCCCTGGTAGAATGAGTGGGCCCAAAGAAAAACTTTCATTATCCGGTAAGTGTAAAACGTAAAAAAATTATTTTTTTTCCATAACTTTATATCATTGGGTTATGGCTATTTGTTCATCAACATGAATATATAAATTTTAAAAAGGAGGTAAAAATGGAACCAAAGATTGCGCAGAAAGCGCCTTTTGTCGTCGAATTGGAAGCAGGTAAAGAGTACCATTGGTGCGCTTGCGGACAGAGTAAGAATCAGCCTTTCTGTGATGGCTCTCACCGGGGAACCGGATTTGTGCCAGTGTTTTTCTCTGTAAAAGAGTCTGGGAATAAGTATCTTTGTGGATGCAAACACACAAAGAACCATCCATTCTGCGACGGCACACACACAACGCTTTAGTGAAAAAAGAGCCCTGAGAAACCGGGGCTCTTTTCCTGTATTTTACAATCTTTAATTTTACTAAATTGTCAGGGTCAAAACGTACAGTTCCTTTTTGGCATCCCAAAGTAAAATTTTAAAGAATAATTCCACATGAATCCCACCAGACGTGACTTTATCAAATCAGCATCCTTGCTTGGGGCAGCTGCTGTTTTTATTCCAAACCTGATGAGCTGCTCCCCTTCGGGACGACTGAATATCGCTGTGATAGGCGTTGGCGGCCAAGGAGGCGGCAACTGGAGCAAAATGATCAACCAGAAAGAGCCAAAATGGAACGAAAACATTGTTGCGCTCTGTGATGTTGACGACAACCGCGCTGCCGATGCGTACAATGCAATGCCGAAAGCCAAACGTTTCAGGGATTACAGGGTGATGTTCGATCAAATGCACAAAGAGATCGATGCGGTGATGGTCTGCACACCCGATCACTCCCACTTCCCTGCTGCCATGGCAGCCATGCAATTGGGGAAACATGTGATTGTGGAGAAACCGCTTGCCCACAATATCTGGCAACTTCGGACCCTGAAGAAAGCAGCCCATCACTACAAAGTCGTTACACAAATGGCCAACCAGGGTCATGCCACCAACGGGATACGCTGTGTCAAAGAGTGGTACGATGCGGGATTACTTGGCAATGTGACAGAAGTTATTGCCTGGTTCAACGGACCTGATTTTGGGCCTGACAAATATTTCAGAAAACCGGATAGCTTTCCTCCGGCAGAACAACCAATTCCAGCCGGTTTCGATTGGGACTTATGGTTGGGACCTGCTGAAAAGCGCCCATACAACGAAGTTTACGCACCTAAAACGTGGCGAAGTTGGTTCGATTTCGGAAACGGCGAGATGGGCGACTGGTGCTGTCATACCCTCGATGCTCCTTACTGGTCGCTCGATCTGGGTTTGCCTACGGTAGCCGAAGCCGAATTCAAATCACCCGTTCCTGATACCGGTTTTCTCTCGGATCAAGCAGTTATTCGCTGGGATTTCCCTGCACGCGGAAACAAACCGCCAGTGACAATGCGCTGGTACGAAGGTGGTTTAAAACCCGAAATTCGTGCCGAATGGAGAGTGGAGAAATTGGCCGGCACCGGAATGATCATGGTTGGGGATAAGCATTGTCTTATCACCGGCGGTCGCCCCAACGATCCCAGGCTTCTCATGCCCATGCCCGAGTGGGAAGCCTTCAAACCAAATTTACCTGCACAATCCATCCCACGGACATTCCAGGAAAATCCGCAGCGCGAATGGGCTGAAGCCATTAAACACGGGACAGTGCCCGGATCCAATTTCGATTATGCCACAGGGCTGGTAGAGATGGCGTTAACCGGTGTTTTGGCACAAAGGTTCAATGCGCGCATCGAATACGATGCCCAAAACATGAAAGTCTCCAATCATCCTGAGTTGGATGCTTACATTAAAGAGCCGGCAAGGGCAGGTTTTTCGTACGGTGAGAATCTTTGATCCATACAGTAAATACTACGTGTCAGCAGGAGTCCGGCAACGGTATCTCCTGCTGATCTGTTTTACCGCAAACCTCTTAACATAAAAACCTTAAACCTGTATAATCTCCTCGTTTTGATCGGTGTGCAAACCTCCTTTGCCCAACCCCAAAAAATCAAACAGGAAATGCTGACCCAATTTCAGCTTCAATCTTCCGATTTGATTCAGGCTCCTGGCAAAGTTATCCCTTCTTCTGTATACCATTACAATGTATACTGGCTTCCTGTTAAGGTCTCCTGCACGGTACTGACGGGGCTTGTAATAAATCGAATCTATCTCGATCCCTGCACTGGGAAGAACAACATACTGATCCCTGATGCTTCGGATGAGTTCAACAAGACTTACAACCCGATGCAGTAAAGCATCTACCGAATCTTCCCAACTCCTGGAAAAACCCATTCTGGTATAGCACCACTTTCAAGGTTACGGAGCTGACAAAACAACTGACAGTGAAAGGAACCAACCGCAATGCAGCCTTATTGATCGCTAAAAGTGAGAGACTTTGGTAAAAGGTTGAAATTATTGAGGAACAGTGGTTCCCATTAAGATAGAATTACTTATTCTTTATGCAACGAACGGAAAAACCACTCTGGGTCCGGCCGTAGAATTTGTTGGCAGTAGCATCTCCTTTAAACATGACACAGTACCAAGCGTTATCATAATAGGGTGTGGAACTCCACCAGTAACCGCTTTTGCCACTTGAACCGTAGGAACCTTTGTAGTTGCGATAACCACATGGAATGGCAGAGAAACCGCTGGAGTTGGTTTCATTCCCGTCCCTGTTCCAGCTTGTAGTTGATTTCATCTCGTTGCCGGCAACTAATTCGCCACCCAAAAAATTGGTTAAAACCCGCCACTCCTTGTCAGTAGGGACGTGCCATCCAGTCGGACATAATTTTCCTGTATGAACTGTATACCAGTTGTATACCGCCCCATAAGTCGCTTTAAAGGAAGTAGAATCGTTGTTGTACCAACTAAAGGCACCCGTTTTGAGTTCAGTCCAGGCTTCATCGGCAACATTGGGAATGGCAGTCCCATCGTTGTATTTGGTTGTCCGTAGATTTTCTGCCATCCAGGTCTGACCACCTATGGTCACAGTGGAATATACATTTCCATCGATATCGCTCACGTTCCCTTTCTGACCGGATTTTGTGGAATTTCCACAACTTACAATTAAAAACAATCCAGCCAGGATTGTGATATAGATTCTAAAAGTCTTCATGTTCAGGAGCATTTTTGAGGCGCAAAACTAGAAACAAATTCCTGAATATGAAAGAATATTCAGTTAACAAAACTTAAATATGGGCTACCTTCGATCATCCTGATGTTACCTGACCGTGTAAGCAAATGACAAAATGGCTAGGAATTATCCCGTTTGTGTTTCCAGCGTTTGTGAGACCAGAGCCAATTCCCGGGCTGTTCTATGATTTGCTGTTCCAAAAGGGCATTGCAGGTATCGGTGATCGCATACTGCGGAAGAGTCTTTGCCTTGTCGGTGACCAGCCTGAATTCCGTCTCGTAATATCCCCGTTTTACCTTTCTTGAGTAGAGAAAAAGCACAACCGCATCCAGTTTTTTGGCAATTTTTTCCGCTCCCAGCACTACCGGAGTATCCTGATTCAGAAAAGTAATCCAGTGCTTGATCTCGTAAATACGCGGAGTCTGGTCGAACAAAAAAGCCGACATCGAAGGAATTCCTTGCCGGTGGTCATCGTACAGTTGTTTGAAAGTATCCGCCCTTTCAAGTGGGATAGCTCCAAATCTGTTCCTAAGATTGGCGTAAAAACGCTCGAAGCTTGGATTCTTGAGTTTTTTGTACACAGCATACAACCGATGGTCGGTGTACAGCGGTAAATTACAGAACCACTCCCAATTGTTATAATGACCAAAAAAGGCCAGCACCTGCCGACCTTCGTCCAGATAGGCATTCAGTAACTCCGGGTTCATGTATTTAACCCGCCTCTTGCCCTCCTTTTCTGAAATCCAATCGAAATATAGCGTTTCAAAAATGGTATCGCAGAAATGGCTGTAAAAATTTTTAGCAATGCGTTCACGCTCCAACTTATCCTTATCAGGAAACGAGTTGGCAAGATTGGTGGCCACAACATCACGCCGATAACGAATGATATAATAAGCAACGAAGTAAAAAAGATCTGAAACCAGGTAATGAAACCAAAGTGGAAGCCGATGAAGCAACCAGGTTAAGGACCTGAGCAGATAATATCCTGTTTTTCCCATTGGAGCGATGGATCTGTTTTCAGCTGATAAGAGACAAATCAGAGGTTCCGTAATCCGAATTGTCTGTTTACCAAAATTCTGTGCAAAGGAAGATAAATTTCTCCGAAATTGAAACTTTTGTCATTCACTACGAAGGGAACAAATAAATCGAAATCTATGACTTTAGTAGCTGTAAATGAATAACAAAAAAGTTCACGCAAAGAACGCAAAGTGAGACGCAAAGATATCGGAACTGAACTTTGCGCTCCTTTGCGGCTTTCCTTTGCGTCCTTTGCGTGAAATATTTTTGTCACTTAAGAGTTAAATCTTTCTCCTGAAACAACCTCCAATCACTACTCAGCATCCGCTTTCCCATATTTTCTTTGCAGGTAAAGGAAGACAGGAATACCGGCCAGAATAAGGGTCATGCCGATGGCCGCCTCACGGGGTCTGGTAACTACCGTATTGATAAACAATCCGATACAGAAGAGGATAAAAACAATTGGCACCACGGGATAACCCCAAACTTTATAGGGACGGTGGGCATCGGGCATCTTATATCTTAAAATAATGACTCCCAAAGAGGTGGCTCCGTAGAAAATAAAGACGGCGAAAATGATCATGTCGGTCAGTTGATCAAAGGTTCCCGACAGCACCAGCACGGAAGCCCAGATTCCCTGCCACAGCAAAGAATTCGAGGGGACATTTACGCTGTTGAGTTTCGCGATCCCTGGAAAGAAAAGCCTTTCGCGCGCCATGGCATAATAGGGACGTGCGCCGGTGAGAATACTGGCGTTGGTACATCCCAGGGTGGTCACAAGAATTAGCAAAGAGATGAAAAGCACACCGCCTGCACCCCAGAAACTGCGGACCGCCTCAACGGCAGCGATTTGGTTACCTGCATTGTACACCTGTTCCAATTGCGGAATAGACAAGAGGGAGAGATAAGTCACGTTGACTAGCAAATAAATGGCAATGATGACAAAGACGCCGATGACAATTCCTCTCGGGATATTTTTCTTCGGATCTTTGACCTCTCCACCGATAAACCCAACCGAGACCCATCCCTGGTAGGCCCAGAAGGCGGCCAGCATAGCTGTATAAAAAGAGGAGAGGGTGACGGCGCCATTGGTTAGCTCCCTGACATCCATAAAGTTGGCAGGTGTTGCCTTTACATGGCTCAATCCAAAAACTACGATCACCAGCAAACCTGCACCCACCAGCATCAAAATGGCTTTGCTGGTGCCCGCCCCGCTTTTGAGTCCTGAAATATTGAGGCCGGTCAGAAGCAAAATCAGCAAAATAGCGGTCAGTTTAACGCCGAAATCCTGAAAAGGGAAGAAGACCCCTCCGATCGAAAAATGCTGAAGCGATGGGAAAATCTCCGGGATGGGCACGATGCTGTTGAGCGATTGGGCGAAGACATAGGCCAGCGATGAGATGGTCGCTGTTTGGATCACCGTAAAAAGAGACCATCCGTACAAAAAAGCAAAAAAGCGGTTGTAAATTTTCTTGAAATAGACGAAATCGCCTCCGGTATCCGCCAGCAAGCCGGCAACCTCCGCGTTGCTCAGGGCCCCAAACAGGGTGATGATACCGCCTACAATCCATGCCATCAGTATCCAGACAGAGGAGTGAAGCTCGGCGGCCATCGGCGCGATCTTTTTATATACTCCTGATCCAATGATATTTGCAACAACAAAAATAATGACATACCCCAGTCCGAGGGTTCTTACCAAACTCCTTTGATTTCCCATTTTTCTGAAATGACGGATGAATAGAGATCCTAAATATAGCAAAATGAAGCAAAATCCAATTTACCTGACCGCAAAGTGTTAAAATAGGAATGGGATGAACATTTTGGTCCTTTTCATGTATTCGAGGTACTTTTCACCGAAGTAGGCAACGCACTCCTTCTCATCGAATCGCGCTGTGAGGTAAAGAAATAGGGTGGAAATAAGGGAAATAAGAAACAAAGGGAGTATCACATTTTTGAGAAATATGCCCCAGGTAAGCAACAAAAGTGAACCGTAAAGCGGATGCCTGATGTAGCGAAAGATACCCCGATCGACCAATTCCGTGGTTTTTTCAAATTGGAAGAGCTCCTCACGCTCTTTTGCCTTGGCCGGTTTTCCCTTCTTAACCAGGAAGATGCTTCCTGCTGCCACATAGTAAATGGAGGCAAAGAGCAAAATCCAGGAGACGATTTGCTTTGGCGCGAAGGGATTTTCAAACCAGAACTTGTAATTGGAGAGCAACAGCCACAGGATGCATTCCCAGCTAAAAAACCGATAGAACCCATGGTTTGCGGGGGCGAAGAGACTCCTCCTTGATATAAAAATCAACGGCAGGCTAAGTATGCCAAAAAGGATCAGTTTTTCCATCGACTTTTCTGGTTTTGTATAGTTTAAAATTAACAATTTTCAATGCAATTTCTATGCGGTGAGTATAGCCCGTCATCAAATTAGCGAATTGCATGATGGGTTGATATTCAATATAACTGTATATTTATGCTGCCAGGAATCACTTCAAGCCTGCTAATTCTATTTTGTTAATTTGAGTCGTTTTTAAACATTTTTTTAATTCCAATTTGATTGAATGTAATGGCCAGCGAAGAAGAAAAAAGTCACAAGAGCAATTAAAAAACACTTGGATATGAACTTTGACATTAGTACAAACGATTATCACCATTGGTTAGAGAGCATCAAACTCAAAATCAAAACCGCCCAATTAAAAGTTGCAGTTTCAGCCAATGCTCAAATCATAGAGTTGTATTGGGATTTGGCTAAAGATATTTTGCAAAAACAAAAGGAAGCCGCTTGGGGAGATGCTATATTAGAACAACTGTCGATCGATTTACGATTAAGTTTCCCAAATATCAATGGTTTCTCCCGTCGGAATCTATATGCTATGCGTCAATGGTATCTATTTTATAGCTCCGAATTTGAATTTGTGCCACAGGCTGTGGCACAAATTCCATGGGGCCATAACCGCCTTATTATTACCAAAATAAAAGAGAGGGGGAAAGCACTGTTTTATTGCAAAACCATCGTAGAGCAAGGTTGGAACAGGGACCAATTGGAATTAGCTATCAAAAACCAATACTTCGAAACGAAAGGGAAATCTATTACCAATTTCAAGCAAACACTTCCAGATCCGCAGTCAGATTTAGCTGTCGAAACACTAAAAAACCCCTACAACTTTGACTTCCTGGGTTTGGAAAACGATGCCCTTGAGAGAGAAATCGAAAATGCAATGATAGAGCATATTACCAGATTTCTGATAGAGCTAGGCAAAGGATTTGCCTTTGTGGGACAACAATATCAACTCATTGTGAACGACAACGAATACTACATCGATCTACTTTTTTATCATTTGCAACTGCGAAGCTATGTAGTGATTGAGCTTAAGGCAGGAAAATTCAAACCAGAATATGCAGGAAAGCTAAACTTTTACCTTTCTGCTATCGATTCTCAACTAAAACATCCAACCGACCAACCCTCAATTGGCTTAATCCTGTGCAAACACAAAGACAAAGTAGAAGCCGAATACGCACTTCGGGACATCAATAAACCCATTGGCATCAGCGAATATTTGCTCACACAGGCTTTGCCTAAAAATTTCAAAAGCCAATTGCCTACCGTTGAACAAATAGAAAATCAATTGAATAGATACGATGAAAAATAATTACAATCGTATTGGCAATTACATAAAATTGACCCAGGGTATTCGTTCTATGAAGCTTCATTCTTTGCCGGGGAAAAAATGAATTTGCAGAATTAAAAGGGTATTCCGAACGGAATTTAAGTTATATGCTTCGCTTTGCCAGTGAATCTCCTGATGCTGCAATTTTGCAACAAGCCGTTGCAAAATTATCCTGGGGGCACAATATTATTACTTATGGAGAAACTGAGAACCAATTGAATTTGACCGATGATGAAATCAAATTATAGACCGCCAATTACCATCAGCAACAATACAACGAAGCAATCAACCAAAGCACTGGCGCCGCGGATTGTGGTCTCTTTGTAGAATTCATGCTCGAAAAAATCCTTGCCACACTAAGGAAACGACAAGGTGAACCTTTGGGCAAAGAGAATAATGACACTGTAAATGACACTGTAAATGACACTGTAAATGACACTGTAAATTTGATCAAAGCCAATCCGAAAATTACACTGGATGAACTTGCTTTGAAACTAGGCAAATCGCGCAGAACGGTAACCCGCATCATCAAGAGATTACAGGAAGAGAGCATTATTTTCCGCAAAGGTTCTGACAAAACAGGGTATTGGGAGGTGAAGAATGACGACTAATTCCCCTTGCCCGTCAGGGTATCAAGCTCAATAGAAAGATGATCCGGAGAGCGCAGGTTCCCCGGAGGGGATAAACGCAGCAATTTCAGGCTTCCATTAGGTCGTTTATCCCCTGGCGGGGAAACTACAATTTCCTCACATACCTTCTATGAAGCTTTATCCCCTGCCGGGGAATGACCCAAACTGTAACAGGCAACTTCCGGACTCCGGAAAGCCGGTGCATACAGCGCTTATCTAAAAAAAACACCTATTTCTATTATAACCGAATATCACTTTGCAAATAAATCTTTCTTAATAACATTGATATTCAGCATAATTGTGTACATTTATGCTGCCTAAAAGCCCACCGAACCTTCCTACTTTCTGCCCAAAGTCAACGTTAGAAGGAAGGTAGGTTGTGCTGATGAACAAGTTGGCTGCAAGATGAATAGAAGACAGCAATACGGAAAATGACTGAGAAAATGGATTGAGAATGAGAAAAGAAGTGACAATTAAAGAAAAAAGATTTATTTATTTTTCCGACCTTCTGATAAGCATAACGGAAAGACACCCGGCATTGCACACATTTGCAAATCACACAAGCCAACCCACAAACCAGAATTTGCAAAAGAGAGCAATTTTTCCCATCACACTAACGACAAACAGAATGATTCTGACTACTTTTGAAAAGAACTAAATAAATTAAAGTGAACAAACGAATAGAAAATATAATCAACGAATTAGTTGACCAATATACTTACGGAGATACAAGCGAAAGACCATGGATTATTGGCTTTAGCGGCGGAAAAGATTCAACTGTATTATTAACTTTAGTATGGCGTGCTTTAGAAAAGGTAAGAAAAGAAATACCTTATCCATTTCAATTACGAAGACCTGTTTATGTTGTATGCAATGATACTATGGTTGAGAACCCAATCATTACAGAGTATGTTGATGATGTTCTGTCTAAAATTGAAAAGGCAGCAAGAAATCAGGACTTGCCAATTTTTGTGCACAAGACAATTCCGAAAATTGAATCAACATTTTGGGTTAATGTTCTTGGCAAAGGTTATCCAGTTCCAAACAATTCTTTTCGTTGGTGTACAGATAAATTGAAGATAAGACCAACTTCAGCATTTATTGCAGAGCAGGTAGATGAAAAAGGAGAAGCAATTATATTAATTGGGGTAAGAAGCGCGGAAAGTTCAACAAGGGCAAATTCAATTAAAAAGCATGAAATAAAAGGGAAACGATTAACAAAACATCCAAACCATCATAACACTTTCGTTTATTCACCTATAAAAGAATTAATGCTTGAGGAGATTTGGTATATCATCAATGCATTGCCCTCTCCTTGGAATTATGACAATTCAAAGCTTTTCCAAATTTATGCAAACGCAAGTGCTGATGATTATGAATGTCCAACTGTTGTAACTGACAAAAGCCATGCTTCTTGTGGACAAAGTCGGTTTGGTTGCTGGACTTGTACAGTCGTAAAGGAGGACAAATCCATGTCTGCACTTATAAAAAATGGTGAAATCTGGATGAATCCACTTTTAGACTACAGGAATAGACTTGAAGCTGAAAGAAATATTTCAGAAAACAGACTCTCAACAAGGAGAAACGGACAAGAAGCTGTAACTGAAGATGGACATAAACAAGGAAATTATTCACCTGAATATCGAGCTAGAAAACTTAGAGAACTTTTAGAGCTGCAAAAAGATGTTCAAAAAACAAAACCATTGTCAGAATTAATTACAAATCAAGAATTAATTGCGATCCAGGTTTATTGGTATCGTGACGGGATTTTTGATTTCAAGGTTGGAGAAATATTCGCTAAAATTTATGGTAGAGACATAGAAACAGAGAATGCGAATGTCCAAAATTCAATAGAAAAGAAATTACTTAAGACCGTTTGTAGTAGTAATGAAAATGATTACGAACTAATAAATAATCTACTAGCATTACAGCACAGCAAGACATTATTGCTGACAAATTATGGTTTGCAAAATGATATTGAAAAAAGAATTGAAGATTTTGTAAAGGAGGAGGCGAAAAATGAGGATTAACAAAATATCATTAAACAATTTCCGAATTTATAAAGGTCAAAATACGATTGTTTTTAAATCTCACAGTGATGGTAAAAATATTACAATAATAGCAGGTCAAAATGGGTTTGGGAAAACCACCTTTTTATCTGCTCTCGTTTGGGGATTTTATGGCAAGCTACTTAGTGAAGTTGATGAGAAATACAAAAGAGAGATATATGAACTAGGAGGATATAAGAAATATGCAAGCTCTCTTTTAAATAGAGAAATAAAGTCAGGCAAGAGTTTTGAAAACAGTTTTAGCGTTGAAATTGAAATTGCAGATATTTACATTCCATCTGTCCCATGTCGTAAAATAATTATTAAAAGAGAATATAATACAGATAAAGAAATTGAAAGTACTCAAATTCTAATTGACGGTTTTGAAAATGAATTGACAAATGAGGTTGGCTCTGATATTTTTATCAACGATTTTATATTACCACGAGAAATTGCCAAGTTCTTTTTATTCGATGCGGAAAAAATTGTTTCGCTTGCAGAAATAAAAACAATTGCTGAAAAGCGAAATTTAAGTTTGGCTTATTCCGAAGTTTTGGGAATAAGCAAATATGTCCACTTAAAACAAACACTTGAAAATTTAAGAATTAAACTGCGTAAAAAATCTGCCAGCGTTGCCGACAGGAATAAACTCATTAATTTACAAGATGATGTTAACAAACTTGAAAAGCTAATTTCTTTAAACCAAGCCAAAATAGAAGCCAATTCAAATGATATTGATAGAAATAAAAGTTTATCAGAGCAATATCAGGAAAAGCTTATCCGAGAAGGCAATAGTATGTCGGTCGAGGAAATGGTTCGGCAAAAAAAGTTACGTGATACTTTAATACAAAATAATATTGAAATTAAAGCTAAACTTAAAGAATTACTTGAATTAGCACCTTTTGCAATTGCCGGTCAAAAATTGAAACATTTATATAATCAAGTCAATCTTGAATCTAAACAGAAACAAAACAAGCTTGATAATGAATATATCCAATCTAAGCTGAAAAGTATTCAACGAAAAGTGGAAGCACAGTTAAATAAAAGGAAATTTCCAGACAATATTAAATCGGAAATGTCCACAATAATGACTGATGCATTTATTTCAGACCTCAAAGAACAAAATAATGTATTGGATAAAGTGTTACTTGACTTGTCTGCTCAACAATCAAACGAGTTTTTAACTCTCTATGATAATATTAAACATTCGTATAATATTTTATTCAAGCAACTAGTAAAAGAGGAAAAGAATACACGAATTTTTTTAACGAAAACGCTTCGTAAGATTGCTAATGCTGAATCAAAAGATTCAGATATTTTGGCAAAAAAATATAAATCTGAGAAAGCAAAAGTAGATAAGCTTATAAAAGATTTAAATGCTGAGCAAAACAAATTACATGAAGAATTAGGAGCTTTCCAGCAAGAATTTGCTACAAAAACAAAAGTGATTTCAGAATTAGCAAAGACAGTCAGCTTGGATGAAATGGATGAAAAAAAGGACGAGGCTACAAACCGTCTAATAAAAGAGCTATCTGAATTTATCCTGAAGTTTAAAACTGAGAAGAAATATTCTTTGCAGAATAGAATTAGGAAAGAATTACAACTACTAATGCACAAAGAAAATTTCATTCAAGATGTTACTGTTGAGATAAAGGAAGACATTATTGATATAAACCTTATTGCTAAAAATGGCGATATAATTGAAAAAGACACGCTTTCAAAAGGTGAACAGCAACTTTATGCTACTGCATTATTAAAGTCACTTGTTGATGAATCTGGTATCCAATTTCCAATATTTATTGACAGCCCGTTGCAGAAATTTGATAAACGACATTCCAAAAATATTATAACTGAATTTTATCCTTCAATATCCAAACAGGTTATTTTATTTCCCTTGCTTGAAAAGGAGTTAACAGAAAAAGAATATTCACTTCTTATCCCACACATTGCTCAAACTTTTATTATTGAAAACAAAGATGGTAAATCAGTTTTGGTAGAATGTGAATCATCCCAATTGTTTAACGAAATCGAAAAGAAAAATAATGTTCACTCACATTAAAACATCAAGAGAAAATCGTGAATTAGTTTCAAAATTGACTAGAAAATTAAATCTGGGGACAGAAAATATTGTCGCAAGAATTGCTTTCACATATTCACTAGCAAAGGATAATAAATTGGATTTAAATGAAATAAAAGATTCACAAGGTAAAGAATACAGTAAAGCGGTTTTGTTTGGGAACAATTTACCTTATTATATCTCATTACTATGTGTTCATTATAACATTTATAAGACGGACAAGGACATTCCTAAATACATAAAAATGCACATTGATGATGGTTTGCAATTAATAAATAAAGAATTACAAGACAATCCAAATTTAGATGGTTTTGAATATATAATTGAAAAGATTGATAACGGATTAAAAGAAATTGCCTAAAATATGTTGAAAGATATCCCATTTCAAATAGTCTATTCAACAGGGGAAAATGAGCCAATTGAGTTCTTCCTTGACGCACTAGTTGAGAGTAATAGTTTTGATTTGGGTCTTGGTTATTTTAGCTCAACAGGAATAAATGTTTTAAGTGTTGGGTTTGCTTATTTTATTCAGAGTGGTGGCAAAATGAGAATAATTATTAACGATATATTATCGCTGCAAGACAAAGAAGCTATCGAAAAAGGAATAAATCAACAAGATAATTATTTTGAGAATAATATATTGGAAGATATTAGGCTGCTTGCTAAAACTCTATCAAAACAAGATGAGCATTTTTTCAAGTGCTTATCTTACTTAATTTCTGAAAAACGTATTGAATTTATTGCTACCGCCCCTGCAAATTTAAAAGGTGGGATTGCACATAACAAATATGGTTTGTTTACCGACTTAAAAGGTAATAAAGTTGGGTTCAATGGCTCAGCAAATTTTTCAAAAAATGCTTTAATTAATAATATTGAATCAATTAGTTGCTATAAATCTTGGTCGGAAAGTACAAGTGAGTTAAAACGTTTATCATATTTCGAAGAAATATTTAATAAAACTTGGATTGGAAAATCTGAGAATGTAAAAATAATTCCAATCGAAAAGGTTAAAAGCTATATTCAAGATTCTTTTCCTGTTGAAGACTTGCAGGAATTAATAGAAGAAGAAAAATATATAGTCAACACTTATTCTACTTATAATGTGCATTTAAGAAATAAAATAAATAAACTATATTCAAAAAATAACCATATTCCTCAATTTCCATTTATAAACGGACCTCATAATTACCAAAAACAAGCATACAAAAACTGGAAGAAAAATAATTTTAACGGAATTTTTGCAATGGCAACTGGAACAGGTAAAACCATTACTTCCCTAAATTGCGTTTTAGAAGAATATAATAAAAATCGGAATTATCAGGTTTTGATTTTGGTTCCAACAATTGTTTTATTACATCAATGGATTAGTGAAACAGAAAAATTTCGCTTCCCAAATATAATTTCATCTATTCAACCAGAATGGGAAAAATTATTAAGCACCCAATTTTTCCTCGCTTCAAATGAGAAAAAAACAAATTTTATTTTTATTACTACATATGCTACTTTCAATGGTAGAAATTTTCAACTATTAATTAGAAATAAAAAATTAAGAGATGTTATTTTAATTTGTGATGAAGTCCATAATTTAGGTTCTAAAAATTCATTAAAGAATTTACCTATAAATATTGAGAAAAGAATAGGATTATCTGCAACTCCCAATAGGATATATGATGAACATGGTTCTATCCAAATTGAAAATTTCTTCAATTCATTTTCACCATGCTATACTTATAGCTTTTCTATGCAAAAGGCGATTGAGCAAAATTTCTTAACTAAATATGAATATTATCCTTATTTAGCTACTTTAAATTACGACGAATTAAAGGAATATAAGGAACTTTCCAAAGATTTATTAAAACATTACGATTTTAAAAAAAATATATATAAGGAATCTGCTAATTTTTTACTTATTAAAAGGAAAAGAATAATTCACCAAGCTGAAAATAAAAAAGAAGTATTTTCTTCCATAATAAAAGAAATTAGAAAAAATGAAGGTGAATACCTTAAACACGTACTGGTGTATGTTCCAGAAGGATTTGAAAACAACTATGCTGAAAGGGATTCCTATATAACAGAAAAAGAAGATCAACGAATAATTACTGAATATTCCAAAATTATATCAGGATTTAATATTTCAACACATCAATTATTAAGTGAAACTAAGAATAGATCTGAAATTCTTAAAAAATTTGAAAACGGGAAAATTTCTGTTTTGACTTCAATGAAAACTCTTGATGAAGGAGTTGATGTTCCTGCAACTAAATATGCTATATTTTGCGCTAGCACGGGTAATCCAAGGCAGTTTATTCAAAGAAGAGGAAGAATTTTACGTAAGTTTCCGGGAAAAGAAAAAGCTTTTGTTTATGATATTATTATAACACCTAATTTATCAGCCTGGGATAATGAACCTATAGAAATACGGAGGCAGCTTCTAAAAATGGAAGTCAATATTTTTAAAAATGAAATTTATAGAGTAGCCAATTTTTTATATGCTTGTGAAAACAGAATAGATATTACATTAGGCCAAGATGATAATTTAAAAAAGATTATTGGCCTTGCTTCAAGCTTTGATATAAATTTAGATGGTTTACTTAACGACCTCACAATACAGGATTCTAATTGTTAATGATAAAAACCTTAAAAATGGATACATACCAAGAAAAAATAAAAAAATCTTTTGGAGTTTCCTTGGAAAATAAAGAAATGAATAGTGAATTAATTGATTTTTTAATTGAGAAAGCAATTGATTCTTCTGTTGCCTTTGAAGATTATGGATTCCCTGATTTAGAAAACGAAGCTAAAAAGCTTACAAATAGCTTTATAGAAAAAGCCAACAAATTAAATATTTGATTATGATAATAAAAGGCATATCACTTAAGAATTTTAAGTCCTTTTACGGAGATAATGAATTTATTTTCTCCAATGGATTAAATATTATCTCAGGTCATGAAGGTGCGGGAAAGTCAAATCTTTTTGATGCATTTATGTGGGTTTTGTTTAATCGGATTTCAGGTTTAAAGAAAGGTGAGAAACTAGCCGAATCAAATAATAGTTATATAAATGATAGAATTAAAAATGAAAGTTTCATTAATAGTTCCACCGAACCTATAATTTGTGAAGTTCAATTAAATGTAATTATTCCTGAAGAAAATAATAAAGAATATACCGTTATAAGATCAAAAAGCATTTATCTCAATAAAGGCCACGAAAAAAATGTTTTTTATGAAAAAAATGTTTGGACGTATGAAAATTCTGAACTTATCGTATCATGTAAAGATAAAAATTATAACGAAGAGGAATATCTTAATAAGGAAGCTGAAACTAAATTAGATTCTATATTTCCAGAAAAAATACGAAAATATATTTGGTTTCAGGGGGAACAACTTAATGAATTACTTGATTTTGAAAATCCCGAAACACTTCGTAAAGCTATTGATTATTTATCTTATTTATCTGTTTACGAACATATGAGTGATATTATATCGTATTCACATAATATGCTTGAAAACAGAATTGTAAATTCAATAAGGGCAAACAACCGGGACAAAAAGAAATTTGATAACCTTAAACAGGAAATTGATCTAAAAGAAAAAGCAATTATTTCAGGTAAAAGCTCTAAATTATTAAAAGAAAAAGCACTTGAGAAGTTAATTAGTGAAGAAGATGAGTTAAATGAGAAACTTGCTATATTAGCCGGGTTTCCTGAGTTGAAAGAAAAGGAGGGTAGACTTATTGGCGAAATAGAAATGTTAAAAGAACAGGTATCTAACCTAAATGATCAAGAAAAGACCTTATTTGTAAATAAATGGATGTTAAAAGGAACTGACGATTTATTGATGAAAGCAGATAAAGAAATTGCCAAATTCATTAATTATAGACAAAATCTTGTAACAGAAAATAGAAAGCAACTTGCTGAGGGAGTGCCAGGTGATCAATTAATTCATGACATGCTAGAAAAGCAACATTGCACTGTTTGCGATCGTCCGGCAAAAAAAGGTAGTCCAGAGTTTATTTCAATAAAAAGTCAACTTGATTCTAATAAAGTTGTAAAAGCTTTAGATTATGATATAGAAGATTTATATGAAAAAATAATAAGTCTTAGAGGAAAACCATCCAACATTTTATTTAAAATTAAAAATATTGATGAAAATGTTACAGCCCATAAAAGTAAAATAGAATTTCTACTAAATGAAAGAAATAGAAAAAATAAGGAGCTTGATAATATCCGTGAGAAAATAAAAGAAATAGTTCGGGAAAAGGGTCATGAGTTACTCAATCTTAATCCCACAAATATTAATTCAACACTTCTACGTGTAAGAACTGATAAAATCACATTAATGCGCCAAATAAATTCGGTAACAAATGATATTATTTTAAACGAAACCAAATTAAAAAATCTTTACATTGAGATTAGTAAGCTTAAAAAATCTGATGAAATCAATATTATCGAAGAAAAGTTAGTTAGATATACAGAATTTCTTAGCGAAGTTATTTCTAAACAAACAGAGAAAGAGAAAATTGAGTTAATTGAAAAAATCCAAAATTCAGCTAATGACATTCAAAAAAGTGTTGCTAACATAAACAATATTGTTGTCGTTTTTATTGAAATTGATAGAAAAGATTATACTCTTAAATTTGTAGATGCAAATGGAAATCCAAATCCAAGTCATGGTGCACAAAATACTCTTGCAAAAATGAGCATTATTAATGCAATTGTTAAACTGTCAAATGAAAAGAAAAATAGAAATTACCCTTTTATTGCTGATGCACCAACATCAGATTTTGCAATGGAATTCACAGACCGATTTCTCGAATCTGTTTCAAACACATATCAGCAAAGCATAATTATTACAAAAGACCTTATATCTAATCTTGATTTGTACAAAAAGAAGGGATATATTAAGAAATTGTATGAATTACAAAAACAATGTACAGAGGAAATTGCTTTGTCCACTAATAGTATAACAATAATAAAATAAGCCTTATGGAAACAAATATATACCAAGCTATTCAAGGCATTGAGCCCGAAATGGAAATATTAAAACGACAACATATCGTTGAAAAATATGGATATAACAAAGGAGTTAATGAAAGAAAAAGTTCAAAGTATTTTGGTATGCTTTGGGAAGCATTTGCCTGGGCTGCAATACTAGGTTTTTATCATGATAAAAGGAAACCGTTACAGGGCGAACCAAGCAAGGCTTTTAAGTATTCGACAATTGCTCGAAATGGTCCTGATATTTTGGATTCACTAATTCTTTTTGTGGTTGCGAAAGAAGGTTATGGGATTTTAAAAGATTCAGGTAAAGTCAATAAAGTTATTGAAGAATATGCAAATGGTGGATTTGAAATTATTTTTACAATTTTAAAGGAGAAGGGAAGTGATTATTTTGGTGATGAATCAAATTTTCTTCAAGAAATTTTAGATAGAAAGCCAATAATAGAAAAAGAAAAAAATAAACTACAGCCAAGCAAGAATACTGAAATTGAATCTATTATAGATGACGGGGAAGGTGGCAATTTTAAATTTTAAAGCATCTTCGCATGAGTAAAAAGTTAACTGAAATTGAAATAAATTCTGAATATAATTCCATTAAGGATTCTTTGATGCAATTTAAAGATGAACTTATCAAATCTATATCAAAGGTTCTTGAAGAAAGTGATATTCAACTTGGCTTCCCAATTCTAGGTCGGGTTAAAACCCTTGAATCAATAATCAAAAAGCAGGTTGAAGAGCTTTTTATTATGAGGAAAACCATTAAGGAAATGCAGGATTTAGTAGGTTTTAGAATTGTGCTACTTTTTAATCGTGATATTGAGAAAGTAATTGAGATCATAAAAACCAATCTCGATGTATTAAGGACTTATAATACACAAGATAGATTGCAAGATGACCAATTCGGTTATTCGTCTATTCATTGTATTGCTAGATTAAAAAAAGCCTGGTTAGAAGTCCCAATGTTTAAAGATTTTGGCGATTTCATTTGTGAAATCCAAGTTAGAACCTTATCTCAACATACTTGGGCAGCTTCAACGTATCTTATTGAATATAAGGAGACCGCTTTAATTCCAAAACCCCTAAAAAGATCTATTAGCAGACTTAGTGCATTACTGGAAACAGTTGACCTAGAATTTGAAAGATTATTATTAGAAAAACAACATTTTCAAAAACTGCAAGAAGAATCTTTGCATGATAATTACCTCAAAGAAATTTTGAATCAAGAAAATCTCATTAAAATCCTTGATAAACATTTACCTGAACAAAACAAAAGTGGAACTGAAAATTATATAAAGGCGATAGAGGGCTTGACAAGAATAGGTATTACAACTGTTTCCCAATTAGTTGAAATTATTGAAAAGTATAAAGATGCAGCATTGGATTTTGAAACAAGTATTTGCGCCGAAATAATAAAAAGTAATAGTGATGTTGAGTATGTAACCATAAATGATATCAAATATCTCAAAAATAAGCTTGAGAAAACTGATTTTGGCAATACTTATTATAACCATATTGGACTATTAACATTAATTTTAAAACTACAGAAAGAAGATCAAGTGAACTGAAAACAATTTTTAGATAATTTCTCTTTTTTATAAATCTTTAATGCAAACAACCAAGCACATTTGCAATTCGCTCAATCCAACACACAGTCCCAAAATTGCAAAAAAGCTTGCCTACCCAAACCCACGGTCAGACTGAAACAGTATTGGAGATTGCAGTGGCTATTTTGTTTTATGCATCAGATGAATAAAAAACCTAATATAAAAATGCTAAGATAAAACGAGGTAAAATGAAAAATTCAATAAACATTGTAAGTGTTATTATTGTAGTGTCGTTGTTAAGTATGCTTACCTCTTGCAGACAATCAAACCCCTACAACCCGCCGGATTATGGAATAAACCCTTTCACCAATGGTGGGAATGAAAGGAATATGATCGTTGTTATCAGCGATATTCATCTTGGCGCCGACCTCGCTTATGCGGAGTGCAACAAAAATCTTGGGGCGCTGGCGCTGTTGCTAGAAAAAATCAGGGTTGCCCCAAATATCAGGGAACTCGTGATCGCCGGAGACCTGCTCGACGAATGGTTTGTGCCTGCCCCGATAGACACTTATCAGGGAAAGGACCAGCGTGATTTTGTACTACGTATTGCTGAAACCAACAGGGGGGTGATGAATGACTTTAACAATATCATAAAAGACAGGAAAATCCTGGTTACCTATGTACCCGGGAACCATGATTTAACGATAACCCCGGCAAATGTTAACCTTGTCCTTCCGGGAATCCATCAGGCGCGGGACACTCAACTGGGCTTAGGCACCTACTCGCCGGCCGACTGTCCCAAAATAGCCATTGAGCATGGTCACCGCTACAATTTTTTCTGTGCACCCGACCAGTTTTCCAACCAGGATATAGCGCCCGGGAACATTATGCCTCCCGGATACTTTTTCACAAGAATAGGGGCGCTTCACGTTTCACAAAATCTTCCGCCAGCCGGCGATACATTGCCGGTTGTCGTTCCAAATACTTCGGCCGGTCAGAGCCAGAATTTATTGTATGTCTATCTGAAAGTTTGGCAATGGGCAATCAATTATCTGACGATAAAAAACAAGTTTGACGAAAAAATCATTGTGACAAATGTCAATGGATTCACCGCGACCTATTCTGTTAATGACCTGCTGCCCTATCAAACGACTGCAGGCGGACTATTAAATGTTAATCTCTACAAGGGAATTCAAGACACCTGGGACCAAAGACAAACGCTCAACCAGGTGGCTGTCAAAATCCCCGCAGCACAGGCGATTGCAAATGCCGCTTCCGGTCCTGAAACGGACAATCAGGCAAAAATACAATACTTTGACAATCCAAATTTCGATAAGAGAATCGTCGTATTCGGACATTCCCACATTGCTAAAATTATTTCGACCAATAACCACAGCGGACAAAAATCGATCTACGCGAACTCCGGAACATGGATTGATAACAACAAAGAGCTGACTTTTTTGAATTTTGTGGTCATAACACCTCAGAAAGCCGATGCATCTTCTCAAACCTATGTGAAACTTTATAATTTCGAAGGCAAAGTGGTTACGGAAATGGCTAAAGATTCATTGCGCTATTGAGAGGAGGTTGTTCCAAAAGTGAATATATTTTTACCACAATGGACACCAAGGCAAAACACAAAGGTCTCAAATAGTTCACAATCACGTGCATGTGTTTGTGTCCTTAGTGCGTACTTTGTGCACCTTTGTGGTTAAATGAGACTTGTGAGATATCCTCCTGCCGTAAATGACAAAAATCACAGACAACTGCAACTACATGATAAACAAAGTTCAACGGAATAAAATAGAGAAACCATGAACAGCGAAATCCTTATCTACCAAAACCCCGATGGCAACATCAAAATAGATGTTCGCCTGGAGGAAGGGACCGTTTGGCTAACACAAGAGCAAATGGCTGAGCTGTTTGGCAAAGGACGGAGTACCGTTGCAGAACATATCGCAAATGTGTACGAAGAAGGTGAGTTGGAACAAAACCGAACTTGTCGGAAATTCCGACAGGTTCGTCAGGAGGGCCCAAGGGAAGTAGAGCGTGAGATTGACCACTACAATCTCGATGTAATTATCTCGGTAGGTTATCGTGTAAAATCGCCTCAAGGTACTCAATTCCGCATCTGGGCAACCCAAAGGCTCAAGGAATATATTATCAAAGGTTTTGCCCTAAACGATGACCGTTTTAAGGCGGGCAGTTCCATGATCTATTTCACCGAATTGCAGGAACGTATTCGGGAGATAAGGATTTCAGAACGGTTTTTCTATCAGAAAATCAAAGATATTTATACCACCAGTATTGACTACAATCCCAAAGACGAAAAGACCATTGAGTTTTTCAAAATAGTGCAAAACAAACTACTCTGGGCCATCAGCGAGCAAACCGCAGCCGAACTGATTTACCGTAGGGCTGATGCAAGTTTGCCGTTGCTTGGAATGCAATCGCTTGACAAAAAGAGTAGCATTGCCATAAAAAAATCGGACGTGAGCATAGCCAAAAACTACCTCAACGAAGATGAAATTAAACTCCTCGGTTTATTGGTTGAGCAATATTTGGCATTTGCCGAAACCATGGCGCAGCAACGCACTCCCATGTACATGGCCGATTGGATAGAACGTTTAGATGTGATTTTACAATTGAACAGACGCGAATTACTCACTCATGCAGGAAAAATAAGCCACGAGAAAGCGTTGGAGAAATCGGAAGAAGAGTTCGAAAAATACAGAATCGCTCAAAACGCCATGGAGAAAGAGCAAAGTCTCAAAGAAATAGAGGAAGATATTAAAAGACTTGGAAAACCTTAAAATTGAATGGCTACACCTGATGGTTGAATGACAAACCCCGTTTGATTATTGGAAACAAATACCGAACTTTCGGGTATAATAGAAAACAAAGAAACTGAACTGTTATCTTATTAACAACTACCAAAAAAAAGTCCATGATAACTTCAAAAGTGAAAATTATAGTGCCGGTTTTGGGTATGGCATTGCTGATGTTTGTTGCCTTCCAGGTAAAAAGCCAGACGCTGAAAGAGCTTGAATCGGGCCGGGTGTCGCTGCCCAACGGATGGAAACTGACGCCGGTCGGCAAGATGTTGCCGGTTGGCGATCTACCGCTCAATATGGCTGTTTCGCCTTCCGGGAAGTTGATTGCAGTGACCAACAACGGTCAAAGCGACCAAAGCATCCACCTGATCGATGCCGAAAAGATGCAGCTGCTCGACTCTGTCATCATCGCCAAGGGTTGGCTGGGACTGACTTTCTCGAAAGATGGTAAGTATTTGTTCGCTTCAGGTGGAAATGACAACTGGATCATGCAGTACCAGATCAATAACAAAAAGATCGTGCCCCACGACACCTTGGTCCTCGGTAAGCCCTGGCCTGTAAGAATTTCGATTGCCGGTATTGCCGTTGACGACAAACAGCAGTTGCTCTATACCGTGACAAAAGAGGACAATTCGCTCTATGTCTACGACCTGAAAGCAAAAAAGATAAAAAACAAAATCCAACTGGGGGGCGAAGGATACACCTGCCTGCTTTCCAACGACAACAAAACCCTCTACGTTTCTTGCTGGGGTTGTGACAAAGTGGTCGTGTTCGACACCGAAAAGCAGCAGGTCTCAGGTTTCATCCCGGTAGGCGACAACCCCAACGACCTCTGCATTTCGCGCAACGGGAAATACCTGTTTGTGAGCAATGCCAATGACAATTCGGTCTCGGTCATATCCACCGAAAAAAATAGGGTGATCGAGATTTTGAATTCCGCCCTTTATCCCAACTCCCCTGCAGGCTCTACTGCCAACAGTCTGGCATTGAGCGATGACGAGAAAACACTCTATATCGCGAATGCCGACAACAACTGCCTTGCTGTTTTCGATGTGGGCAATCCGGGCTACAGCAAGAGCAAAGGGTTTATTCCTACCGGATGGTATCCCACCTGTGTTCGCGTGATAAAAAATACCATCTACGTCACCAATGGCAAAGGGTTGACCTCCAAGCCAAATCCTGACGGTCCGAGTCCGGTCAGCAAGGATGAAGCTATTGCCCATCATGCCGACCTGCAAAAAACAAAGGTTCAATACATCGGTGGATTGTTTACGGGAACCCTTCAGTCCATTCCAACACCCGACCTTAATAAAATGGCCCTTTACTCGCAGCTTGTCTACAAAAACACCCCCTATTCCAAAGAGAAGGAGATGGTTAGCAATGGAGAGAAAGGCAACCCCATTCCGACCAGGGTAGGCGATCTCTCCCCCATAAAATATGTGTTTTATGTGATCAAGGAGAACAGGACTTACGACCAGGTGCTGGGTGATATTCCGGAGGGAAACGGAGATCCGCGGCTGGTGCTTTTCGGGGAAAAGGTTACGCCCAACCTGCACAAAATCGCGAAAGAGTTTGTCTTGCTCGACAATTTTTATGTCGATGGCGAGGTGAGCGCAGATGGCCACAACTGGACCATGGGCGCCTATGGAACCGACTATCTGGAGAAAAACTGGCCAAGCAGCTATGGTGGCCGGGGAGGCACCTATCCCGGAGAGGGTGAAAAGAAAACTGCCGACAACAAAGACGGTTTCCTTTGGGATTACTGCAAACGTTATGGTATCTCTTTCCGTACTTACGGGGAGTTTGTTTCTGATTCTTTTACTGCCAATATCCCTGTTTTGACCGATCATATTTGTCCGAATTATACCGGCTTTGAACTATCAATCCGCGACACCTCCCGGTTCTACATGTGGAAAAGGGATTTTGAAACTTTGCTGGCTGCAGGCAAGGCGCCGCGATTGAGCACCATCAGGTTTGCCAACGACCATACTGAAGGTCTCAGAGTGGGAAAGCCAACACCCAAAGCACACAATGCAGACAATGACCTGGCCTGTGGACTTTTCGTTGAATACCTAAGCAAATCGCCCATCTGGAAGGAGAGCGTCATCATCATGCTGGAAGACGATGCGCAAAATGGTCCGGACCATGTGGATGCCCACCGTTCGACCACCTATGTTGCAGGAGGTTTTGTAAAACAGGGATATGTAGACCACACCATATATTCGACCAGTTCCGCTTTGCGTACCATTGAGCTGATACTTGGCTTACCCCCAATGAGCCAATACGATGCCGCTGCCGAGCCGATGTGGAGGTGTTTCAACACGACGGCCAACCATCCTCCGTTCAAGTCCGTACCCAACCAGATCGATTTGAACCTGAAGAACAAAGAGCAAAACAGGCTCTCCAAACTGAGCGAGAAATTCGACCTCAGCAAAGAGGATAGAATACCAGACGCGCTGTTCAATGAGGTAATCTGGGCAGCGGTCCACGGACTGAACAGCCCCTGCCCTGCTCCGGTCCATGCAGCTTTCTTCACACCTGAAAAGCAAGGTGATGGAGATGATGATTAACGAGACATACTGAATTTAAGAACTTCAGGGTACTATAAATTTTGAATCCTTAATTTCCAGAACTGGTTAAAACTGGTACGTGGTTTTTGGCACAAATAAACCCTGGTGCCAAACTCACGCGCCAGAGGGTTTGTGATACGTCCTATTTCCTGAATATCCTGGAACAGAGACTCCACATCTTTTCCCAATTCATTGTTGATGTAAATAAATTGGGTGATCTCATGGTCAAAGGTCTTGGGGATCCTGTACCTGAAATTGTCGCTGAAACTGATGGCTTCAGGCAAATGGTATTTTTTGCCAAGTACGGTGATGGCTCCTGCCTGTCCGTAATTTTGGGCATAAATGATGCATCGGCCATCAGGCTCTGTCTGTTGCCAGGCCTTGTTGGTAATTTCCGTCAACTCATCCCAGCCCAACATGTCGGCATAATCCTGCGGCAGCTGAAAGTATTTGTTGTTTTCGTACCTTCTCACAGCATCGTTGTGGGTGACTTTGGCCATTGCATCAAAATAGGCCACCAGTTTCTCCGGTGATTTGGAGGGGACTCCCATCGGAAGCACCAACCAGGCCAACAGCAACAAAACCAGCATTATGAATGACCTTGCCATGTAGTTTCTGATGTATCTTTCAAAGAAAACAGCACCTGCGGCCACCAGCATGGGATAGATCCCTGCCGAATAATAGGATTTCCCCTGCAAAATCAGGTACAAGACCAATACAAGCACCAACACATAACCCACCCAATGATATTCCTTTGCCCTTTTGTTGAACAACAGGAATAACAGACCCGGCAATACCAGAATCGTCGCAGGGTAATTCATCAGCAACTGCTCTACCAGAAATGTGGCGGAACTCATTTTTGTCAACTGAGAATTCTGCAGTTGGGAAAGGTGACTTAGTACCGGAAACTGATGTGCTATTTGCCAGATGATGTTAGGTAAAACAATCAAAAAGGCAAGAAGAATGGTCAGATAGAAATCCCTGCAAAGAAACAGTTTCCTGTGTTTGGTAAATGGAAGTATGGCTATTACTGCGATCACAAGAAACAACAGATTGAATTTATTGAGAATCCCTATCCCAACGGTTAGGCCGAACAGATAGAGGTATTTCTTAAGGTTCGAATTGTGGTAGCTTAGCAGGAAGTAGAGGGCCAAGGTCCAGAAGAATATATCCAGGAATACCGGTTGAAAAAGGCTGAAAGCCCTCAGAAAGAGGATGGAGCAAATTACACCAACTGCAGCAAGGATTTGCGCAAACAAACCCCCTTTTAACTCCCTGGTCAGCATGGCACAAAGATAGACGAGCACACCACCCAGTAAAGCCGGAAGAATCTTTGCTGCAAAAAGGGTGTAGCCAAACAACTTCGTCAAAAGCGCCGCTAACAATCCAATCAAGGGAGGAACTGAAAAATAGCCGAAATCCGGATGCTCTCCCAGTGAAAAATAGAGCAACTCATCCCTGTGAAAACCCAAATTTCGATAAAACAGCAAATGGATCAATACGCCCAGAACGGAAATTAAGATAATAGTTAATCTATTATGATTATCCCGCAGATATGTTTTGAGGCGCTCAACACGTAAAATTGGTTGCATAATTTCTCCTGAAAATTATCGATTGTCCCATCAAATTTAAAAAATTGTATTCAACAAACAAGGAATTGCAATGCCTCTTACTTCACTGGCAAATCGTTACGATTACCCGAAAAATTCAGAGACTTTTTAAAATTTCTTTTTGTGTCAAATTCTCTTTCTACCGACATTATGTGCCTAGGGCACAGTCCTTATCAAGTGATTTCTAATGAATAAAATAGGAACTATAAAATTGAAACGGTTTCTCAATTTTAGAACTCTTAAAAAACTGTTACATTTGTGTAAACCCATGCTGAATGTGGGTCAATTTGAAGATTGGATTGCAAGATTAATCTAATACAAGTGGTCGACCTTTCAACAACATCCTGGTCATGAGCAATAAAACCTCCATCACATTGTTCCTGCTTCTGGTTTTCACTTTCCCTTTACTTGTAGCATCGCCATTATCAACAGCCAACAAAAATTTCACATCAATTTCCGGTTTACCTTCCCCTGTAGTTGCATCCCTTTTTCAAACAATCAGTTACACCCCCGAAAACGACCAAAAAATTGACTCGGTTATCATTCCATTAAAACGTGCTGGAAGATTGCTACTAGTCGAAGCCAATGTGGACGGAGAAACAGGCGATCTGGTATTTGACACCGGGGCCAACGGCCTGGTTTTCAACAGTACTTATTTCAGGAACCATGTGCGATCGGATGTCTCAGGCTCAAACGGCATTACTGGTTCTGTTGGCAACGTTGAGCATATTACAATTGATAAAATTGAATTTGCCAATCTTACCTACAAGAAGGTCAGGGCCGACCTGACCAATCTCGGTCACATTGAAAACAGCAAGGGGATCAAAATCCTTGGACTCTTTGGGTTTAACATGATCAGGGATTTTGAGATTATTCTTGATACCAAAGGTAATCAGCTGAAACTTTACCGGATCGACAAAACCGGTAATAGAATCGTTAACGATCAATATAAATTCAGACCGGATTATTCCCAATTGTTCAAAACCAACTCCAACATTCTCTACCTGACAGGAAAAATTGGAGGAAAAACATTGAATTTCTGCCTCGATACCGGCGCTGAAACCAATGTGATCAATAGTTATTCCGGCAAAAATATACTGAGTACCCTAACAATTACCCGCCGTTCAAGTTTGCGCGGTGCCGGGTCTTCCCGTTCAGAAGTATTGTTCGGAAGGATGAACGACTTTACTTTGGGAAGCAAGCCGATAAACGGAATGGAAACTGTCATATCCAATTTGGAAGCTTTAAGTGAAGCCTATGGTACAAAGATTGACGGAATGCTCGGATTCAATTTTATGGAACAAGGCATTGTGTGTATTAACTTTGTCAAGAGGCAGTTCGGTATCCAATTTACGAAAGGAGATGTAAAATGAGAAAATATTTATCCATACTACTTCTTTTCATCTTCATATTAAGCTCGTTACATACAAAAGCTCAATATGATCCGGATAAAGTCTGTCGTATCGAAAATGGGAAGATAATCTTTTTACTCAATTTGAAATGGTCTGAGAAAGAGAAGAAAGAGATCTCCGCACTTTTTGATCTGGACAGTACACTTATGGCAAGGGCGTTCAAAGGTGAGGCTAATATCTACTTCGAAGGGGATCAGTGGAAAGCTGTCAGGTTAAAATCTTATACGGTAGAGCTTTCCAAACCTTTCGACTTAAACTCGGGTAAAAAAGAGGTCAACACTGAAGATTTGTATACGCTAATCGACAAATGGATAAGTTTTGAGGGTAAGGATGATCCCGGAAAAGAAGTATTTGGGGTAAATAAATTCGAAATCTCCTATACATTTCACTACGACAAAACTGCCTGGTTCTATCTGGCGGGAAGGAAATCCGCCAAAAATGTTTACATCTCTGGCTCTTTCAATGGATGGAGCACCACGCAAAATCCGATGAAACAGGTTGATACCGGCTGGACTGTGGACCTGGATCTCAAACCAGGGAAATACACCTACAAATTTATCATTGATGGCACATGGATATCAGACCCCTACAATAAGTTGAGGGAAGATGATGGAGCGGGAGGTTATAACTCTGTAGTGTTCTGTAACAACCATCTCTTCAAACTCAAAGGCAATGAAACCTCGCGATCGGTGCATGTTGTAGGTAATTTCAACAATTGGAATCCGAGGGAGCTGGCTATGACAAAAACCCCGGATGGCTGGGTACTTCCTATCTATTTGCGCGATGGCAGCTATACCTACAAATTTATCGTAGATGGTAAATGGGACACAGATCCGGCCAATCCTTCAGAACGCAAAGACGGTCACGGAACCACCAACTCTGTTCTCGACATTGGTGAGCCCTATCTATTCACGCTGGCAGGTTATACCGATGCCCGCCGGGTGGTATTGGCCGGTAGCTTCAACAACTGGAAAACCGACGAACTTTTAATGGATAAAACAGCCAATGGCTGGAAAATGCCATACATCCTGCCAGCAGGAAATTATGAGTACAAATTTATTGTGGATGGGAAATGGATCACTGATCCCGGAAATCCCTTCTCCAAAGGTGAAGGAAATTACGAAAATTCCTTTTTGGCCCTAAAGGCCAATTACCTGTTCTTGCTAAACAACCATGCGGATGCGGGAAGTGTCATTGTAAATGGAAGTTTTAATGGCTGGAACAAAAAAGGGTACAGCATGGTTAAAAAGGACGGAAAATGGATCTTTCCTTTGTACCTGAAACCCGGAAAATACACATACAAATACATTGTCGATAAAACTTGGATCATCGATCCGGGCAACAAGCTTTACGAACAAAACGAGTATGGCACCTATAATTCTGTATTATGGATAAGCCAGTGATCACTCCTCACCGAGCAGCTCCTGCCTCAACCGTTGCAATTCGGCTACCTGTTCCTCACTCACTTTAGGATACTCAAGTTTCATCGAATCCAGTGCATGGAGTATGGCCGAGGCTACCACAATGCGTGCATAATGCTTGTTGTCGGCCGGAACAACGTACCATGGAGATTTGTCGGAGGCAGTTTCCTTGATCATCTCCTCATAGGCGGTCATGTAGGACTTCCAGAATTTTCTCTCTGCGAGATCCGATTTGCTGAATTTCCAGTTTTTTTCTGGTCTTTCCAATCGTTCGAGAAACCGTTTCTTCTGCTCCTTTTTCGAGACATGAAGAAAAATTTTCACCACCAGAATCCCGTTGTGATTCAGGTAAGTTTCAAAATTTCTGATGTCGCTTAGCCTTTCCTTCCAAATATTCTTGGTAACCAGTTTTTTGGGGATCTTCTGTGAACCTAGAATCTCTTCATGCACCCTGACAACCAATACCTCTTCGTAGTAAGAGCGGTTAAAAATGCCGATTCGTCCGCGTTCAGGCAGGTGTTTCATGCAACGCCACAAATAGTCATGATCCAGTTCCTCCGAATTGGGTGACTTGAAAGAGGTAACTTCGCATCCTTGCGGATTGATCCCTGACATGACATGCTTAATTGCCCCATCCTTTCCGGCAGCATCCATGGCCTGAAAAATAACCAGTAACGCCCATCTGTCCTGGGCGTACAATTTATCCTGCATTTCAGACAAAATTTTAACCCCCTGCTCAAGAAACAGTTGTGCAATAGGCTTTTCTTCCTCCCCCAATTCCGACTCCTCATCACAGGGGTAATCCTTGAGGCGAAATTTATTTTTTCCGGTTACGCGATAATTTTTTGAAAACTTATTGCCCCTGACAATCAATTGTTTGACACTCATTTTGGCGACCTCATCAATGGTAACTGTTGGGTCAGAAAACTCTTTGATAATTTTTGTCATGGCTCAAATTGTAATTGAAATTCAATGGTGATGCCTCCGTTTGATAACACCTCCGGAAGCCTCCTTGATGGTATTGGCAAAAACAAAGGCATTGGGATCCAAATTGTAAACCAGGTTCTTTAACTTCCTTAATTCAAGCCTGGTAATCACTGTGAAAATAATGTCACAATCCGCACTTATCTCAAATTTACCAGGAAGAAAACCCCGCTCTCCCTTGTATACGGTGATTCCTCTTCCGAGGTCATTGACCAACTGATATTTTATCATTTCGCTTTTCCCAGAAATGATGGTCACCCCGGTATAGGCCTGTATCCCCTCAACAACATAGTCAATGCAACGCGTAGCCGAGAAATAGGTTAACACTGAATAGAGGGCAGTTTCGATCCCGAATTTAAAGGCGGCAACACTAAAAATAAGAATGTTAATGCCCAGAATAATTTCAGTGATGGTGAAGGAGGTCCGTTTTAAAGTGTAAAGGGCCAGCACTTCGATCCCATCCAGGGCCGCGCCGGAGCGCATGATCAGTCCGACTCCGATGCCCAGAAATACCCCTCCAAAAATTGAGATAAGAAGTTTGTCTGTAGTTATTGCAACATCCGGTAGCACAGTCAGGCAGATCCCCAGAAGAATCACACTGATTAACGTACGGAATGCGAACCTTAATCCAACAGAAAAATAGCTGACAACAATAAAGGGGAGGTTCATTAAAATAATGACAATGGCCAGGTTGAAGTGGTACAATTCGTGGATCAGCAAAGAAATCCCTGTGACCCCACCGTCGAAAAAATGGTTGGGAACCAGAAAACCTTTCAAGGCATATCCAGCAAAAATTACCCCCACCACCATCAAAAGAACATCCTGAATGATTTCCAATGGTTTATTTCCATGTGATTCAGTAATCTTTGCTTCGAGTTTTGACTTTAAATTCTCCAGGTTCTTTTGTTTACGCGCCTCTCTTTCGCGTATCGCTGTCTGGGTATAATAGCGATGTGCGGAGAGAAACTCAACTTGTTTGGGCAACCAGTCGAACCTGCCTTTCACAATGCCTGCCTCCTTGAATTCATTGAAAAGTTTCTCTGCAAAAATGGGATATTGTTCTGTACCCAAATAATAAAGATCAGCATCACACATGATCTTTTCCAGCGGATCTGATGGGACAGAGGGCAATTTGGTAACCATGATGATCTGGCAAACTTTTTCTACCTTTTCAGTCGTGTATCCATAATCGGGAAGATGTATTCGGGCAAGGTCGCAGGATCGCTTTTCGTGGCCTGTGAAAACATGTATATAACCCGCATCGTGGAACAAAGCAGCAGTTTTCAATAGTACCAGGTCGTCGCCTGCGATCCCTTCGCATAGGGCGAGATGCTCGGCAGCTTCAATCACTGCAAGCGTATGGCCTACATTGTGATAAGTGAGATAGGCGGGTAATTTGGCCTTCAATTTCTGCATCAACAAAGTATATACCTGATCAAATTGCATGGTTATCCGGAAATAAGTTTAGTTCAAGACCTCATATATCAAAACCTCTTCCGCTCTGTTTTTCAGGCGGACCGGTCCAATCAGCTGGCAACTGAAGGATTGTTTTACCTTTTCATAGGCCTCCTTAGAAATAACAATTTGACCAACACTCGCTATATCCTGCAAACGCTGGGCAACATTTACCGTATCTCCGATGACGGTGTAATCAAGGCGACGCAGCGTGGCCGACCCAATATTTCCGGAAATCATTTCACCACAGTTGATTCCCACCGAAACCATAGGCAGAAAATCTGAACTGCCTCCCAGTGTCTCAATGTTATTCCGAATGGCCAGGCAGGCATCTATGGCACGATCGAGGTGATAATCCCCTTTGAAGACGGCCATCACACAATCCCCGATAAACTTGTCGACCATCCCTTGCTGGGCAATGATCTCTTTCACCATCAAATCAAAATAGCGGTTCAGCATGGTTACGACGGTATCGGGCGACTCCCTTTCGCTGAAGGATGTAAAACTGCAAATATCGATGAATGCTACCGTAGCCTCGACGGTTTCATTGGCCATGAGTGATACTTCAAATTCGCGGCTCCCCATGAAATTGAGTACATTTTCATCGACATACATTTTTAGGATATTGTTCTCTTTGATCGCCCTCAGTGTCTCCCTGATCAGTTTAACATGCTGAATGGTTTTTTCCATGGTCAGCTCAAGGTCCTCAAAATTGACTGGTTTCGTCACGAAATCAAAGGCTCCCCGATTCATGGCCTTACGGATATTCTCCATGTCGCCATAGGCCGAGACCATCACCGTTTTAACCAGCGGATTGGTTTCGCTGAGTTTTGTGAGCAAAGTGAGGCCATCCATCTCAGGCATGTTGATATCGCTCAAAACGATCTCAACATCCGGGTACTCTTCCAATTTTTTGAGGGCATCCTTTCCATTGACGGCAAATACGAAATCGTAATGCTGTTCCCTGATCTTTTTTCTGAACTTCTGCCGGATGAGTATTTCAAAATCTGTTTCATCATCCACAATTAATATCTTTATCATGGGACGATCATTTTTAATTTATGTTTCAGCAACTGGAGACCGCTCATTCCCGGCATATTGATGTCTGATAAAATCAATACCGCTTCATGTTCCGGGTTTTGCATGAATTCCATCGCCTCTTCCCCTGAAAAAGAAAAGACAAAATCAAGTTCCCCCTGCTTTATCTCTTTCCTGAAATGCTGCAGGAAAAGATCCTTAATATCCCTTTCATCATCTACTACCAATATTTTTGCCATAATCTGAAATGGTTCACGCAAAGGGCGCAAAGGTTTCGCAAAGAGCCCAAAGAAAAATCTTGTTATTCAGCATTTTGCGTTCTCTGCGTCTTACTTTGTGTACTTTGCGTGAAATTTTTATTGTTCATCCTATTCATATTTCAAACCGGGAGATGTATGGTGAAAACGGATCCCTCTCCCTCTTTTGTCTCAACTTTCAGCTCCCCTCCATGAACATTTGTCACAATTTCATAACAGAGAGATAATCCCAATCCGGTACCTGCTCCTGTCGGTTTCGTGGTAAAAAAAGGCTGAAAGATCTTATCGATGACTTTTGCCGGAATCCCATTTCCATTGTCAATCACTTTGATCTCCACTCCGGTTCCCATCTTTTTCGTGGTTATCAAAACGGATGGCTGATAGGTCTCGCCAAGCGCTTTCTTCTTTTCGTTGACCGCGTAAAAGGCATTGGTCAGCAAATTAAGTATGACCCTTCCAAAATCCTGTGGTACCACATTGATTTTGCCAATGGAGTCATCAAACCCGGATTCGAATTTCGCGTTAAAACTTTTATCCTTCGCCCTCAAACCATGGTAAGCCAGCCGCATGTACTCATCTGCAAGCAGATTGATATCGGTAAGTTCCTTTTGCCCGGTGCTAGCCCTTGAATGCTGTAACATTCCCTTTACAATACTGTCGGCCCTTTTGCCGTGGTGGTTGATCTTTTCCAGGTTCTTTTTCAAATCCGTCAAGATTTGCTGCGCCTCCTCCTTGTGCCCTTGGTCCATCTCTGCGGCCATCTCATCCAGAAGTTCATTACTGACCTCCGAAAAATTGTTGACAAAATTCAAAGGGTTCTGAATTTCGTGTGCAATACCGGCTGTCAGCTCGCCAAGGGAAGCCATCTTTTCTGACTGTATCAACTGCGATTGGGTGTCGCGCAATACCTCAAGGGCCTGCTCCAACTCCACCTTCTGTTTGGTCAATTCAGCAGTCCTTTCACTCACCAATGCTTCCAGCTCAACCTTTCTGATAGCGATGGCACGGTTGAGTTCATCCTCGTGCTGCCGCCTGATACGCTCCTTTTCAGCTGCTTTGCTTTGCCTGTTCTGACTGTAGAGCATGGCTACAAACCAGATAAATGTAATGACCCCTGCATTCCTGAAATAGGACTCATTCGTTTTGAAAAAATCGTTGCCAAGGATCTCCGTCAAATCACTGATAAAATCCACTGCTACAAAAGGAATAAAAGCGAAGATAAACATACGCATAGGCCGAAGCTCCTTTTGCCAGAAAGGAATGACTATCAATATGATCAGATAGATGTGCCAAACCCACTTCATGAACTCCCCTTCCCGAATAACAAATTCCAATGCAAATAAAATAGCGGAAAGAAGGAGGGCATTTTTAAAGAGCTTTTCCCATTGAGGAAGCTTGTTGACAATGGCAAATTTCCTGAAGCGTAATGAATAGGCCACACTTACAATTAACGGGGTAACAGATAGATCCATAGGACAATGTTTTGTTCGTCTGACCGACAGGAAACAATAAGATCTAAAAATCCCGAAATTAGCCGGGCCAGCCGATTGGTGTGCCCTAGTCTTTTATTCCCTGTCGGTGAAGTAAAATTAATTAAATCGGACATAGAAACACTCAAATTGATTTCCCAATATAAAAAAACCCATTAGGATTCCAGATTATTGAGTAACAATCCGGAAGCCTAAGGAACGTTCTTTATGGCTCAATATCCCGCATAAAATTGGTTGAACATCAAGAATCCTCAGGGTTTCCTTTTCATTCCGGCTAACCAGCTGCCACTTCGAATTTAATACATTACTCCAAAAGGAGACAATACATTTTGTCAGGATTTCACCTACAAGGAAATCATCCATTTCTCCAATTCCAATCTCTGTTTCCCTTACCATATTCGCCTACCTCACACACTAATTTTACTTCCATGGTTATCAAGTAAAAATCACTGCCATGAACGCTGAAAATTTTAAAAGGTTGCTTCAACTAGAGGCCGAGCAATTGTACCACCGGGATTCTACGCCCGAAAGCTTTATGAACTTAATCAAACCTTTGATTCAGGACCTTCTGAACGAAAGCAGATCCGAAACGTTTTCTGAAAAGGACCTCGAAAAAATATTGGTCAGTTCGAGGCCGGCAGAAAAACAGAATTCCAAAAACAGGGACTGCTTTTTCGATATTGTTGACCTCTCAATGTACAGGGCCAACTAAGCAATCTTTCATTTCCGAAAAGGTTCAAATAAAACATCACTTTTTATTCTGATTCCTTTTTTTCAAAAAACAGACCCCTTATCTGTTTTTTTTTTTGCATATCACAATTCGTTAACCCGCCCATTTTGCGTCCTAATTTTATAGCACAAAATGGAACAACCCTTTCCTCTACATTAATTGTCGCAGTCCTTTTATCGGAAATAGTTTTTAGCTATCTTCGGCACGCTATTACTACTATTATTATGAGACTATTTTTGGGATACTTCGCTATATCCTGGGCTATGCTTTGGGGACTAGGCTTTTCTGACCATAGGGGAAAAAATAATGATTCCTACGACCCTCCCATCCTTCAAGATGTTCACCCCGACAAGTCGTTTGTCCGGGAATACAACATCAAAGAGTTTGGCGCTATTCCTGACACCACCATCCTCAGCACCAAAGCGATACAAACTGCCATCGATGAATGTAGCCCGGAAGGGGGAACCGTACTGATACCGGCCGGCAATTGGCTCTCGGGTACCCTGATTCTCAGGAGCAATGTCACGCTGGACCTGGAGAAGGGAGCAACCCTTTATGGGAGCAGGCATCTGGGTGATTACCCGGGAAACGTTCCCAATTACATTGCTTTGCGCACACGTGGAAATGCCAAACAATTGATATATGCTGAAAACCAGCACAACATTTCCATTGTCGGGGAGGGTGAAATTAATGGTCAGGGAAGGTTTTTTGCCGACAAAACTGCCAAAGGGGTGCAGTACGACCGGCCTCATTTGATTCAAATGATCAATTGCCGTAAAATACGGATAGAAAATGTATCCCTGAAAAATTCGGGATGTTGGATGGAGCATTACCTGGCCTGCGATGATCTGCAAATAATTGGGATAAAAGTCTTTAACCACAGCAACAAGAACAACGATGGAATTGATATCGATGATTGTCATAGGGTGACAATTTCCAATGTGAATGTCGACAGCGATGATGATGCCCTCTGCATCAAAAGTACATCAGGCAGGGCCAGCGAGGATATAACCGTTTCAAACTGCCTGCTCAGCAGTCATTGCAACGCATTTAAACTGGGCACCGAATCAAATACAGGGTTCAAAAATATCGCAGCCAGCAATCTCGTTATCAAACCATCTGTGGTATCTGATAAATTTACTTACGGCCATCTGGAAGGCTCCTCCGGAATCGCGCTGGAGATGGTCGATGGAGGAATACTCGATGGCGTGGTAATTTCCAACGTAAATATTGAAGGAACATTCACGCCCATTTTCATCCGTCTCGGTAACAGGGCACGCCCCTATCGGGATGGTCAGGCCGTCAGTCAGGTTGGTCAACTGAAAAACGTATCCATAGACAATGTTATGGTAACCGGCGCCAAAAATCTCGGATGTTCCATCACCGGAATTCCTGGCTATCCTGTAAAAAACATCAGTCTCAGCAATATTAGCATCACTTTCGAAGGCGGGGGCACCAAAGATCATGTTACCAGGCCAATCCCGGAACTGGAAAAAGAATATCCTGAAGCCGAGATGTTTGACATGTTGCCTGCTTTTGGATTTTTCATTCGGCATGCCGAAAATATCCGTTTCTCCAATGTCCATCTCAACACCAAGAAGGAGGATCTCAGGCCCGCACTCTACCTATCGGATGTAAATGATGCCGATTTTGGGAACCTGAATCTTGGAAGCGATCCTAATAATATTTGCGCCGTTTTCGCCGAAGGCGTTTCAAACATTGGATTCAACAGCTGTAGGATCCGTAGAGGTTCCACCTGTTTCCTTCATTTATCGGGTAACAGCAACCGTAATCTTACGCTATTCAACAACGTTTTGACCAATACCAAAATTGTATTTAATCCGGGTGCAACCAACAAAAAAGAGATTCATGCTATAGGAAATGTCAGGTAAAAAAATGTAGAGACGCGATTAATCGCGTCTCTACCCCAAACATTTTTGTAAATTGCGTCCTGATGATTGACCTATGATAAACAAATTCTGGGCATGCATCTATGTCATGCTTCTTACTTTACAAACTGTCATATATGCCGAAAACCCTCCGGTAAAGCGTGTTCCATTCAACAGGAAGGTTAATCTGACCGCTAAAAAGACCATTAACCAGGACTACAAGATTCATATTTGCAAAATTTCTGATCGGATCAAACTGGATGGCGTGATCGATGAGAAAGATTGGCTCAAGGCAGAAACCGCCTCGAATTTTTACATGGTTTTGCCTTACGACACAGGTCACTGCACTGCTAAGTCGGAGGTGAAGTTGCTGTATGACGATAAGGCATTTTACCTGGCCGTCATTTTTCACGATACCCTGCCCGCGAAACGCCCCGTCGAATCTTTTCGCAGGGATTTTACCTTCGCCAACAACGACAATTTTCTGGTCTTCATCGATCCGTTCAACGACCAAACAACCGGCTATTCCTTTGGCGTTAATGCCGTTGGCGCCATGTGGGACGGAAGCATGAGCGGAGGCGCTGCTTCCAATTTGACCTGGACAGCAAATGGGAGGTGAAAACAAAGAACTATCCCGACCAATGGACTGCAGAATTTCGTATCCCTTTTAAATCTATCCGTTACAAAAGTGACGTGGATCACTGGAACATTCAATTTTCGAGACAAGATCTGAAACTGAATGAAAAGTCGGCATGGGCCCCGGTACCCCGACAATTTCCGACTGCATCGCTGGCCTATGCCGGTCAGCTGATCTGGCAGACGCCTCCACCCAAATCCGGCTTAAAACTTTCGCTAATCCCCTATCTCTATGGCAGTGTCTCACGTAATTTTGAAAAGCAACAGGCTTCCTCCTACCGGAAAGATTTTGGAATGGATGCCAAGCTTGGTCTCTCCAGTTCGCTCAATCTTGACCTGACTTACAATCCCGATTTTTCACAGGCTGAGGTAGACGATCAGGTAATCAATCTGGAAAGATTCGAACTATACTTCCCTGAGAAAAGGCAGTTTTTCCTGGAAAACAGCGATCTTTTCGGCAATTTCGGTTCAGTCAATGTTAGTCCCTTTTTTTCAAGAAGAATCGGACTGGATGCTCCGGTCAACTGGGGAGCCAGACTTAGTGGAAAGATTGGCCAGGATTGGCGGATCGGCATGATGGACATGCAAACCGGCATGGATGGGGATAACCTTTCGCGTAATTTCTTCGTTGCCTCCATCCAGAAAAAGCTCTTTGCCCGCTCAAACATCGGGGCCATCTTCGTCAACAAGCAGCAGCTTAACATCCCAGACACCTGGATCGGAAATAGATACAACCGCGTTGCCGGACTTGAATACAACCTAGCCAGTAAGAACAACTTCTGGAATGCCAAGCTATTCGGCCAGAAATCATTCTCCCCCAAAGCCAATTCAGCTGAGGAGTATGCCCAGGGTTTGAGTATAATCTACTCCCGCAAAAATTACTTGCTTGATCTTACTCAATTGTATGTAGGAAAATACTTTAGTGCGGAAACAGGATATGTGCCCCGTACCGACTATTTTCGCGTCAACCCCAAAATAACCACCAAATTTTACCCCAAACACGGACCAGTTGAAAATCATGGATTCCTGATTAGATCCGACAATCTTTACATGCCAGGAAGTATGAAACTTACTGACAGGTCAATAGGTCTCGATTACCTTGTCAATTTTAAAAACCGGATTCATCTCGAACTGAGGAATAGTTTGTGGTATGTAATGCTCAGACAAGATTTCGATCCAACCAATCTGGGAACCAATTACCTGCCAACAGGCTCTGGTTACCATACAGGAGATGTCTCATTTCTCTTCAATTCAGATAACAGAAAACTGTTCAAGTACAATTTCTCTACAGGCTATGGTGGCTATTTCAACGGCAACCGTTGGTTTATTCAGGGTGATTTCAATTACAGGTTTCAACCGTATGGTTACATCTCTTTGATTTATAGTTACAACCAACTCTATCTACCTAAGCCTTGGCAGAACACCGGCTTCTGGTTGATAGGGCCAAAACTGGATGTAACTTTTTCCACCAATCTGTTCTTCACCACCTATGTGCAGTACAACAAGCAGGCTAACAATCTGAATATCAATACACGGTTCCAATGGCGGTACAAACCGGTCTCCGATATTTTTCTTGTTTATACAGACAACTACTTCCCCGATAACGGAAATGCAAAAAATCGGGCACTGGTACTAAAAATGACCTATTGGTTCAATTAAAAATTGATACGATGAAGAATTCTGTGCTTTTCTTTTGGCCTGGTTGTTAACCGGATGCCGTGATGAAAAACCACTGATTGTTGATTCGCGCAGATTGAACGATGTCGAAAGAATGCTGAAGGTCCAAAAAGAGCTGACGACTCATGCCCTGAAGCCAATCTGGCAGATATCCGACCAACCTGCTTCAAAAAATGAAGAACAGGCATTGAAATTTCTTTATGCCTACATGCCTTTAAGCGATTTGGCAGACTATTCCCTTGAATTTATGCTCGCCAGGAAAGAAATGGCATGGGGAAGCGCCATCCCGGAAGAAGAGTTTCTTCATTTTGTCTTGCCACTCAGGGTCAACAACGAGAATCTCGATTCATTCCGACTCGTCTACTACGCCGAAATAAAAGCCCGTATCCAGGGATTGTGAATGAAGGATGCAGCGCTTGAGATCAACCACTGGTGCCACGAAAAGGTAAACTACCGTGGAACGGATTCCAGAACCAGCGCTCCCATAAGCACCATAAGCAAAACGTTTGGAAGGTGTGGATTTCCCCGATCCGATACTGCTTGATCCAGACAATGAACCAGCCAGGCCTATCCTTAACGATCTTGTGCCTTATACAAAACAGTTTAACCTGTGGAAGGGCCAATTGATTTTTGTGATTACCTCAGGGTACCGAATTGGAATTGGGGAAACCCTCCTGCAGCACATCCAATCATCTGAAAAATTCTCCGAAAACGCCCAAAAAAACAGCTGCATATCTCATTGATTAATAGATATTTAAAATTTAGAATATATTTTTTAAATATTCAATAAACCTTAGAGGATAATTATTATCAGCGTTTTATAGATTTTTAACACAATTAATTTGGAGAGACACATTGACACCCCTAACTTTGCAGTACATTTTTTTCATAAGTTTAGGTTAGTTAGTTTGGTTAGTTTTAGTAAAAGGATGGATCCTCCCCGGATCTGTCCTTTTCAATTTTCAAAACCGTCATGGTTTTGAAAACCTTGACGGTCTATATCCAAATATGTATTTATATTCTTAATATCTTTTTTACAATTCTTTAACACAAAATATTTGGCACGAAACAATATCAGGCGTAACTTTGCAGTACATTTTTTTTCATAAGTTTAGGTTTAGTTAGTTTGGTTAGTTTTAGTAAAAGGATGGATCCTCCCCGGATCTGTCCTTTTCAATTTTCAAGACCGTCATGGTTTTGAAAACCTTGACGGTCTTTACGGGATTTAATTATTTTCTTAATACCATTTTTACAATTTATTAACACGGATTATTTGGTGCGAAGCCATAACCGGTGTATGTTTGTAGTACATTTTTTTTCATAAGTTTAGGTTTAGTTAGTTTGGTTAGTTTTAGTAAAAGGATGGATCCTCCCCGGATCTGTCCTTTTCAATTTTCAAAACCATCATGGTTTTGAAAACCTTGACAGTTTTGGACCATAAACGTCATAAATAAAAGCCTTCAATGTACAATTCCGGTTCAATCATCTATTGTATATTTGCTGTATTGCATTTCAACCATTTAATTGTATAAAAAGATATTATGAAGGTAAATGGGAAACATTACCGCACAATTTGGATAGACGAAACCGTTGAAACGGTTATTAAGATCATTGATCAACGGTTTTTGCCGCACAAATTCATCATTGAAGATTTGAAAACCGTACATGATGTTGCCCTAGCCATTAAGGAGATGCATGTCAGAGGGGCCGGGCTAATTGGGGCAACTGCTGGTTACGGTATGTACCTGGCAGCGCTGGAAGCACCACAAGACAATTCATTTACAGCCTATTTAGAGAATGCCGGCGATTACCTAAAAGCGACAAGACCGACTGCTGTCAATCTTTCGTGGGCGGTTGAGAAACAATTAATTGCGATTAAAAACGAAACTGCCATTGCCGATAAAATAGCAATTAGCTTTAAAACTGCCAACGAAATTGCGGATTTGGACGCCGGGTATTGCCAAAGAATCGGAGAATTTGGTGTTTCGATTATTGAAGAAATCAGCAGGCAAAAGGGTGGTAAAACGGTAAATGTTCTTACACATTGCAATGCAGGGTGGCTGGCATTTGTTGATTATGGCTCTGCTACTTCTCCTATCTATGCTGCATTTGATAAAGGTTTGGATGTGCACGTTTGGGTAGATGAAACCAGGCCCAGAAACCAGGGTGCAAGTTTGACCGCGTGGGAGCTTGGGCAACACCGGGTGCCGCATACCATCATCCCCGATAACGTTGGAGGGCACCTGATGCAACATGGTCAGGTTGACATGGTCATAGTAGGATCGGACAGGACTACCAGCACAGGCGATGTTGCCAACAAAATAGGCACTTATCTGAAGGCATTGGCCGCAATTGACAACCAGATCCCGTTTTATGTTGCACTGCCCTCCACTTCGATCGACTGGGACATGGAAAATGGCATAGAAGAGATACCAATTGAGGAAAGAGGGGCCGATGAAGTTAAATACATGGAAGGGCTCTGCGAGGGTGAAATAAAAAGAATTTTACTCACCCCAGCCAACAGCCCTGCCACAAACTATGCTTTTGATGTAACGCCTGCACGCCTAATTACGGGCCTGATTACCGAGAGGGGTATTTGCAGTCCCAACAAAGAAAGCATTCTTAATCTGTTTCCCGAAAAGAAAAGTTGAAATGGACGAAGGATATATAAAATTTAGTTGCAATTGGATTGAGGCCGGACCTTTACCAATTGATCAATTGTTTGAAATCAATCGATGGAGGGATAACCTCTACAAACTCGGGTATATTGGCGTTTACGATAATGGCGTTGGTTTTGGCAATATAAGCATACGTTTTAAAGCCCTTACCTTTATCATTACTGGCTCAGCAACAGGAGGATTGAAAATTTTGAATGAGAACCATTATGTAATGGTTAATGAATATAACCTCAGAAAAAACAGTATCAAATGTACCGGACCAATAATAGCATCATCCGAGTCCCTTTCACATGCCGTGATATACGAGTGTTCAAATGAAACCAATGCGGTTATACATATACATAATTTTGACATTTGGGAAAAACTAATCCATAAAGTTCCCACAACCAGGAAAGAGATTTCTTATGGTACCCCTGGAATGGCAACCGAAATAAAAAGGTTATTTAAGCAGACAAACGTTGGAACAGATAAGATTATTGCAATGGCAGGGCACAAAGAGGGGATTATCGTATTTGGAAAGACGCTGGACGAAGCAGGGCAAATTCTATTAAAAAATAGCTGAATTAATCAAAAAGCTGTATCAGTTCCTCTTTCCCAAAAATACTGAACGGATCTTTGTGGTTGATGAATTCGTTGGCCAATGATGCCTTCTTTTCCTGAAGCAGTTGGATTTTCTCCTCAATACTATTTTCTGAAATAAACCTGTATACAAATACTTTTTTATCCTGCCCGATGCGGTGGGCACGGCTGATGGCCTGCATCTCGGCTGCCGGGTTCCACCACGGATCAATGATAAAGATATAATCCGCAGCGGTGAGGTTAAGCCCTACTCCCCCCGCTTTCAACGAAATCAGGAAAATATTTTTATCCTCCTTCGACTGGAATTCAGATATGACTGTTTTACGGTCGGTGGTTTGACCTGTCAGTCGGCAGTAACCCCATTCTTTGTTTCTGCAGGATTCTTCCAAAAGGTTGAGATGTTTGACAAATGATGAGAAAACCAAAATTTTGTGGTTCTCTGCCACAAGAACTTCCAACATGGAAAGTATTTCGTTGAATTTCCCTGATTCGATAATCGAAGCTGAATCAACCAGTCTGGGATGAATGGCAATCTGTCGCAGTCTTGTCAGCGCTTGTAGTACCACAAATGTTGTATTTCGGGGCTCAAGTTCATCAATATTCTTAAGAAGGTAATTTCTTACTGAAGATTTCTCTGCTTCGTAGAATTCTTGTTGCTCAACGGTCATTGTGATGGTGAGAAGCTCCTCCATTACAGGGGGAAGATCTGCGGCCACCTGTTCTTTTGTTCTTCGAAGTACAAAAGGCTCAATCAGGCGATTGAGCCTGGCCGTTGCCTCTTCATTCCTCTCTTTCTCGATAGGCACCAAATAGTTATCCTTGAAAAATTTAAAACTACCAAGCTGCCCGGGATTGAGAAAGTTCATTTGTGACCATAGGTCAGATAAAGAATTCTCGATAGGCGTTCCGGTCAATGACAACCTGAACTTTGATGGGATAGCGCATACGGCCTTGTAGCTTTTTGATTCGGCATTTTTGATATTTTGGCTCTCATCCAGGATAAGATAGAAAAAGGAGTGCTTCGCCAAGACCTCACTGTCATTTCTTACTGTACCATAGGTCGTCAGAACAAGATCATAATAATGGATCAATTGGGCAAAATCAACCTTCTCCCTTCGTTTTACCCCTGAATAGGTATAAACCTTGAGTGTGGGTGCAAATTTCCGAATCTCATTTTCCCAGTTATGGAGCAATGATACCGGCAAGACAATTAAACTGGCCGGTTGGACCTCGTCTGTCAATCTCCCCTTTTCAGGGAAAAGCGAAAGTTGCCCTTTGGAATCGGGAGGTAAAAAATAATCAGTGACTACTTTCCGTTTGTGTTTTGCCAATAGGATCAACGTCTGGAGCGTCTTCCCCAGGCCCATGTCATCGGCCAGACAACCATTTAGCCCGTTTTTCCAAAGATGCATTAGCCAGTTGTATCCGTCATACTGATATTTTCTGAGTTTCGCCTGAATCGTATCTGGTATTTCATGCTCCATCATCTGATGGCTGTCCATTTGAGAAATCCGTTGCTGCAAATCAGGGTTGATTGCAATAAATTGTTCGGAAAGCAACATGAAATGAGAAGGTTTTAGAAGGATTTTGGAACCTTCTGCCTTCCCGAGGGCAAGTATTTCGGAAAACTGCGCAAACCATTCCTCCGGAAGGATGAAAATTTCACCATTTGGAAGTTTGAATTCCCTTATTTCATTAAGTATAAGTCTTTTGAACCGAATAAATGGGAAACTCCACTCACCTATCCTTATACTTATATCAAGATCAAACCAGTCGATCTTGTTCCCTGCCGATATTTGCATTTCATGATTCCCAAGAAAATAAGGGTGAGCCATTCCTGGTTGTGCCATGACAATCCCGGAATGATCAAGTATTTTGGAATATTGCTTAATCCAGGAAATCGCATGATATATCTCTCCACCAAGGTGATCCTGATTAACCGATTCAAGTCTCAAATTATCATCAACGCCATCCAAGCCAAGCGATTTCAGTAAATCAAATTGCCGCTTTTCCCAGGGCTGGTCCCTGCTAAAAGCCTCAAATACATATTGATCCCCATGTTTTTGAAGCACAACAACCCTTTGCTCTCCTTGTTTCATTTTTAATCGCACTCCATTGTAAGTAAATTGGAGCACAAAGAGTGGAAGACCGGAGAGATCGCTCTCCAGGGATAGGATTGTTCCTTTCTCCGGTATCGTTTCCCGGATCTCAAACCCCGAAACTTTCACTTCGTGGCACTTTATTGCATTCAGAATAAAAGTTTCATAGTAACGGTCCTCCATCTTCCGGGGTACCGATATATACTCTTTCTCACGAAAAGGGAGCAATTTGCTTGCAGATATTTCGTCAAAAAAATAAATTTTGTTCTGATAATAGATCCTGCAAGGCTCATTAACAAGCAATTCGAAATTTTTATTCATAAGGGCAAAGCCATCCTTCCCGTTTCGGAGCGTTAAAAAATAACGGGTCTCTTCTTCCAATCTGGTGAAATTGAAAACTGCTCCTGTATCCTGGTAACAGAGCGAAACCAAATCTTCATCGTAAAGATTCGCATACTTCTCTCGTTTTTGGTAAAGTGGCATAGGCTCTTTTTTCAGCAATTCCAATATCTCAGCAATTGCATTTTCAATATGCGATAGGACTTTATGCTTTACCTCCTCCTTTCCGATCATATTTATCAGCTCCCGCACTGGCTTATCAGGACAATATTTCCGGATCAAAGATTCATCGCTGTATCTTTCAGAAATTTTCACCAGCCTGGATTCCAAAGCTGAAAGCTTGATTGCAGGATCATTTATATCGCGCAACTTCACACGCCTGAGCAACCGCAAATAGGGTTCACCGGGTATTTGCTCAGCAAAATAAGGATAGAGAAGCTGACCAAATATCCTGTGTTTGGCTAGGGTAACGACAAAAAGCTGCGGTGCTGGCATTAATTGTATTTCTCAGTGTTATGTACTTTGGGGACTAATTTCAAATTCTATTTATATCTATTGTGCTCTATTTCCCAATTCTTTTCTTCTTTCAAAACGGTAACTGTTCCGTCCGAAATTGAGATGCCAGCCCTTCTTTGCGTGCTACTGCGGACGGCTCTCCCTTCCTCATTCACAACCTGGGGTGCCGCTCCTTCGTCGCTTTACCCCGGGCTATTGACATTTAACCCTTCCAAGGTAGGATTCGAATTGGATCAACTTTGTGGTCGGGAAATTTAGGATTGTGCGACTGCCAATTTCCACATTTCCCCTTCGGCTTCTGGGACCGATTCTTCGTCTCATCTTCTCCGTTTCCTAATTTCCTCGTTTCAATTTCATAATGTTTGGAGTTCCGATCGCCCCTTCGCCCACTCTCCCCTTCGACAAGCTCAGGGACCGGAATTACGCATGAATATTTGACACTTCGGCCCTTCGACAGGCTCAGGGACTGGCTCGTCCTAGTCATCCCCCCACTCTCTTCACTTTATATCCGTCAGCAGTCAGCAAAGCAATGGTGCGGTCGCGGAAGTCGCCCTGAATCAGGATTTCACCATCCTTGACTGATCCCCCAACGCCAAACTTGGATTTAAGTTTTTTCCCAAGCTCCATTAAGGCTTCCTCTGTTCCGATAAACCCGGTGATCAGTGTCACCACTTTACCTGCACGCTGTTTCTTGTCCAGCATCACCTTTAAATTTTGTTTGGATGGGATCAAGGTCTCCTGCACCCCATCAGCCGGGGAAAACTGATAGTCAAAATTATCTGACGTAGAGTAGACAACCCCATCCCGGTTTTTCCGTTGATGATTTTGAAGTTTCATCTGTGTATAATTTGCTTTCTTTTTGTCAGATGGAATACCCGTATAATCATTTCCGGTTTATGTGGATATTGTAACACGGGTATTTCATGGAACTGTTGTTTTCTTTGTGGTTGGTAATCTAAAAAGTTATCCCGATTTCACCTTAAGGATAATCATTGAAATATTTGGAAACGGTGCAAACTACAAAGATAACAGTTTGTCCATAGAGACGGTTGCTTATTTAATAATATTTTAAACTACATGAATTTTTCTCAATTACACTTTCGCATTAAAATCAATCAATCGAAATCACTATTTTTGAACGATTTTTTTCAAAATGTAACTTTTAACAAGGAATGTGTACCGCACAAAAGGGACCATTGAATTGACATTATCATCATGTACATTCAATTCTATAAGTACAGAATTGAAAATCAAATAAATATCGAATGAATAAAATCGTTGAAAAGGAATATTTCTCTGATAAGGTTATCCGTCTGGTCGTTGAAAATCCTAAAATTGCCCGTTCCAGAAAAGCAGGCAACTTTGTCATTCTTAAGATCGGTGAAAAGGGGGAACGCTTTCCGTTGACCATTGCGGATGCAGATCCTTTGAAGGGGACGATTACCCTGGTCGTACAAATCGTGGGCGTTAGTTCTGCAAAACTTGCTGCGCTGGAAGTTGGCGAGAGCATAACCGATCTGGTCGGACCGCTTGGAAAACCTACTGACATCGAATTGAAAGGTACCATTTTGGCTTGCGGAGGTGGCGTTGGGGTTGCACCCCTGTTGCCCATCGTTGAGGCTTTTAAGAAGGCCGGGAACAAGGTAGTTTCGGTTATCGCGGCCAGAAGCAGGGATTTGATTATTCTGGAAGACGAGATCAGACGCTGGTCGGATGATGTGATTGTCATGACAGACGACGGCTCTTATGGAAAACAAGGATTGATTACTGTAGGTATGGAAGAGGTGATCCAACGCGAAAAAATCGATGAATGTATTGTAATTGGACCCGCCATTATGATGAAATTCGCCGCACTCACCACAAAAAAATATGCGATCCCGACACAGGCCAGCCTCAATTCAATTATGGTTGACGGAACAGGAATGTGCGGAGCATGCCGGGTGACCGTTGGTGGCAAGACAAAGTTTACTTGCGTTGATGGCCCCGAATTCGATGCACATGAGATTAACTTTGACGAGATGCTGATGCGTCTGGGAGGCTACCGGTCAGAAGAGGTCGTCGCCAACAATAAATATATTCAAAAATAGTTTAAGCAGATGTCTTTAGACCCCGAATACCTCAAAAACGAACGCAGTCAGGAGTGGAGAGCCGCCTTGCGTTCTAAAATCAAAAACAAAGAGAGAACGGCAATTCAACGCGTACACATGCCTGAACAGGCTCCCGAAATAAGGGTAAAGTACCAGGACCGGGAGGTTAATCTCGGTATCACAGCCGAACAGGCAGCACTGGAAGCTTCACGTTGCATGGACTGCGTTACACCCACCTGCATTGAAGGCTGTCCCGTTAACATCAATATTCCAAAATTCATCAAACTGATTGAAAACGGGGATGTGCTTGGAGCGGCAGCAACCTTAAAAGAAACCAATGCCCTCCCGGCAGTATGCGGACGGGTATGTCCCCAGGAGAAGCAGTGCGAATCAAGGTGTTTCTATCTTGAAAAGATGAATCTCCCTTCTGTCTCTATCGGTCATCTCGAGAGATTTGCCGCCGATTTTGAGCGTGAATCAGGTACCGCCAACATTCCAAAAACGGCTGAGCCCAATAGGATCAAAGTTGCCACGGTTGGCTCAGGACCTGCCGCACTCTCTTTTGCAGGAGATATGGTAAAAAATGGTTATGATGTGACGGTTTTTGAAGCGCTTCACGAAATCGGAGGCGTATTAAAATATGGAATTCCCGAATTCAGGCTTCCCAACGCAATTGTAGATTTTGAACTTGACAACCTGAAAAAAATGGGTGTTAAGTTTGAAACCAATTTCATCGTAGGCAGAACGGCCTCATTCGACGACTTACGTAAAGAGGGATACAAGGGATTCTTCCTCGGAAGTGGTGCCGGCCTTCCCCGTTTCATGGATATTCCGGGCGAAAACTACAACGGCATCCTCTCTTCCAACGAATACCTCACCAGGGTCAACTTGATGGGGGCCAACTCCGAAAACAGCGACACCCCGGTAATACTGGGAAAAAGAGTGGCAGTGATCGGAGGAGGAAATACCGCGATGGACTCTGTTCGTACCGCCCTCCGATTGGGCGCCGACCGGGCCATGATCATCTATCGTCGCTCGGAAGCAGAGATGCCCGCGAGAATTGAAGAGGTGAAACATGCCAAAGAAGAGGGAGTTGAATTTATGAACCTCTGCAATCCCCTTGAATATTTTGCCGACGAGAAAGGCATGGTCAACAGGATGCGCCTCAACAGGATGGGTCTTGGAGAACCTGATGCCTCCGGCAGGAGAAGGCCCGTTCCAATCGACGGTTCAGAATTCGAACTGGACGTGGATTTGGTTATCGTGGCAGTCGGTGTTTCGCCCAATCCGCTCGTTCCTTCTTGTCTTCCCGACCTGAAGATATCCAAATGGGGAACCATCGTGGTCGAAGAGGATAAGATGCAATCATCCATCGAAGAGATGTTTGCCGGCGGCGATATCGTCAGGGGTGGCGCTACCGTGATCCTGGCTATGGGAGATGGCCGTAAGGCGGCAGAAAACATGCACATCTATCTCCAGAATAAAATATCAAATTCTACTAAAGTCAATTAATATGCCTGATTTAAGTATAAAATATCTGGGACTTAACCTCAAAAGTCCTATTATTGCCGGAAGTTGCAGTCTGACCCATTCGATCGAACACCTCAAAGCCATCGAGAAGGCAGGAGCCGGGGCAGTCGTTCTGAAATCTGTCTTCGAAGAGGAGATCTATCTCGAATATGCCCATGAATTTGAGAAACTTGGACCCATGGACAACAATCTGGAGTTTCTCGATTATTACGATCTGGAGATCAGGAAAGAGAACTTGAAACAATATCTGCAACTGATCACTGAGGCCAAAGCCCAGCTTTCGATCCCGGTGATCGCGAGCATTAATTGTGTCACTTCCCAGGAGTGGGGTTTCTTTGCCAAGAAAATTGAAGCATCAGGGGCCGATGCGCTTGAGCTTAACCTCTTCATCTCGGCGAGCGATCTTTCCCAGACCAGCCAGGACAATGAAAGCACCTATTTTGATATCATTACCCGCGTTTCGCAAAAGGTCACGATTCCAGTCTCTGTTAAAATAAGCCATTACTTCTCAAATTTGGGAGGCATGATCAGGGATATCTCCTTCTCAGGTGTGAAGGGCATCGTTCTCTTCAATCGCTTTTATTCGCCTGATATCGATATCGACCGTGAAACCATTCATGGAGCCAATGTACTGAGTCATGACTCTGACTATCTGATACCTTTGCGGTGGGTAGCGGTCATGTCCAACAGGGTCAATTGTGATATTGCCTCTTCAACCGGAGTGCATAGCTGGGAAACTGCCGTCAGGATGATTCTTGCCGGATGCAATGCCGTACAGGTGGCTTCTGCCCTGTACGAAAAAGGATTTGGATTTATTGAGGAGGTCAACCTGCAGCTGGCTGCCTGGATGACCGCTCACAATTACGAAACTATTGATAACTTTAGAGGAAAATTAAGTCAGGAAAATTCTGTGAATCCTGCTGAATTTGAACGGGTTCAATTTATGAAGAATTTCGGGGAATACAAATCCGGTCATTAAATCGGAACAGATGTCTGTCAACTTTAACATTACAAAAGAACGTCAGGGAAATGCCATATGCATAAGCTTCCTCTTCGTTCTTTTGTTCTTTGTGCCCACACCCTTCTCATACGGACAGGAGCACAAGAACATGGATAAAGTGGTCATTGGCGATAACCGCTTCATCTTACATAAAGTAGAGAGAAATCAGACACTTTACTCTATTTCCAAAATTTATGACTGTTCGCAGGAGGAAATTCTTGCTGCCAATAAAACGATTACCGGGGTAATCAAGAAAGGAATGGTGCTGAAGATTCCTGATCACACCTACCAGAAACCACAGGCAGTCAAAATTGACGAAAGCAAATTTACCAGGTACCAGATCATCAGTGGAGACAATTATTACCAGCTAAATCTCAAATATGGGGTAGTCGAGGAGGAACTTCTCAAATTAAATCCTGAATTGAAAGATGGACTTAAAGCTGGCCAAATTATTCTGATACCACTCAAATCAAGGACGAAATCAGAAACTGAAACCATTTCGAAAGAGGCTTCTAAAATGGAACCTCCTGCCAAAGAGTCTCCTACCCCATTCAGGGCAAAAGGAGCAGATCAGAATTTCAATGTTGGATTGTACTTGCCAATCTCGGCAACAGTGGCAGATAGTTTGAAACCAACGGCCAAATCACTCAGTTTTCTCTCATTTTATCAGGGGGCTTTAATGGCCGTCGATCAGTTGGCAAAGATTGGAATCAAAGTAAAATTGTTTGTCTACGACACGGAAAAGAGCTCATCCAATATCGGAATTCTGGTCAAAAAGCCCGAATTTTTGTCACTTGATCTATTAATTGGACCGGTTTATCCTGAAAATCAGAAAGTCATATCCGAACTCTGCGCAAAGAACAGGATCCCAATGGTATCGCCACTCTCCCCCGACGACAAATATGCAAAAATGAATCCCTGGTATTTTCAGGTCAATCCTGCAAAAAAAATGAGGATGGAGGCTACCACAGATTATATTGTAAAGGAATTTCCGAGGGAGAAGGTCATCTTTCTGGAAAGCGACAATGGTGGTTCAGAAACACGTCAGATGAGGGAATACCTTAACAAAAAAAGAGGAGCTCCTGAGACTACAAAAGGCTTAACTTCAAGTTACAATATTTGGTCAAAGGGTACCGGAGAGTTGGAATCCCAGCTAAAATCAGACCAATCCAACATCCTGGTTATGGCGGATATCAATGAGGTCAATGTAAGTATTGCCATGAACCGGCTAGCGCTCATTTCCAAAAAATACCCACTAATACTCATTGGCATCCAGGAGTTTACCAGAATGCAGAGTATTGAAATCGAGAACCTTCACAGTGTCAACCTCCGTTATCTGTCTACCTACTTTGTGAATTACAATCTCCCGGCTGTTACAGCTTTTGTGGAAAATTTCAAGGTTGAATTTGGCACAGAACCTTCCTTATTTGCCTTCCAGGGCTATGACATGACCACTTTTTTCCTGAAATCCCTCCAGAAAAAAGAGCGATTTTCCCGAAGTTCTCCGACAGGCAGAGATTCAGACTTGCTCCACACCTACTACCATTTCACCAAAATATCCGATTTTGGGGGATACACCAACGATAGCTTCACGGTAGTTGAGTATTCAAATTCCTATGAGGTGAAGGCGCTGGAAATTATAAGGCATGGGGAATGAAAAGGATAAAGGATAAAGGATAAAGGATAAAGGAAAGAACGCTCTGAGCAATATTTTGTTCAAAACATACAAATTTCCGGAGTCCCTTACTTTATCCTTTTTACTTTATCCTTTATCCTTTAATCCTTACTTTTCCCCTCTTTTTTCTTTTTTTCCTCTTTTAGTCCCATCGACATTGCCGTCATCCCGGTCAATCCGCCCAGTTGCATGGATTCCAAAGCTGTACTGGGAACAAGTACAATGGTAGAATTTGACTTCAATCCTTCGTACAACATGTTCATAGCTCTTAAATGAAGCGCAGTAGGATTGTTGGTATAGGATTTAGCCGCTTCTGCAAATTTCTCAGCCACCTGGCGCTCGGAATCACCCAGAATGACCCTTGCCTGACGTTCCCGCTCTGCCTGGGCCTGCATTGACATCGCATCTTCCAGCGCAGATGGGATCAGAACATCCTTTACTTCTACCGAAATAACATTGATGCCCCATGGTTCAGTGCGTTCGTCAATGATTTTCTGCAGTTCGTTGCTAATTTTTTCCCTCCCTTCCAGCATATCCGAAAGCATTGTTTTGCCAATGACATCCCGCAGGGCAGTCTGGGAGGCCCAACTGATGGCGCTTTTATAATCGGCAACATCCAATGCAGCCTTCTTAGAATCCAAAACCTTCCAGAACAGGACTGCGTCCACATCGACCGGTACCGTATCCTTTGTAAGGGTCTTCTCTGCCGTAAAAGCAGTGGCAATGACCCGCGTATCTATCCAATATGGGATCATGTCCACTACCGGTACAATAAAGAACAGTCCTGGTCCCTTCAACGAATGAAATCCTCCCAACCGCAGTACCACCGCTTTCTCCCACTGGTCTGCTACCTTAATTGAACAGGATACGACGAGAGCGATCAGGAATGAAATGACATTTATTACCATTCCTTCCGTGTTCGCCTGCGTTCCATAAATGGAATAAGAAATTCCTACTCCAATTCCCAGAATGACAAAAAAGACCAACAATGCAAAATAGTTTGTTTTCATAATGCTCCCTCCATCTTTTATATTTTAAAACCGGATCCATTTCTGACACCCGCTTTCCAGAATGATGAGCATCCGATTTCACACTTAAAGATAGATAGTATTTAAGGAATATGTACTCAAAACAATATAAAATAGGTAGAAAGCTTAGGATCATTGGAGTGCAAAATAAACTCCCCCTCGTTACCGCTCCGCTCAAACGAGGAGGAGTGCAGCTATTTGACGTTATTTCAATAGCAACGGCATTCATGCCGTTGGATAGATTAATGTCAGGCGTGGGCTTTAGCCCAAATTTATTATCTTTTGGCTAAAGCCCCAGTTCGCCTTCACATTTGGCCGTAGCTGAAGGCTACGGCTAATGAGGAAGAACCGCTAAACCCGAAATAAAATAGCAAAAAAAAGCCCCCAATTCAGGGAGCTTAATTTTTTATAGGAATGTTCTGTTATTTGTGATCAACAGAATACATGTGAACAACCAGGTCAACAACTTTGTTGGAGTAGCCCCACTCATTGTCGTACCATGAAACAACTTTAACGAAGTGGTCGTTCAAACCGATACCAGCCTCTGCATCGAAGATGGAAGTACGTGAATCTGTCAGGAAATCGGTTGAAACAACGGCATCTTCGGTATAACCGAGAATACCTTTTAAAGAACCTTCAGAGGCGGCTTTCATGGCAGCGCAGATGGCTTTGTAAGGAGCCGGTTTCTCCAGACGGCAGGTAAGGTCGACAACAGATACGTCGGGTGTTGGAACACGGAAAGACATTCCGGTCAATTTACCGTTCAGTTCAGGAATAACTTTACCAACAGCCTTGGCAGCGCCGGTAGAGGATGGGATAATATTCTGGGCAGCTCCGCGTCCACCTCTCCAATCTTTGGCGGAAGGGCCGTCAACTGTTTTCTGGGTAGCTGTTGTAGCGTGTACGGTGGTCATTAAGCCTTCGATGATACCAAAATTATCGTGCAATACTTTGGCGATGGGGGCCAGACAGTTGGTTGTACAGGAAGCGTTGGAAACGAAGTTCATCTCCTTGGTGTATTTGTCCTGGTTAACACCCATTACAAACATTGGGGTATCATCCTTTGAAGGGGCTGACATGATAACTTTTTTTGCTCCGGCAGTGAGGTGGGCCTGACATTTCTCTTTGTCCAGGAAAAGGCCTGTTGATTCAACAACATACTCAGCACCAATCTCGTTCCATTTCAAATCTGCCGGATTTTTTTCAGATGTTACACGGATTTTTTTACCGTTCACAACCAGAAACCCGTTTTCAACTGAGACTGTACCTTTAAAACGACCGTGTGTGGAGTCGTATTTTAGCATGTAAGCCATGTAGTCAACGTCGATGAGGTCGTTGATTCCAACAATTTCCACATCGTTTTTTTCAACGGCTGCACGGAATACCAAACGGCCAATCCGACCGAAACCGTTAATACCAACTTTAATCTTAGACATAATCTATTCGTTTAGAGAATTATAGAAGTACAAAATATCTGTTTTGTAATGCTCTGCAAAGATAATGATATAAATTCAAAATCTGAATCTTTGACTATCTGTAGGGATCTCTTTTTACAAATTGTTAACGTAAAAGAGAGGTAAAGTAAGGAAATGCTTCCTTCGGTTAAGGGGGATGAAAATAAAATAAGGATCCGGCATGAATGGAATCCGGAAAATCAAGGGTACAAACAAAAAAAGCGAAATTTTCAACGATAGGACCAGGTGCCTGTCCGCTTGGCAGGTTTGGGTTTATATGTACAACCACAACTTTTACATTGTACAAAAAGTATGGCTACCACCAGCAAAAGTGAAACTATAAGAAGCGATTTTTTCATCAGTCAATCCATTTATTCCTTTCCAGGAATCTTGTCAACCAACAGCCAAAAAAGTATCAGCGTCTTTTCTGCCAGACATTTGAACTTTTGGCCGCTTTTGGTTTATAGGTACATTCGCTGCTCTTGCATTGTGCAAACAGAATGGCTATCACGAGCAACAGGGAAAAAATAACCAGGATTTTTTTCATTGCAGGATATTTCGGTTATCAATCGTCAAAAAGTATTGGAATAATCCAAAATGAGCCGATGACGAGAATTGAACTCGTGACCCCTTCCTTACCAAGGAAGTACTCTACCCCTGAGCTACATCGGCAAAATCAGAGCGGGAGACGGGACTCAAACCCGCGACCCTCAG
>Ga0172379_10000998_pt1 | contig 61695 bp, 58 predicted proteins | sample GrowelOW334metaG_FD_119756 | JGI IMG/M metagenome (GOLD analysis project Ga0172379, IMG submission 119756) | Groundwater microbial communities from an aquifer near a municipal landfill in Southern Ontario, Canada - Groundwater well OW334 metaG | ecosystem: Environmental > Aquatic > Deep... | reverse complement strand
CCGACACAACCGAACAGGTTATCGGACTCCTTACTAGACACTCTACTCTACTTGATCTACTTGGAAAACGATATTGGAAATTTTATGAATAAAAATGGTAAATTTATGTGCGGAATGACGGTTATACTGGTGTGGTTCTGGGTTTAGACGATTGGTGTTGAAAGAATAGAGCAAATCAGAAATAGGTTTACGTAAATAATCTGCAAAAACGTGTTCTTCAAGACGAGAGAGTGGCACCGATTTTATTGAAGTCGTCGCTTCACCTATATCGGATTTAGGGACGGTTTTATATTCCCCATCCAAAAATATTTCACAGTATCCATCGAACTCTGAGGTGATGAGGGTATTTTGCCCTGTCGGAAGATAAATTGCTTTTTTCAAAATCACCATCTATTATTATATGTTAAAAGATGATACTAATTTAAAACTTCAATTATAATAAACCCAAACTATTCAGTCGAATATTGCTATAATATTTTTGTAAACTATACAATTAAAGGAAACCACCAATATGGGTTTGTGTTTCAAAATGTAGCGGTATTTCTATAAGTTCAGCCTCTATCGCGTGCATACTCTTACTCATTTCGACGCACACTTAATCGGATTCAGCATAATATTTCTCACCATACTCTCTTTGGGGGCACTCTCATATGGGTTGTGGGACATCTGAAATAAGATACCATTTTTACACACATGGTATTTCGATACCCCATGTGCTTTGACAAACGCTTTATAAGATTGTGTCTCCGTTGCATTTTTATCGATCATTTTTTGAAGATCAAATCCAAAAACCATTACAGGTATCACTAATAACCAAATCCATTTTAACATCGACGGTCTTCCTTTGTGGCTTTTATGACCAAGAGATGGCACTTTATCTCATGATTGGTTAAATCAACATTTAACAGTGTTCAACTATTAGGAGAGTATAGTGATTTATTTGGACAAAAAAATGTCCTCATAAAAAGATTTGGCAAGTTGTCATCAAATACATTAATCGTGATATCTGATTTAATTTATTATTCATTTTGGATACAATGGCGCATGTTTGATAAAAAAGATAAAACGAAGTTTTACGCCGAACTATTGAGAAATTTAGGTACGGCACTAGTGGCTGGTGCATATATCACGCTAAAGTCAGGTGATAATGCCATTTATAATGCTTTAATAGCGTTGTCGGGAATTTTAACGATAATTGCTGGAGCTTTAATTATGGAGGTTTAAAATGTTGACGATGACAATTATAGCGGGGGTTATTGCTGCTCTAAGTTTATATATAGGTATTTATGCCAAGAAGCATCACAAGCTCCCATTTTAGTACCAACCTTGCCTTTTAGGTGAGGACAAAAAAATGTCCCCTATTTTGATACAATTATGTCATTAAGGATTAAAAGGTAATTCACTGGGGGTAACGATTAATATATTGAATTTTTTCCCAGCATTTTGTTTTCTTTTGATATAATCGTATTAATTGCATTATTTATAGTTTTTCTTAAAATTTCTAAAAGAACCAAAGAAATAAAGGATTTATGATGAATTTAGCAATAGCTGCAACAATTTTAGCCATAGTTGCTTTTTTTGTAGTAATATTTTATGGTATCGAAAAAGTTTCTGAGATTTAAAAGAAATGTTGTCAGATTGGACATATTCTGATTTGACAACTCCAATTTTTACACTTTTGGTGCACTCCCATACGGGTTATGCGCTGTTTTGATCAACATTCACCTAACTTACAATAATAATCCTCGAAGTGGTATGTCTTGAGTGATATTAAGAGCATTAAAATGAGTATTTTTTTCGCACCCATACGATGTTAACATCACATAGTTTGATGTCGTATTTGCCTTTAATGGCATATTTTTTAAACATCGCCCATTCAAGTAATAAGTGCAACACATATTTCAACGCATTTCATTTGGAGAGTATAGTGATTTATTTGGACAAAAAAATGTCCCCTATTTTGATACAATTATCTCATTAACTGATGTTACGCACTTCCAAACCTTTGGCAAGATGTGTATCATATTCAACACAATGGATATACGATCTATCTGAAGCTTCAGATTACCAATAACGCCATCATCATCTCATTTAAGGAGAAATAAAATGCAAAATTCATGCCCACTATGCGCTTCCCATCTAATCCATGACACACGACCTAGAGAGATCATCTATCGAGAGCATAAAGCAACCATTTCACAAATAGCCGATTATTGTGACAGTTGCGGTGAAGCATTTTTGAGCCATGCCGATTCGAAATCGACCGAAAAAGAGATTGCCGATTTTAAACGGAGAGTCGATCACCTGCTGACTGTTTTTCCGTCATCCTCGGACTTGATCCGGGGATCCATCCCCCTAAATACAGAGCTGGATTAAGTGACATCGGTGCTACGCACATCGATGCCCCGCTTCAAGCTAAAACAATAAGCAGTTATCGTTTTTGGACGCTTTACGCCCTTCGCGGAAATGACGAATGAAAAGGTTGTTTTTAACAGAGAAAAGCGAAACACTGCGTAAGGTCAGTTAAATATATTTCGTAATTATACAATATATACGAAATTTAATGGCTATTTTTAGCTTAGATTTCTTACTGTATCAAGTTTATTGGGCATAGTAACTTATTGGGACAAAAAAATGTCCCCTATTTTGATACAATTATGTCATTAAGGATCAAAAGGTGATACACGATGGAACTCCATTTCGAAAAGACGGGTAGTAAATACGATCGGCTTTCCTATATTTATGATCGTCTCTCACGTTCACCCGATGGTGTCACGATCAAAGAGTTTGCCGATGAGCTCAAAGTCAGTACAAAAACCGTACAGCGTGATTTGCATGAAGCCCTCTCGGGAAGTGGTGTCTATTGTGATGGTCGTCGGTGGAAGCTTAGCCGTAATAGTGCTGAAGATGGATTAGTTGCTGAAGAGCGAATTGTACTGGGCGTATTGGATTCATTGGCGAAACATGCGGGTCCTGCGTTTTATAATAAAGCCCATCAGCTCTTAGAGCAAGTCTCCTGTCAGCTCGAACATCCACTTTTTGCCAATATGGACAGTGAAACGCTCACGGAAGAGCATTTAAACACTTTTGCCCTCTTAGAATCAGCGATTAAAGCGCGCCGTCTCATTAGTGCCCAGTACACTTCCGTTTCTAAGAAAAAACGGTCAATCAAGGTTAAACCGCTTCGTTTGGCATTTTTTGACGGATATTGGTATCTATTGGCATTTGATGCAGAGGATAACGATATGTTTAAAAAGTTCCATCTCAAATCGTTACTCGATCTCAATGTCTTAGAGGAATCGTTCATTTACCCTAAAAATATAGCTGCCTCTCTCGAAAAAGCGTATTCTGTTTGGTTTTCATTGGATACTTCGTTTGAAGTACGGCTTTGGGTTGATAAAATGGTAGCCCCTTATTTCGAACGTAAACCGTACCATGGACAAAGCATCGAAGGGCGTGATGCCGATGGTTCGATTGATGTTATACTCAAAGTGACCCATGAAATGGAGATATTACCGATTGTTTTATGGTACTTGCCTTATATTCGGATAGTAGAACCACAATGGCTGAATGATAAATTGATGGAGAGAATTGAAATCTATAGAAACGGTTCACTAAAGGGCGCTTAAACTATTCAGTCGAATATTGCTATAATATTTTTTTAAACTATATAATTAAAGGAAACCACCAATATGGGACTTAGTATCGGACTTGTAGGATTACCAAACGTCGGAAAATCAACCACTTTTAACGCACTCACCAAAGCACAAAATGCCGAAGCAGCCAACTACCCTTTCTGTACTATCGAGCCTAACAAAGCTACTGTTCCCGTGCCTGATGTTCGTCTTGATGCGTTGGCGAAAATCGTCAATCCTGAACGTATTCAGCACTCCACGCTTGATTTTGTTGATATTGCAGGTCTTGTTAAGGGTGCTAGTAAAGGGGAAGGATTGGGCAATAAATTTCTTTCCACTATCCGTGAAACAGAAGTTATTTTACAAATCGTTCGTTGTTTTGAAGATGAGAATATCGTTCATACAGAAGGACGTATCAACCCGCTGGATGATGTGGAAATTATCGAAAATGAACTTATATTTGCGGATATTGAAGTGTTGACCAATCGGATTGAACGTCTCAACAAGCAAGCTAAAAATGACAAAGATTCAGCAGTAATGGCAGAATTTGCTCAAGAATTGGCAGAGTTTTTGGCAGAGGGGAACCTTGCCCGTAATTTTCCAAAAGCTAACAGCGAATTATTTGGACAACTCAATCACGATGTCCGATTATTAAGTGCCAAAGAGATCATCTATGGTGCAAATGTTGATGAAGAGGGTTTGACTACCGATAATAAACACGTTTTGGCTCTTGTAGCGCATGCAGAAAAAACAGGGTGTGAAGTTGTCAAGCTCTGTGCCAAAATCGAAGAAGAGCTTATAGGATTGGACGATGATGAGAGAAATGAATTTTTACGTGATTTGGGTATTGAAGAGTCAGGGTTGGAGCAAATCATCCGAAAAGGGTTTGATAAACTCGGATATATGAGCTATTTTACCGCTGGTGTCAAAGAGGTACGTTCATGGACTATTCATAAAAATTCTACCGCACCAAAAGCAGCTGCTGTTATTCATAATGATTTTGAAAAAGGGTTTATTCGTGCTGAAGTCATCGCCTATAACGATTTTGTCGAATGTGGCGGAGAAGCAAAATCCAAAGAAGCTGGGAAAATGCGTCTTGAGGGAAAAGAGTATATTGTCCAAGATGGTGACATTATGCACTTTCGATTTAATCTCTAAAAATTATTAAAGGAAGTACGATGATGCCACTTAAATATGCTGGGCCAAAACCTTTCATTTCGGCTCACGGGATTACATTTGATTTTAATAAAGAGGATAAATTTATTTATCTCAGCATTGTTGCCGAACTTATTCAGGCTTTGGATCATGACTATATTCAAAATAAACGCTATACCTACTTATCAACGGCTAAGCCGCTAGATGTGGAAAGTATCTTCAAACTAATTGCAGATAAAGAAGAAAATTTACTCAGTGAAATTGAGGAAAGGCGTATTATTGCTGAAAAAGAGATAGCGGATGAGCTACAAAGAGCACGAGAAAACCGTTTATTAGGAGAAGAAGAACATGAAGTTCTACTTCGAAATATTGAACTGTTACACGATTACCAAGTGACTCGTGCGCTCAATAAAACACTCTATTATAGCGGCATTGACGCTATCGCCCATGAAATCAAGAAAGGGCATATTGACGCTATTAGTGCCCCTATGTTCCCTAAATTTCTACACGTTTTTCATTCGATTGAGGGCAAGATGCACCTTCTCTTTCCTCAAATAGATACAAAGCTCGATATTTTTGAAGCAAATGGTCATTTAACGATACAACTTAAAATTCTTTGGGCACATCCAACTCAAGCATGAGTTGCCCAAAATAACATTAAGAGAGAAATTTAAGAATCTCCCCTTCAATATTCTCTTTTTCAATCACACTATCTTGAGTAATTGGTTTCGTAAACAGCCCTTTTATCATCGCAGGAATCGGCGTAGAAGCTTTTTTTGAGATTGATTGCAATGCGTCTATATCTTGCGCATCTACTTCACCACTCAACGCATTCGCTATTGTTGGTGAAAATTTTGTCCACTCAGCCGTTGAATAGACAATTGTTTTAATCGGTTTTGTCGCACAACAATCATAGGCTTTAAAACACGTCGCTGTATGAGGATCCATCAAATAACCGCTATCAAACGCTTCTTTTATGTACCCTTTACCCTCCTCGCCATTGCAGTAATCTGCTGCAAAAAAGGATTGTAATTTCATCGTCTCATCGTCATTAAGAGCATAAAAACGCTCACTTTCTAGCCCTTTCATTAGCTCTTTCGTACGAACATTTCCAAAAAAATCAAACAAAATACGTTCAACATTGCTAGAAATCAAAATATCCATTGCTGGAGAGGTGGTTGGGATTACTTTTTCCCCTCGTAGATCATAGCGTCCTGTGTTGATCAGTCGTGTAAGAACATTATTTTCATTGGAAGCAATAATTATTTTTTCAACGGGAAGTCCCATTTTCATTGCGTAATATCCCCCCAAAGCATTCCCAAAATTTCCACTGGGGACATCAAGATAGACTTTTTCACCCATCACAATAATGTCTTGACGTACCAACTCAAGATAACTATGGATATGGTAAATTATTTGAAAAATAATTCGTCCGAAGTTGACGGAATTTGCAGCAGAAAGTGAAATTTGTTTCTCTTTTAACGCTGATTTGAAACTTGCTGAACTTAAAAGTTTTTTTAATGCGCTTTGAGCATCATCAAAATCCCCTTTAATCCCGATTACTTTAAGATTGGAAGCATCTTCTGTAACCATTTGCAAACGCTGTACATCGGAAGTTCCCCCGTCGGGATAGAGACACACAACACGAATATTAGGACGGTTTTTAAATGTCTCTAACGCTGCAGGACCAGTATCACCACTCGTCGCTGCCAAAATCAAATATTCTTCATTTCGCTTTTGCGCAAGAGAAGAAAGAACAACGCCAAATGGTTGCAGAGCCATATCTTTAAACGCACGAGTAGGACCGTGATAAAGTTCACTCACATACAAATCATCACGCACTTTGACGACGGGAACAGGATTGGAAGAATCGTCAAAACCATCATACAAGGAGAGAGCTTCGTCAAGGACAGAGGATTCTATATCAATGGCAAGGGTTGTTAATAAATCTTTTGCCAGCGTTTTGTACGATGAACTTAAATGTTTTACTAGAAACGCTTCACCCAAATTGGGCAACTCTTTAGGGACATACAATCCACCATGCGACGCGATTGGGCTTAATATTGCCTCGGAAAAAGTGACCTCGTTGGGATGAATTCCATCATTTCCGCGTGTTTCAATAAATTTCATACTCAATAGCCCCGATTTAAAAATTTGTAGATACTAATGACGACATTATAACAACTTTAGATTTGCGTTGGGATAAAAAGCTGATGATAACTATCGAGTTTGGTATATAAAATATCGGGATCGGTCTCAAAAAAACGCTTGAACGGGTTTTCAAACATCTTTTCAGTAAAAGGGAGACATTGAAGAAAATTCTCACTCTCACGTAAAAAACGGACAGGATTTTCTTCTGTTTTAACCACAATGATCGACTTGGAGAAAATGGTAGAAAGATTCTTGAAATGTTCAATCGCCTGTATAATATTACCTCGCTCTTCCGTCGCATAGTCGATTAGCTGTAAATTAAATCCAAGCTGAGCGGCAACATCAAAAACAGTGGTTGAAATGTGCTCAACATGACTATCTTCCCCCAAAATCACAACGGATTGTTTTAATGTTGAGAAAGAACGATTCGCCAACTTCAATACGGGGACTCCCCCTTTATACAGCTTTTTACGAATCGAAACTCGTGAAAACATCGTTTGGGAGACCAAAAAGAGACCAATATGATGTTTTTTAATATCGTTTAATATCATATCGTCATCTTCATTTTGATCATAAACAATCTCGATCTCAACCCCTTTTCTCGCATATCCTTTAATCTCTTGGATATTGTCAATATTGCTGGGATTGAGAACTTTAATCAATAACGATTTCCCTAATTTATTCTGAATATACAAGCTCCGACGTATCAGTTCAAACATAATCTTAGGCTTTTCGTATGCCATATCAATTAGCAGATAAAGTTTACTCCCAAACGGTGCGGGAAACTGCCCCAATTCACGTTTAATAGCACGATAAATAGATTTGAGGACATTAGGCTCTCCGACCAATACTAATAAATCATTGGGATGAATCATTTTCTGATCGGAGGGCAAAATCAATTGGCGATTTCGATAAATAGCCGCTATTTGCCATTTATTTTGTTCAATCGCCCCAATATGACGATACACAAATGAACTCCCAAAAGGGACAAGAACTTCCATAATCTCCCCCTGCCCCAAACCGATATTTTGAGCAAGAACAGGAATATTAGGGAGAGAATCCATCAGATTAAGGGCTAAAACTTCTTGCATATTAACCCATTCAATACCATCATTGGCACTTTTGGTATTCCATAAATCAAGAGCAATAATTCGGATTGTAGGCTTGAGGATATGAATATTTTTAATTGTTTGCTCTAGCTCTACCCTATTCTCGATTGCCAACATCACTTGGGTAAAATCAGTTTTGAAAACAGCAGAAATTTTGTAATAACTGGTAGGGTCAAAATGAAAAAATCTAAAACGATCAGGATTATAACCCTTATATTTCTCTTCGGTTTCAGGATGAATGATATAGTACCTATTTTCAGTGGTATGCGTTCCGATAACACGCTGAATAAAGTGGTGACCAATAACCCCATCGCTGACAATTAAAATTTTTTTCATGATACCTAGCCTCTACTTATTGCCGTGATTGTACCATAACTTCAAAGTGTGAAAAAAACACTATTTAGTACAACTTTTTATATAGAATATGATAGAATATTTTCTAACTACAAAGGTTGATCAAATGAAGAGTATTAGTACAAAATATTTTTTTGCCCTTCTTTTTTTGATACTTGTATTGTGTGGTGTGGGATATTATCACTTCAAACAAGAGAAGGATCACGCCAACCATATTATCAACACGACTCTTTTACACACTGCCGAAATAGCCTATTATGTGATCGGTGACAATTTTCATACTCACATACTCAAAACTCCCCCTTCCCAAATGGAAGATATGCAAACCATTAAAAAGCTTTCTCTATTAGCAAAAAATGAACATGTAGAATACATCTATTCGTTAATCCTTGATAACAAAGGGCTACTTCGCTTTACCTCCAGCAGTGCAACGGATCATGAACTAGCCAGTGGTAACAAACTAAGCCATTATTTTGATAGTTACCCTCCTAACGCCAATATGATCAAAGCACTCAAAACCAATCAAATAGTTTGGGATGTCAATGAAGAAACAGATCAATGGGGAACTTTTCGAAGTGTATTTATCCCTCATACAACTCCATCCGGGATTCATTATCTCATTGGGGTCGATATCAAGACAGGAATCATTCAAAATCACTTCAATACTGTCGCACTCAAATCAGTATTCGTTTCGTTTATTTTAGTATTTGGGCTATTACCATTTTTTTTCATTTATCGCAGTTCCAAAAAAGAGACCGTAAATCTCCTTCGTGAGGAAGTACTTGCTGCTACTGCTACTTTGCGTAAACTCAACGAAAGATTAAAATACAAAGTAGATGAGAAAACCGAACAGTTACTCTCGCAAAATATTACAGACTTTCTCACGGGTTTACCCAATCGAATACATCTCGAATCTCAACTGCAGCAAAAAAAGTTTTCCTGTTTGGCTATTCTCAATTTGCATAATTTTCAAGAGATCAATGATTTTTTTGGTACCGCGATTGGAGATGATTTGTTGAAGCAAATGGGAGCCTGGCTTCAAACACTACATAGAGGAAATCTCTATCGACTGGGGGGGGATGAGTTTGTAATCGTGATCGAAGAAGAGCGCAGTCGTTATGAGATGGAAAGAGTATGTCATGAGTTTATGCACAGTCTTGATAACAAAACTTTTTATGCTAATGGTGAACACGTAACCTTGGATGTCACCATTGGAATCGACGACTCCTTCGTTGTCTCATTGGCACATGCCGATATTGCACTTCATCAGGCAAAAGAAAACGGTAATCATTTTGAATTTTACTCCGAAATTAAGGCAACAGAAGAACAATATCTATTTAATATTTCGATGACAAAAATGGTGAGGGAAGCACTTAACTCAGAGGGAATAATCTGCTACTATCAACCTATTATCTCAATTCAAAGCGGAAAAACTGAAAAATATGAAACGTTGGTTCGGATGATTGATTCAAATGGGTTGATTATCCCCCCTATTGATTTTCTAAAGATTGCCCAAAAAACACGCCTTTATCCACAAATCACCCGTACAGTTATCCAACATGCTTGTTCTGCATTTCGTGAGCGAAGTGAAGAGTTCTCAGTCAATCTCTCTATTCGTGATATTCTCAACTCTGATACCGTTGTATTTATTGAAAAAACCATTATTGAAACGGGGACAGCTACGCGAATTGTATTTGAAATTCTCGAATCGGAAGGGATAGAGGATTTTGATTCTGCCCTCTTATTTATCCAAAAAATGAAAAAATTGGGCGCTAAAATCGCAATTGATGATTATGGCACGGGATATTCAAGTATTGAAAATATTCTCAAGCTTGACATTGACTACATTAAAATCGACGGTTCACTTATCCACAGTATCATTTCCAACCCCAAACACGCAATTATTGTAGAATCGATTGTCGATTTCTCTTCGAAATTAGGGGTTAAAACAATTGCTGAATATGTCAGTTCGGAAGAAATTTTCACAAAAATAAAATCTATGGGTGTAGACTATTCTCAAGGGTACTATACAGGAAAACCAGCTCCGCTACCAGAGATTTAACCCTTCTTTTCCTGTCCCAATCGATAGAGGGCGAAATCGTATTTTATCGGATCTACGGGATCAAAACTTCGCAAGGTTTCCGTAAGTTCCAATGCCGCTTTCAGATCACATTGGTTGCGTTGTAACAGTCCCAATCGCTTGGAGACGCTAAACGTGTGAGTATCCAACGGCATAATAAGTTCAGAAGGGCGAACACTGTTCCATAACCCCATATCCAATGCGTCATTGCGAACCATCCATCGTAGATACATCATCCACCGCTTCATCGCTGACGTACCTGAAATCTTTTTGATCGGTTTTCCGAGGAGAAACGTATATCCCGTAGAGCGATAAGCATTTAGATCATAGAGAGTATCAATAAGATAGCTTAACCCCTCCAGTACGCCCCCTTTTTCGTATCCTTGCTTAAATGTCTCTTCAACACCGCCACACCGCTTTAAACGCCCTAATGTAATAAACCATTGGGCAATATCCTCTTGGTTTTGAAAACGGTAATAGCACCCTTGAGTCGCACGGAGAATCTCTTCCTCATTCGCATAAATCCACCCTGCATCCAATGAGCGTAACAACGCAACGATAGCACGCACATTGCCATACGCGAACAAAGCACACGTAAGGGCGTGATATTCGTTTCCAACTTCTCGTGCGATCATTAGAGGATCAGGTTTGCTCTCACAGAGTTCATCTGCACAGTTACGCAAAGCAACCTCAGCATCAAGACGACTTTTAAGCTCTCTCATCGACCCAACAAGTAGAGTTTTTTGCGTTCTGCCGAACCTGCTATATTGGCTTGCGAACGGTATTTTGCAATCGTACGGCGCACCATCGTGATATTAAATTTTGCTTGCACTATCTCAAGAAGCTTCATATCACTTAGTGGTTTTTTATGGGACTCATTTTTAACCAACTCACTGACGTACTCTTTGATAGAGGCATTGGAAATATCCTCATCAATGGCGGTGGTAAAGAACTCTTTCATAGCAAACACTCCCCGATCGCACGCTATGTATTTATTGGCAATCGCCCGTGAAATGGTCGAGGGGTTATGCCCAAACTCATCGGCAAGTGTCTTGAGGGTCAACGGTCGAATAGCCCCCCCCATAAAAAAGTCATACTGATACTCAACAATCATCAGCCCCACTTTATAGAGAGTCGCTTTGCGCATCTCCAGTGCATCCATCAGACTCTTCGCCTCTTTCATCTTGTCACGGATATAGAGATGATCCACCCCATACTCTCCGTCGATAAGGATTGAGGGATAATAACGCTCATTTAAGCTCACCTCTATACCCGTTTCAGGATCATTAAAAATCATTAAATCGGGTACGATTTGAGCAGATTCTTCCATAAAATCAAGTGCAGGGGGATTTTTAAACGTCCCAATAATACGCATCGCTTCTTGAAAATGGGGTTCTTTATGATAACGATTTAGCCCCTCTAAGTGTTTACACAGCTCAACTGCCAAAGCGTATGCAGATTCATTTATGGATGCGTGTTCCAGCTGAAATAAAAAAGACTCCGACAAAGAACGTGCTCCCACTCCGACGGGTTCGATATGACGAAAACGGTTCCGAATCTGCTCAAATTGTTCTACTGTGATATTCATTTGAAGACAAAACGGTTCCATATCTCCCTCATAATATCCCCCTTCATCAAGGTTTTCACACACATGACGGGCAACAGCTTGCGAAAGGGGCGTTGGGAAAAGAGGAGCGTCACACTGTTCATCCAAAACATCATACAAACTTTTTTTCTGTATGGTAAGAGCTTCTATCGCCTCGGTTTGGGAATTTTTGACATATCCGTACTGAATTTTTCGCGGTATTTTGGACTCGTATGACTCTTCAAATCCCGATTTTATCTCTATAAGGGGATTACCCTCGACAAAGGGAGCCATTATATCCCCCAAATCCCCCAGACTACTGTGCAAAATGGGGAGCCAGTTACGCAGTGTATTAGAAAGCTTACTCTTAAGCTCAACCGATGTGTTAACCCTTAGTGTTGCCATGATCTAAAGTTTAAACGATTCACCGAGATAATGTTCTCGTACATCCGCATTATGGGCGATTTCGTCACTGGTTCCTGAGGCGAGAAGGGAACCGCTTTTGATAACATACGCCCGATCGCATACGGCAAGGGTTTCCCGAACATTATGATCGGTAATCAATACCCCTATTCCGTATTCAACCAGTTGCTTAATAACATTTTGAATGTCCATCACCGCAATAGGATCAACCCCTGCAAACGGTTCATCGAGGAGTAAAAAACGGGGTTTGTTGACCAAAGCACGAGCAATCTCCGCCCGCCTGCGCTCTCCTCCACTGAGATTAATTCCTCGACGGTTTCGAATCGGTTCGATATTAAACATCTCCAATAACTCTTCAATTCGCTGATCGCGCATCTCTTTGGAAAGATTCCCTGCTTCCGCCGCAATAATAAGATTCTCTTCAACAGTGAGATCTTTAAAAATAGACGCTTCTTGAGGTAAATAGCCGATCCCAAGTTGAGAGCGTTTATGCAAAGGTAAATTTGAAACATCTTCCCCATCAATGCTAACACGCCCCGATGTTGCCTCTACCAATCCACAAATCATATAAAAGGTGGTCGTTTTCCCTGCCCCGTTTGGTCCTAGCAATCCAACCACTTCACCCGCATGCAGTTCCATACTAACACCACGCACAATCTCATGTTTTTTGATCGTTTTTACAAGAGACTCAATTTTTAGACTATGGTCTATTTTATCCACGCTCTACCTCATATTCTCTGTTAGCATTATCGATTTTGGTGATCTTGACAACACAATACTCAAACCCTGCCCGCTTCAGCCATCCAATGAGAGTTTCATCTCCCCACTCGACCAAATGGTATCCACTGCGTTCTAGCTCCTCCATCATTCCAAGGCTCAAAAATTTCTCAAAGCCATAGTTATAAAGATCATAATGATAAAGCTTTTCTCCATACACCTGTTGAAGCGAAAACGTCGGGGAAGTTACCGCATCTTCCAGCCCTAAAAAAGTAGCGAAATGTTGAGTCAATGTCGTCTTACCACTCGCCAAATCTCCTTGCAAGATCACAACTCCCCCATTGGGAAGTAGCTCTGCGATTTTTTGACATAATAGGTGAAGTGAATCTTGAGAAAGAATCATCATAGCTTTGACGATACCGCAATAATTTGGGCAATTTTATCCGCTGCTTTTCCGCTCAATAATCCATCACGTGCTATTTCTAGCCCTTCTTGAATATCACTCGCCATCCCCTCAGCGATCAATGCATACCCCGCATTGATAAGTACCATATCCCGTTGCGCATCCGTTGCTTTGTTGTGTAAAATATTCATCAAAATAGTGGCATTCACGACGGCATCTCCCCCTAAAATTGCTTCAAACGGTGCCTTTTGTATCCCAAGCGTTTGCGGGTCAATCTCAAAATAATCAATTTTATCCTTATGCAACTGCCCCGCGTACGTAATATCACTAATACTGATCTCATCCATCTTTTCACGAGAACTCACCACGATAGCCGATTTCATCCCAAGCTCACGTGCCGCTTCAACCATTTTGGGGATAAACACCTCATCAAATACACCCAAAAGTATCTTTGAAAGCCCTACAGGATTGGTCAGTGGTCCTAGAATATTAAAAAGAGTTTTTTCAGGAATACTTCGACGGATGGGCATTATAAATTTCATCGCAGGATGATGATATTGCGCAAACAAAAAGGCAAAACCCGTCTCTTCGAGCAATAGAGCGCTTTGTTTGAGACCCAAATCCAATTTAATTCCCAAATATTCAAGAACATCGGCACTCCCCGATTTGGAAGTGATAGAGCGGTTTCCGTGTTTTGCTACGTACGCACCGCACGCTGCCAAAAGGATCGAAACGGTAGAGGAGACATTAAAACTTCCGCTTTTATCCCCCCCTGTTCCGACGACATCAATAAGTTTGGATTTCAGACTCGGTGCAACTTCCAAGAGTATGGAGTGTTCGCGCATAACCTCGGCTGCCATAGCGATCATAGACGCTGATGTTGTTTCATTAAGCACCAACGAGACTAAAAATTCGCGCATAGCATCATCACTTAGACGATGCTCAAACAACGCTTCAAAATCACTCCGCTTCACAACAGCTCCTTAATATAGAGATGTTGCTGTGATTTTGGAGTTGATTTGATAGTAGGAAGTTGCAACACTTCAAATCGTTGCTCACGGGTCAAATATACCAAGGTAATAATATCACCGACTGCTACATTTTTAGAAGATTTAACGGCTTTCCCATTGATGAGAACAACCCCCTCTTCTATCATATCTTGTGCTATTGCACGACGTTTGGTGAGGTTAACGGCATTTAAAAATTTATCGATACGCAAAAAGTATTCCATTTATAATAGTTTTGAAGGGTTTATTGTAAATGATAATAACTAAAACGGAGGTAAGAGAGAAAGAAATTAATTTTATTTTTGCTATCATTTGTGAAGTTCTTTTTTATAAGGGGGTACGCAGGTGCAATTATTTCCATTTATTTTTAGCTTATCATTTTTTACAACAACCGTTTTATTGGCGAATAGTGATGTTGCAACCTCCCTGTTAGAAGATATGTCTGAAACTGCTAAAATTGCAACTCAAACCAATCAGAACATTGATTATCAGCCCTTTATTCTCTCCGTTCTTCAAAGTGATGACCTGATGAAATTCGGAGTTCGTACGCTGGGTGAAGCACTCACTCTGACTCCCGGTGTTGATATGGCGACCAACACAATGAATAATCGTACCCCAATATTTCGGGGTTCCAATCCTATGGCTTATGGACAATCAGTACTTGTAATCGATGGGTATGTAGTGAATGATCATTTTTTCAGTGGATATGATGCTTATCTTAATTTACCCATTGAGCTCATCGAGCGTATCGAAGTTGTCCGTGGATCGGGAAGTTTCATCGAAGGGGTCAACGGCTATGCCGGAACAATCAATGTCATTACTCATGCTCAGAATAACGCTCTCTCAAATCAAAAAGGTGTAGCCTTTACTCAAATAGGGGATGAGGGGGCGATGGGTCTTGGTGGATGGGCACGCTATAGCGGTGAAAAATGGAAACTTTCGTTAGACGCATTTGGACAGCGTCATGATCTTGAAACCCCAGTTAGCGTCACGGATTCATTAGGAAAAATAGGAAATGCCAATTTAGGGATGGAACACCGAGGCTTTGGTGTGACGTATAACTATGATCAATTTGAACTAAATGGTCGTTTTAACGACTATAAAAACCAAAGTGCCTTCGGAAATCTCAATGCCCTTCCCAACCCTGATGGATTACTTCAACAACCCTCATGGTATCTTCAAGGCAAGTATACCCTCCCTATAGCGAACGATACAACCCTTATTTTAAAAGCATCTATGATGGAGGATAGCTGGAAAAGTGATTCGCGACCGCTCCCTGATGGTACCTACACTTTTTTACTGAGTCCAATTACACTTGCTACCAAAACAGTCACCTTTACGGAGGGGTATTGGGCATCACTGATGGTCAAAAGTCAACGTATCAGCGGCGGTGCATCACTCCATTATGATGCCTTAGAGGCGCACCATCTCATTGCTGGGGTTGAATCCACGTGGGATGCAGCAATAGATTCCTATTCAATTACAACCGATAAATCAGGATTAACCACAAATATAATCGATTATACTGATACTTCATTTCAATATTTCAAATACCAGAATGCTAAGCGTCAAAGCACTAATCTCTATCTTTCTGATAGCATGACCATTAATGATCAAATCGCTGTAGCTATTACATTGGGATTAATGAAAACATCCGATGTTGGTTCCGACTTTTATGGACGTGCTTCACTCGTGTATCAACCGACTTATAATGATATTTTTAAACTTATGGGAAGTTCTGAGAATCGTCTCCCTTCATTTCAAGAGATGTATCTGACGTGGAGCCGTTATGCGGGTGGAAATCCCAATCTTACCCACGAACATGTTAATTCACTAGAAACTCAATATCTGCGTAAAATAAATGCTAATCTCACTACGGGGATCAATCTCTTCTATCTCGTCAATACTCAGCAAATAGTTCGTGATGTAACGGGAACATTTCAAAATTTAGGCGAGAATACTATTTATGGAGGTGAGGCTGAAGTACGGGGGAAATTCACACCTAACGATACACTTGCCCTTTCCTATAGCTACAGTCAAGGAGAAGTAAAAGATAAATCGAATAACGAATTTCCGCTCCCGTATGCGGCATCGCATCTGGTGAAAATGGCGTATGCCCATGATTTTAGCAACGACTGGACTCTTGGAAGCATTTGGAATTATGTGGGAAGTAAAAAGCGTCATGTTGGTGATATTCGTAATGATTTGAATGCCTATAATACTCTCGATGTTTCCTTAGGTTGGAATATGGACACACGAAAAGGATGGTATGCGCAAGGAGGAGTCAAAGATATTGGAAATACCATCGTCCGTTATCCTGCAACTGCAAATACGTATGCCGGAGATTATCCTATAGCAGAGCGAAATTTTTGGATTCGTGCTGGGTGGAGGTTTTAAGATGTTCCGACTTCTCATTTTTGCATTCTTTTTCGCACCTTTTTTGCTTGCAGAAAATAGCCTTTTACTTGATACACAAATTAAAATGATCCCTAAAATCATGGCATTAGACAATAATATTAATCAATATAATGATACTTCCACAGCAATGCTTGGGATTGTTTACGATGATGGACGAAGTAAATTTGCAACAAGCGTCGCAGAAAAAATAAATCTATATTACAAAGGCAAAGTAGGTTCCCTGAAGTTTACGGCTATAGCTATTCATATTGATGAACTATCTGCTCGACGTGACCTCTCTTTTGTCTATTTATTGGATGCTAGTCAAAGCTCAATTTTACAAGCAATTACCATCAGTAAAGAGAAAAAAATCCCCTCATTCGTTTACAATATTGCCGATTTGAGCCTTGGAGCATTGGGATCAATTTCAATTGAACGTTCAACCATTATTACCCTTAATAAAAATACACTCAAATCAGGAAATTATCATTTTAATGATGCACTTTATCAAATGGCACGGTGGACAGAATGAAGTACTTTCAAAATGCTAAACTTTCAACAAAAATCTTTATTTCTCTTGTCAGTGGAGGGTCTATCCTCATTTTAATCTTGCTTCTCTCCACCTATTTTATTGTTCGAAACACTACTTTAGACGCAGAAAAGCAAAAAGCAAATTTACTTCTCGAGACCATCGACAAATCAGTTGCTATTTCCCTCTTTCTTGGAATTACCCCTTCTATCAATGAAAAGCTTGATACCCTGACGCGACTCGAAGAGGTAAAGAGTATCAAATTAAGTAATGAAGAGGGTACAACACTCTATTCATATCAGGCACCCAATCCATCTGACCTGTATACCGTTTCCGTTACTCAAACACTTTTTAAACCCAATACTCTTCATCCTATAGGGATTATAACCCTTGCCTATTCGGGAAAAACAGTAGATGAGACAATGTATTATTTCTATCTCCTTTTAGCAGTAATTAGTATCATCTCTATTGTTGCCTTAGGACTGATGATAGTATGGATCAAGAGTCTCCTTCGCCCCATAAAACAGCTTGCTATGAAATTGCATAATTACACACCAGGAGAAAACATATCTTTTAATATTGTTTCTTCTCAGCTCGAATTCTTAGATATTATCAATGCCTTTGAAGCAATGCAAAAAAGTGTCAGAAACTATTCCGAAACGATTAAAGCTATCAATCGAGGTTTAGAAAAAACTATTATCGAAAAAACGAAAGAACTCACCAAAAATCTTTATCACGACACATTAACAGCCCTTTCAAATCGATTAAAACTTCAAGAAGATTTAACTTTTTATCCTAAGAATACGATTGCTATCTTTAATATTGATGATTTCAAAGAGGTTAACGATTTCTTCGGAATTGATGCAGGAGATGATCTCTTATACCAAATAGCCTATTGGCTTTGTGAGATGAAATTGGAACCCTACCGTATTGGAGGAGACGAGTTTGCTACCATTCTCCCGCGTGACCTTTCAGCAGAAGAAATTCAAAAGGATATGGAGCTTTTACTCACTAAATTTGGAGAGAGAAATTTTGTTATCGGGGAAGAGACTTTTCACCTTAGAGCCACGATAGGGGTCGCTATTGCTAGTGATAAACCGCTCATTCATGCCGACATTGCTCTCAACAAAGCTCGTGACCTTAAAAAGAACTATGCTATCTACGATCCTAGTGAAGGGGTTGAAGAGCTATACAAAACAAACATCGCTATGTCCGCCCAAATACGACAGGCTCTTATTGAACACCGTATCGTTTGTCAATACCAACCAATCGTTAACTGTCGAACAGGTAAAATTGATAAATATGAGACATTGGTACGAATTAAACGTGAAGATGGAACGCTTATTCCTCCCAATGATTTTTTACCCATTGCTCAAAAAACAAAACTTTATTCAAAAATTACCCAAGAGGTGATCTATCAGGCCTGTCATACGTTTAGCAACCGTACCGAACACTTTTCTATTAATCTCTCTAGCTCAGATATTCTCGATTCTCATATTATTACGACAATAGAGAGGATTTTAAACCAAACAGGGACAGCAAAACGTATTGTTTTTGAGATCCTTGAATCCGAAGGGATTGAAAATTTCGAAGAAGTTGCTTCCTTTATTAGTCGAATGAAAGATCTAGGAGCGACTATCGCCATTGATGATTTTGGAAGCGGCTACTCAAATTATGAAAATATCCTCAAACTCAATGTTGATTTCTTAAAAATCGACGGTTCTCTCATCCGAAATATCGATCAAAATCCGCGCCACCGCATTGTTGTTGAATCCATCATTGATTTTGCACACCGTATCGGTATTGAGACCATAGCAGAATTCGTTTCAAGTGAGGAGATACTCACTATCGTCGCCGATCTTGGAATTACCTATTCACAAGGATTCCACACGGGGAAACCCCAGTTTCTTTAGGCTCTGTTAACTCCCAAACCCACTTTTAAAATTGTCCTTTTGGACAACAATCTGCTTTTGCTTCTCTTTGCGTGCCGTATCTTTTTCAACAAATATCTTCTCACGCGTTTTCGGATCCATCTCGGTGTAATACATCACCGCTGAATACGTTCCAGGAGTCGGAGTAAATACTTGCGCTTGTTCAGGATTCATCTTGAGTTCATTGGTCGTAAAGTTCTTCAAATCGTGCATATCTTTTTCGGTACATCCTGGGTGAGCGGCGATAAGATAGTAGGTCAAAAACTGCTTTTTACCCTCTTCACGATTGAGCTGATCGTAGAGTTTTTTGAAATCAACCAACGTTTGCTTACCAGGTTTGTTCATGAGATGAAGGACGTGATCTGAGGTGTGTTCGGGTGCAACTTTCATCTGCCCTGAGATATGATACTTCACCATCTCTTTGAGATACTCATACCCTTGCCGTTTATCCTCAGTGATAAGGTCATAACGTACCCCTGAAGCTACAAACGCTTTTTTAACCCCCCTTACTTCACGCAACCGTCGCAAGAGATTAATAATACGAGTATGATCCACTTTCATTGACTTGCAAAGATGGGTATCATCGACACACCGCTGATGGGCGCACGTACCGTGCTTGAGCTTTTTATTACACTCGTAGCCATACATATTCGCCGTAGGACCTCCTACATCACTAATGATCCCTTTGAAATCTTTATATTCGGTAAACTGTGTCGCTTCCGCCAAAATAGACGTTTCACTTCGGGTACGAATCGTCCTCCCCTGATGCACCCCGATAGCGCAAAAATTACACTCTCCCCAGCACCCTTGATGGGTCATAATGGAAAATTTGATCGTCTCCAAACATTTAACCGCACCTTGTGGACGGTGATAAGGGTGAAGCTCACGGGTGAAGGGCAATGCCGATACTGCATCCATCTCATTTTCATCGAGATAATCGGCTGGAGGATTTTGTATAGAGTATCGTCCATCCACCTCTTGACACAACCCCATAGCACTAATCGGGTCATTATGATCGTAAAACGCATCAAAGAGATCAATGTATTTTTCTTTGTTTTCCAAACACTCTTTGTGAGAGGGTAACGTTAAATACCCCTCTTTTGGCTCTTTAGAGATATAACAGACCCCTCGAATATCCTGTGGTGATCGCCCCTCTTCCAATGCTTTTGGGAGAGCAATAATCGCCCCTTCCCCCATTCCGTAAATCAAAAAATCAGCTTTGGCATCAAAAAGGATAGGTTTACGTAGTTTGTTCGTCCAATAGTCATAATGGGTCACACGGCGTAAACTCGCTTCAATACCGCCAAGAACGATAGGGACAGTATCTTTAAAATATTGACGGATAAGATTCGTATAGACGAGGACGGCACGATCAGGGCGTTTATTGTTCACTCCACCGGGGGTGTAATCATCGTTGTTGCGGAATTTTTTGGTCGCCGTGTAGTTGGAAACCATCGAATCGACACTTCCACCACTCACCCCCCAAAAGAGTCTCGGCTCTCCTAAACGCTTAATATCAACGTCGCTCGTAATATCAGGCTGCCCGATAATCCCAACACGATACCCCTCACGCTCCAAAATACGCCCCACGGCTGCAATTCCAATAAAAGGGGAATCGATATAGGCATCACCATTAATAAGGATAACATCACACACATCCCACCCCCGTGCATCCATCTCGGCACGGGTTGTGGGTAAAAATCGGAAAGTTTCAGGAGGGTTTGTTTTCATAACGTGATTGTACGGTGAAATCTCTTACAGAGGGCTATACGTTACGGTATAATAATTTTATGGAAAATAACTTAAATCAAGAGGTTATCGAGCACCTCATGCACCCCAAGAATTACGGTCCGCTCGAAAATCCAACAGGCGTTGGTGTCGGACATAGCGAAACAACTGGCGAATTTGTCATTTTTTATATCAACTGCGACGGCGAAACTATTACGAATGTCGGTTATGCAACCAATGGATGTCATGATACGGTCGTTTTTGGCTCTATGTTTACGGAGATGATCAAAGGAGAAACGCTAGAGTATGCTCACAAAGCAGCCCAAAAGTTGACCGAAAAAGTAGCCCTTGGCCCTGCCAAACAACAAGCGTGCGCCCAAATGGTACTCACCTCATTTGATGCAGCGCAAATCAATCAAACGAATAAAGAAAAAGGGATAGATGAAGAGCTTCATGCCATTGAAATCGGAATGGATTGCGAGGTAGAACTATGATTGATACAACTTTTTTCCGACGTAAGCACCAGCTATGGCTTCGAATTGCTTTTGCCTCATTTGCTACGACTGATTTACAGATCAAAAACCGGCTGTATGAATTTTCAGTTATCGAGTTTCGTCATCTAAAATGGGTTGCCGAAACGTTAGTGGAAAGTAATATCTCCTACGATTATGAGCGTGACAAAGAATTCTCTATTGAATCGGAAACACTCTTTGGGCTTTTGAATACGACCATCAAAGAAATAGAAGCAATGCAACAACACTATGATGATTCTCAACTTTCACAACGACTGCTTCACGATGAATACTACATACTCCAAACACTCCGCGAATATCTAACAGATGTAGCATTTGATGAAACACTAACGGCATTTAATCGCGAACGTCAATGGGAAGATGCGTTTCTATCCTCGCAACAGCTTGATGCCCTCACCCTCTTTTTGTTTGAAGAGAGTTACAAAGAGTACGAGCTTATTATGGTTTATTTTTATTCCCAAATGCGCGCTTCGACACCCCTTCAATACGGCAGTTTCCAAGATTTGATCGACGAGTCCCATTTTCATCTCCGATCGTTTGGAGAGATGATGGCAAAAATGGGAATCCTATCACTTCCTCGAATGCTCCATCCACGAACCTACAAGATTACCGATATGGAAAAATTTCTACATGACGGAATTACTGAAGAGGAAAATGCAAAAGAGGAGTGCCGACGATTATCCGCACTTATCACCGATGAAAAACTCTCTACTTTTTTTGAGTTTATCAATTTTCAAGAGAGTTACCATATCGAAATTATGAAAAAATTATTAAAGGAAATTCATGGATGAGCAAGGGAATATTTATATACTTATCGCCGTTATCGCCGTTTTTGTTTTTGTGTTGACACGTAAAAAAAAGGATAAATAAATGAAATACGAAAAAATAAAAGAAGACCTCAAATCCAATCCAAAAAAGTGGCTCGTCACAGGATGTGCTGGATTTATCGGTTCCAACTTAGTAGAGACGCTTTTGGGGCTTGACCAAACGGTTGTTGGACTCGATAATTTTTCAACAGGGTATCAACATAACTTGGATGATATAGAAAAAAATGTCACGGTAGCACAATGGGAAAGATTTAATTTTATCAAAGGCGATATTCGGAATTTAGAGGATTGCAACAAAGCAGTAAATGGGATTGATTTCGTTCTCCATCAAGCAGCTTTGGGCTCCGTTCCCCGCTCAATTGATAACCCAATCAATACCAATGATTCCAATGTTACGGGCTTTTTAAATATTTTGACCTCCGCAAAAGATAATGGAGTCAAACGATTTGTCTATGCAAGTAGCAGTTCCGTCTATGGTGACTCTCAAGAACTACCAAAAGTAGAATCACGAACAGGAAATCTCCTTTCTCCGTATGCCGTTACCAAAATGGTCAATGAGCTTTATGCGGGAGTCTTTTACAAAACGTACGGACTCCAGACGATAGGATTACGTTATTTTAATGTTTTTGGAAAAAGACAAGATCCAGATGGTGCGTATGCGGCAGTTATTCCCAAATGGGTGGGTTCGCTTCTAAAAGATGAAGATGTCTACATCAACGGTGATGGAGAAACAAGCAGAGATTTTACCTATATTAAAAATGTAGTTCAAGCAAACATATTGGCAGCAACATCAACCAATGAACAATCATTTGGAGAAGCGTTTAATACCGCAATAGGTGGACGTGAAACACTCAATAATTTGTATCAAGCTATTAATGAAGGATTAGCAAAAAATCTTTCTGATTTTGAAATGAAAAAAGCAATTTATCGAGATTTTAGAGCTGGAGATATTAGACATTCTAATGCAAATATTGATAAAATGAAACGATTACTTGGATATGTTCCGACTCATTCCCTCGAAGCTGGATTGGAAGAATCTATTTCATGGTATATAAATGACATAAAAGGGACAAAATAATGCAAAAAGAGATTTCTTTACAAGAGTGTAAAATTTGTATCATCGGGTTAGGCTATGTTGGGCTTCCCTTAGCGCACGCTTTTTCATCTAAATACAAAGTTGTCGGTTTTGACATCTCTCAATGGAGAATCGACGAGCTTAGAGCTGGTCATGACCGAACGCTTGAACTCAACGAGGTACAACTAAAAGAGGCACTTACCAATGGAATGGAATTTACTCTGAATATTGAAGATATTAAAGATTGTAATATCTTTATTGTCACCGTACCAACACCTATCGATAAAAATAAACGTCCCGATTTAACCCCTCTTATAAAAGCAAGTGAAACCATAGGCAAAGTTCTCAAAAAAGATGACATAGTGATCTATGAATCAACGGTCTATCCAGGTGCAACCGAAGAGGAGTGCGTTCCTGTTCTTGAAAAATTCTCTAACTTAAAATTTAACCAAGACTTCTTTTGTGGATACTCACCAGAGCGAATCAATCCTGGGGACAAAGAACACACCGTTACAAAAATCAAAAAAGTAACCGCTGGAAGTACGATAGAGATAGGTAAAAAAGTAAATGAGCTTTACGCAAGCATCATCACGGCAGGAACACATTTGGCTCCGACTATAAAAGTAGCCGAAGCAGCAAAAGTTATCGAAAATTCTCAACGGGATATTAACATCGCATTTGTTAATGAACTGGCTATTATCTTCAATAAATTGGGAATCAACACAAATGATGTACTCGAAGCAGCAGGGACAAAGTGGAATTTCTTACCGTTTAGACCAGGCTTGGTTGGTGGTCACTGTATCGGTGTCGATCCCTACTACTTAACCCATAAAGCTCAACAAGTTGGCTACAATCCAGAGATAATACTCGCAGGTAGAAGACTAAATGACAATATGGGAATCTATGTAGCAAATCAAGTGATAAAACTTATGATAAGAAAAGGTCATAAAATTGAAGGCTCAAAAATTCTCGTTTTAGGCATTACATTTAAAGAAAACTGTCCAGATATAAGAAATAGTAGAGTCATAGATGTAATTCAAGAGCTAAATGAGTTTGGATGCAACGTTGATATAACGGACTACTGGGCTGATACTGATGAAGTTAACCACGAATACAATCTCAATCTTATCCAAAATCCAAATATGGATGATTACAATGCAATCATTTTGGCAGTTGCACACAATAACTATAAAACACTACAATTCAATAACAGCAATCAGGTCATTTTTGACATCAAATCTATTATTGATAATGCTGATGGGAGACTTTGATTAAATTCTTCCCGCTTCGATACCTTCTTTTGTATCAAGGCGGTCTCGGCATCGAAATGGTATAGAAACATCTGTTCCTGTTTTACATACGATATTGAGATGTTGGCGTGAGATACATGAACCGTATTTAACCCCAATCTCATAGCAACTCTCTTCGATAACATATACTAAGGGGTCGCTTTCATACCCTCTCTCTAATTTAAGATAATCACACTCTCTACCATGTTTTTTCTGCCCATTTTCACTGCTTCCAAAATGAATACCCTTAGAGACTTCTCCACCGCTTGATGTCGATAAAAAAAGATCTACATCATGGATAAACATCGTTTCAACCGCTTGCGTAAATACCCCATCCAGCGTTTGAATATCATGATAATAGGATTTACCACACTCACCACTATAGGAGATACTTAACATCCCATCTCGAGGGGTGATTTTCCCCACAACAATTACAGAATTTTTGTTCTCCGCACTATTATTGATTTCAAGGATTTCAATCGACGCATTATCACCACACCCTGTCAGTATAAAAAATAATGAGAGGAGGAGGAAGAGATACTTTAGCCGAAATTTAACGAGCCAGATTGGGTTTATAAACACTTAGATCTACAAAAATAGCATTTTCTTCTTGCTCAAATGCCCGTATAACAATAGGGTTAAATGCTTGCCCTGATAATTTTTTTACTTCAATTACCGCTTTTTCAAATGGATAACCCGCACGATAAGAACGATCACTGATTAGTCCTGTAAAATGTTCCGCAAACCCAAGAATTTGCGCTGGTAAAGAAATTTCATCCCCCAATAGTCCTAATGGATACCCTTGTCCATCATAACGCTCATGGTGATACTTAATCAAATCCCCTATTGGATATATTTGCTTAAGAGGCTCAACAATAATACTTCCATAAAGAGGGTGGTTACGAATCGTATCCATCTCACTTTCTGTGAGCTTATCTTCTTTACCTAAAGAAAAACTGACATCGGCAATCATCCCAATATCATGAATTTTAGCTGCTATTTTAAGATTCCCAAGTGTTTTAGAATCAATATTCAAACTTCTCGCAAGACGACAAGCAACCACTTCGACCATTTGTGAATGGTGCGCAAAATAAGGAAATTCTAACTCCATCGCATCATTGGAATGTATCAAGAATTGTAAAAATTGCTCGGCATGTTTTAAATTATCTTCTTCCTGAACAAACAATGAATACGATGAATCAACAAACCCCCCTATCGTATTGAGCTGTACAGAATCAAGTGCCGCTTCAGTCACGATACTCATACGACATCCTGAATGGTGAATATAGAACTCTTTTACGATCCCTGCAGCCCCTTTTTTTCCATAATTAAAAGTAATATTGTTCTTTTCATCATGAATCACCACTTCTAAAGAATGCACTGACTTGATAATAATATTTGCAATAAAAAAGAAAAAGCGTTCACGATCATATTGCCAAGAGAGAAAAGAAGAAGAGAGCTTTGTCGTTATTTGAGCAAGGCGCGATTGACGCTCTATTGAACACTCCGATGCAATCAACGTATGTAGTTTTATCCCATTCGTACATAAGATTTGAATTTGGCGATACATATCACTATTCGCATCAATCGGCTTATCCCGTGTGTACATTTTTATAACACTTTTCTTATCTTTTTCAATAAATGTAGTAATGAAGAAATTTCCTGATTTTCCACCTGTATGCATAACCTCCTTCTCGCTCATTAAAAGAGGAATAGAAACCGCTTTTTCTTTAAGATTAATCTTAATTTCAAATGCTAATCCATACCAATCATCACGATGAGTATACATAGCCAAATATTCACTGCCGACCATTGTACAAACTTCGCCAAATACTTTTTCTATAGCAATACTGTTTGAAGAGTGCGAAAAATTTTCAATAATAGCCATATTGTCGTAAAGCTTTTTAGTATTCTTCTTGATTTGCATACTAAATTTTATAATAATACCCACCAATATACCGATAACAAGAAGCCAGACTAAAAAGGGAATATTCTCCATAAAAGAGCCTGCGCCAACTGTGACGGAATTAACGCTCTCGGGAACGACTGTGTTTGCAATATAACGGGTCTCTTCTAATGTTGCCATATTTACTTCTCCCTAATATTTTTGGTATTTCGAGTAATTACCACTTATCCCACCAGGAATATCAATATATTTTGAACGCTTATCCGCTTCATAATAGGTTTTTCGTACTTTGCCTTGATCCGCTTTACTAAGAGCTACTTGAATCAATCCCTTAGTCGATGGTTGTAAGGAATAATCTGGATTATCCAAAGGAATTTGAAAAATCATCCGTCCAAGTTCTGGATCAACAACAGGAATAATTCGATCAATAATACCCGTACGCTGTATTTGTGGTGTTGTCATAAAAGAGATTGTCACCTTCTTCCCCTCTTTAACGAAGGGATACAGTCCTGCAGCTAATGCCCCATACACAACAACATGATCAATATTAACAATTTGCCCTATTTCTGTACTACGGATTACTTGCTCACCCGCCTGTAATTTGAAGTTAGTCAAAAAGCCATCCGTTCCTGCTACAATATTAGTATGTTGCAATGTATTTTTTAATTGCGCAAGTTGCCCGTAATATTCTTCTAAATCTCCCGTCTCATCCGCATGAGATTTTTCTCGCTCTAATTCAGTTACGTGTTGTGCTTTGCCACTTGCCAATAATGTCAAATAGCGATCTTCTGCATTATCGAACTCTATCTTACTCGCTGCTCCAAGGTGATAGAGTTGGGCAATTTTTTGTAACTGAAGTTTGGCATTATTTACCACCGCCTCATTTTCCTGCATACTGCCATTTTTGTGGAAATACCCCAGTGCCCTTCTTTTTGCTCGAATTTTCTCTTGAATCCTCTCAATATCAATTAAAATCGATTTTTTATCATAAACAGCAATAACATCACCTTTGTGAACACGATCCCCATTGCGCTTTAAAACACTCAGGATCTCTCCATCATTGATTGTCAATATTTTAGCCTCATCAATAGGTCGAACAATTCCCTCTACACGAAGAATAGTTTCATTATTTTCTTCTTTAATTTGCTTTTCTTCCGCAGTTTTAGCACATCCAGAAAAAAATGCCACAATCATAATTGTCACTGTAACATAATGCGTTATCTTGCTCATTTTTCGTTCTCCATAACATTTAATATCTTGATACTCTTCTCATCTATACGAACCATCCGAGATAAAGGTATTTTTTTAATGACAATAATGATCAATGCCAAAAATATTGGTACGAGATTTATAAGCAGATGAAAGACAATAGCAATCGCCAATGCTTCTTCTTTCATCACGCCATACCACCCCATTGCCATCACCATTCCAGCATGAAACGTTCCTGCTCCGCCTGGTGCTAAAGGAATAGCAAATGCAATTGAACTGACCAAATAGATAACAAACAACTCTCCTAACGATAGATCAAAAGATGCTACTTGATTAATAAAAAAGGCTACCGTAAAAAAATAAATACCACGGAGAAACAATGTATAGCCTAACACCCATAGCGTCCGCTTTATACCTAAATCCCGAACAATTAACCGAACAATTTTTTGGGAATAAATACGTATAAAACGAATTGGAATTCGCTGCAAAAATGATCTAAGAAGCTTACCCTTCCCGATCTTCATAGCAAAAATAATACCAACCATCACAATGGCAAACAATACCGATGACACTTGCAAAATGACACTACCTGATGCAATTCCAGCACCAGCAGCTAAAAAACAAGCTATCATAAAAAGATCAGCACTGCGCTCAATCACCATGGAGCTAACACCATAATTAATCGGATAATTATAAAGATTACGTAAATAAATCAGGCGAGAAACTTCCCCAAGTTTTGCAGGGAGAATAACATTGAGGAATCCGCCTACCACAATCGACTCAAATGATGCTTGTAAGGAACATTGCCCCCGAGTGAGGAAACGCCATCTTGCTCCTTGTATAATATCATTAAGAATAATTAATAAAATTCCTATCATCAAAGGTATCATACTATATCCATCCAAAGCTTGGATAAATGATTTCCACTCAATCCCAGAAATCAGATAACGGAGTATGCCTACTATCAATAATGCTTTTAATCCAAGAATTAACCATTTTTTATAAGCTTTATACTTCATACCAAGCTCTCTTTAACGTGATTCGATTTAATTCTTTTCAGTACACGTGCTGGTATGCCACCAACTATAGTATTGCTCTCAACATCCTTTGTAACAACTGCATTCGCAGCGATCACAACATTACTTCCGATTGTTACCGGACCAATGATACGAGCACCCGCACCAATCCAAACATTATCACCAATTGTTACAGGACAAGGATAGACTGCATCGCGCATCATGACCCCATCCTCATCATAACGGTGCTCACCCGATATGATGGAAGAGTTATGGGAAAGCATAACATGACTTCCCATTCGTAATCCATCGCAATCAATCCATGTATTATTCCATATACTAATATGCGAACCAAAGGATGCACTCGAAAAATCACCAATAAAATATGCCCCAGGCATCACGGCTACATTATCACCCATTTGACCCAAAAGCCGTTTTAGATACACATAGCGTAGCGCAATACCAAGATAGCCAGGGATTCCTCTCATCCATCCGAATAATCCTATCGTAAGAGGACGAGGTAGAAGATAAAGAATATTCACAAATAACATCAATAATGGCTTGACTATTCGAAATACTTTTTCACCCTTATGAAATATTCTCATCCTCTTTTCTGTCCCATTACAACAGATTCCAAGCTGACTGATCCTTTGGCAATTTGTTCAATAGTATTAAGATGCGTCCCAAAACGTGCCAAATAAAAAGCCAAAACCAAAGGAGAAATCCCTTTGGAATAGCTTTTTAATGTTTCACCCATACTCAAAAGATCAAAGGGATGAAGATAAATAACTCTATGAGAAGTTTCATCAAACTTTGCGCCTAAAAGATTAATCCACTTGATCCCAGCGGGAAAACGTCCATAAATAGTCGATACAGGTATTTCTGTAAGTAACCCAAACTCGTATTGTCTCTCTTGATAGCGTCCAGACAAAGAGGTATTCACCGAACTTGAATCGTATAAAAATCCAAAATCCAAAAGAGTCTCCTCTGTGTAACGATTTTTTCGAAACTGAGGAGTTCGGAAACCGACTACTTGAATTCCAAGGGCATCTTCAAGACTCTCTTTTGAAGTGCGGATTTCCTCTTTGAGCTCTTCTTTGGATAAAAGATCGTATTGAAGATCATGATGAAAACCATGTGACGCGATCTCATGCCCAGCGTCAACAATAGCTCGTAATATTGGCTTGGTTGATGAAACCGTTTCAGCAGAGACAAAGAAAGTCGCCTTAGCGCCAACTTTATCCAAGCATTCCAGCAAAGGAAGAGTAACGTGTTCAATTGCTTTAGCAGTTTTAACCCGTCCACCCCAATCAAATTCATAATCAACCGTGAGACTGATCATACTTTATCTCTCATACCAATACTCCACATTTCTCGCCGAACCGTACTGAGCTGATCAGAAAGAAGTGCAAATACAAACAGCATTACCGTAGCAATGAAAAGTGTCAATGTAGTATCGGTCATATTAAAAGTAATTAAATCTCTACCAAATGAAAGAAATGTCAGTCCACCAAAAAAGAAAACCGCCGGAAGAATGACTCTCAAAGGTTTGAAAATCATCGCCATTTGCAATACTTTTAGTATTGCCCGAAAACCTGCTCTCGCATTGACCATACTTTTTCCCTGAGTACGCATTTGGATATTGATAGGAATATAAATAATTGGCTTTTCATCGGAGAGATAGGCTAGAGTTTGAGAGGTTGTAAAACTAAAACGATCCGAACAAACATGAAAATAGCGAATAGCATCCAAACGGTTAAAGATACGAAAACCTGAGTTTAGATCTTTAATATCGTAATCAAACAAGTGGTTTGCCAACCAGCTTAGGAGTATTTTCCCCAGAATCCGTTTTGATTGAGTCTGCGTAATACCTCGAGCACCGACGACCATTCCCCCCTCCTCATAATATTCAAGAAGCTTTGGAATATCTTGCGCTAAATGCTGACCATCTGAATCCATTATAAGAATTGTTTCATTGGATGCAGCACGAATTCCCGTTTTAAGTGCAGCCCCATACCCTTTGTTAATTTTATGCTCAGCAAGATGAATAAAATCAATACCACGTAAAATTTCACCACTATTGTCACGTGAGGCATCATTAACGCATACGATTTCGTAACGTCCCGCCAGTCCATACCCATCCAAATCGCTTCGAAGATGTTCCAAAACAGAGCGAATCATCTTCCCTTCATTATAAACTGGAATTACAATTGAAAAATGATTATTCAATACCTCTTTAGTTTCTGTATCCACTTCAATCTCCTAGGGAATGCTTATTTTAATTCTATTTTAAACACCGAAAAACTCTTGTTATTATACCCGTACTATTTTATGAATCTGCCAAATAACGTCTTAATTTAGGCCCTACAAAATCGGCGATACACTTGGGTAGCCGTTTCCACAAATTCGATGCCAGTGAATATTTTGCATATATATTCTCCTCTTTATGCCGAAGGATACCTAAACCGATAGCCTGTGCCCCCATCTTTTTTTTAAATTGATACGTTCCGCCGCCGTAAGGACTTCGTCCACAATCAAATATCTCTTTTCCCTTATCCATAGCACGATAAATTGCATCCCTATAAACCGCTTCATTCGCAAAAGTATCCCCAAACTTTCGATCCGATGCCGCATAAGGATTCCATGCAATTTTTTCATCATAAACCACCACTAGAGCAGCAGCAGGTTCTTCATTCACGTAAGCAATCGCTATTTCAAGTTCGATAAACTTCCCTACCGTTTCAAAAAGCTTCTTAGCTAGGGGCGGAGTACCAAGGCGATGCATTGTCATCGTATAAAGATGGTAAAAATCGTCCATTAACTTCGTATCATTCCCAATACGACATACCACACCATTATCATCTGCCCTACGAAGGTTTCGTCGCTTTGTTGCATGAATACGACCAAAAACCATCTCTTTGGTTTGATTGGCGATCCAAATACGCATCGTTACGGGCTCAGACGACTCAAAAGAATTTTTATCTGGATCTAATGTTCGAATATTAAACTCTTTTCCGCTCACGTTCGCTAGTAAAGCAGCTGCATCTGCTCTCTTCACATCCGAGTAGGTAAGTCCTGGAAGATAGCACCACGTTCGCCCACCCCCAAGAGAAGGAACCGCTAAAAATTTTCCTTCTCTGCGATAACCATAAAACTTTTGGTAAGCATCTCCCCACCGTTCAACAAATTCGGACGTTAAAACCCCATCTAATTTTTCAGTTTTCATCTCTTATATACCCCTTCTTGCTCTATTCAGAATCATTTATTTTTTCATATCTTTAAAATTGTTTTCATGATACAAGACTTCATCTACCTTATGTACTTTTTTACGTTTTTCTTCTCTAAACAACTCATCCATATAATCCTTATTATCAAGTAAATAAATTGTAGCATGATCGGATTGGTACCAAATACTTAATCTACCAGGATGCTGAAGCTGATATACCATTATCCACTTTTGTAAATTTTCCTGAATCTCAGGTCGCCAACGATAGTACCACTCACCCACTCCTTTATACGTATGTGGACGGTTCTCCAAAAATATAAAGACCAGTGGTGTCGGAATTCTTAGAAACCTATCGGCTGCATCATAATCTTGAAGAAAATCCTGTGTATTACAATGGTACCCTTTGGTCAAAATTTCAGCATATTCAGGATTGTAAGAAATTATCGTCCACGTAAATGGTTGATAGTCTCTTTTAATCTTATAGGCACAATAAGCAAAATCAGGATACTCGATACTTGTAATATCTTTCCAAAATTCATCCTGTTCAACCCATTTAGGGGTAATCCATGCTACGGAGGCTGCCATAATTAATGCTAGTAAAGAGTAAAAAAAACGTACCGCCCTAGAACGTGCAAATCGAGCAAGGGGAACAACAACAAGGAGATAAAAATAAAATGCCACTACGATAGACCATACTAAAAACAGTGCTTCAATGGCTCTCGTAGCATCAACCAATTTTGGAACTCCAAAAATAGTTGCCATATAAATAAATAGAACCCCTATCGTTGCTAGTAAGACTGCTCCCCATTCAAAACGACGCTTTGTCATCAGCGCAATAATAAATAATAGAATCACTGCTCCAACAAATATAAAAAGTGCCATTGAAGGTAAAAGTAGATTCATATCTTCAAAATTAAGATCACTATCTGAAATAAATTCTGGTGCCTGATCTGCAGATTTTTGAACAAGTCCCAACTTATGAAGAGTTGCATCAATAATTGGAGCAGCAGCCCCAATTGGTCCAAGACCACCATACTTGAAAATTGAAAGAAGCCATGCATTCCCAGCCATTGCCCCTGCCACAACAGCTATTGCACCCCATTTAAGCTTATAAAATGAAACTTTTCCACTAATTACTGCCCATATGGTAATGGGAATACTTGCCGCTACAAGATAAAAAGCTATCCCCCCATGAAAGGTAAACATCATCATCAATGTGACACCATACCACCAGATAAAATGCCGTTCATCAGAGACGAATGATTTAATGAAGAAATAAAGATTCGGTAGAAAAAAAACGTAGCTAAGCTCATACGGAAGACCAGAAGAGTTTCGGGTGTAGGGGATCATTCCTATTAATCCAGGATTAATCTTCAAACTATCAAGAGGCCATGGCAAGTAAAAATTAAATCCAAGAAAATGAGTCACAGTCGGGTTAGGCGTTGTGTAACTACACCCTGCAAAAAAATCAATCAATGGACTCATTAGAACCGTGCCAAATAAAAATACTGCAAAAAGACCCGTAGCAGTCGAATCGGTCATTTTTTGTACAAAATAAAAGAGCCCAAAAAGGAGAAATAATACCGTAAAAAATGGGTAGAGACTAAAGACAATATGAAGTGAAGCATTCGAAAGATTGGCGACAAAAAAAGCAAAAATCGTAGTTCCGTAGAAATCGGCACCAAAAGTTTTACCCTCATAAAAAAGTTCTCCACGATACAAGAATGAAACCCATTCAAAAAATTGTGCTGTATCCGGAGCCCCATACGTGAAGGTTAAAAATCCTCGTATCGTCATTAAAAAAGCAGGATAAAAAAAGATAATCATAATAACTATAGCTTGAACTGCAAAAATCCATGAGAATGATTGCCACTTTTCATTTACTTTATCAAGAATATTTTTTTTAATTTTATTGCGAAAACCTTCTAAATCGTCCAATATATCCAGTGCGGTAATCATCATCTTATTTTGGAAGTTAATAAAATAAAGTCTTAGCGCAATTTTTTCATAAAATTTCATGAATAAGATTTTAGTAAATATAATTATTACAACAAATAGAGGAAAACTGAAAATACCAAAAACAAGCATTAACGGAACTACTGTTTCAATAAAAAGTAACATATAAAGAATATTAAACATTATTTTATCGTAACCATCACGCATCCCGATTTGAGGGAATACCCTAGATGGTATCCAATAAAAGAAGAGTGGCATAAGAAAAAGAAGCTTAATAAACTCGGGAATTAAGACTTCAAGAACCCACGGAAGCGCAACAAAATCAATATAGGCAGGTATTAGCACTTTTTTATCTCAGTTATTGTTTGAGCTTTGGATTTTCAAGAAATTTTGCAACTTCATTTCCTCTGCTTTGTAACACCCATGAAAGAAGCTTCCAGCGATAAAGTTCGCCATCATCATCCGCATGCCAGTAGATAGTGGGAACCATAGTAACAATCATCCCTTTCCCCAATTTTTCGTAACCTGCATAAGTCGTACCTTTGCTATCCACCAAAAGAGGATTCGATTGGATGATGGGATAAGACTCAATAAAACTCATCGGTGAAAAGATTACTTTTGAGACACCCAAAAGTTGAGGTGCAGAGGGTGCGGCTTTAAGTGTCACTGCTTCGGGTGTATAATTAACCATATCAACTGAAACACTTTTTAGTATGCGGTAGCGCACTGGAACTCCGAATATACTCCCATGATCTTTAGAAAATAGCGTCATTGTTTTTGAATCATTAATGCCACCGTAGGGGTAAAAAGTTTCAAATCGACTTGCAGATATTCCAGATTCACTCCATAACACTCCCCCTTTCTCAATCCATTGTTTTAAAATAGCTATATTAGCAGGGGAAATATTATAGGCTTTCCCAATATTATTCATAAAATCATCCGTCATACTTCCCGATTGGGCAATCCCGACGCTCTCAATGGTAATAATATCGACCAAAGAAGGATTCTTTGAGAGATCCGACCAGTCAACCTTATCCAAACTCACCGCACTCCATGAAACTTTCATTCCATCATAAAAATCAGTATGAAATTTTCCTTGAAAGTCAAAAGGGGTCAATGATCCAATAAAAGGGAATTTTTTTAGAACCGAGCGCTCTTTCCATCTATCCGAAAGATAAATTCCAGTAGATGGAACACTGTAAATGGCAATGGGTTTTTCAGCTAAAAGATCTTTTTTTAATGCTTCAAATTCATCTTCTTTGGAAGCACAGCCCGTTAGGAGAAGAATTACCACTAGCATACCAATTGTTATTAGTTGATTCAATATAAGTCCTTTCAGTATGCAGAATAATAATAATAATCTAAATTTTTGAAAAAATTATTACCAAAATGGGTTACGTAAGCCCAAAACACAATCGACCCTGCCAATAATCCAATAACAGCATATTCATATCCCAATAATCGACTCAATATCAAGCCAACAAAAACATTAACAAGTAGCCCAATAAAGATTCCTTTTAAGACCGCCTTATATCGTGAATACGAGAAAAAGAATAGAATATTAGTCAATGCGCTCGACATAAAGGCATAACTAATCGCTGCAAACAAAAATATCCATGGAGTCGGTGCAACAAAAAAAACATCCAAAAATTCCCACTGCATATATTTATGAAGTAAATAAACACCCATATAAACCAACATAATAACAAAAATAGAAGCAATAAGAAAGACCAAAGTGTACCTAATGAAAAAAAGACGATAGGCGCGATTGAATTTGTCGGCTTCATCATAGCGATGTGCGATAATATCATCATTAACCCGATACATAAATTCATAAATAATCACTTCACTCATCCCAATAAGTAAAATCAAAACTATCAAAGCCCAGTCTAACCCGATCTCATCACGTACATTAAACCATATAAAATAAGGCTGATAAGGGATAGCACTCCACGCAAGAAGTCGATCCGTCACCAAAAAAATAAAATAGAATGTTCCATACATCATATACGGATTAAGTGAATAAAAAAGGAGAGAGAGTCTAGGCTCGGCATCACCTTCTTTTTCACGACTTTTAGCTTTTAAATTTCTAACTCTTCGGAATGCGTCTAGTAAGACTATGATATTTGAAAAAATAAGCGATAAAACCTGTGAAAGAATAATCCCAAAATGAAAAAAGAGTATATGAAAAACATATACGAGAACTACTCCTAGAAGTACATAGAGTGCGATTATAGCATACTCTTCCAACATATAAAAAATTGAGAAAGAGGTAAATAAAAATGATAGTAATAGATAATAAACCATCATGTAAAACATCATATCGTAAGGGATATAATTAAAAAAAAGATTAAATATGACTACCAAGACCCCAAAAATAAGAATCTGAATAAAAAAGATCTTAAAAAGCTTAACAGTAATCGAATACGCAAGATTATATTCTTCCATTTTGATATAAAAAAGTCCTTTACGTCCAATCGCTTGAGCAGGTCCTCCTGTAACTACTAGAGCAGCAAATGTCCCCATTGCTATCGCCGTTGCTGTCCGAACGTCTAACTCCAAGCTTGACCACAGTCCATAACCAATTACTAACGTAAAAAAAACTTGAATTAGCATTGGAAGAGCAAACGCCATCCCTTTGAAATAATTAACCACAATCCGTTTTACCTTGGAAGGGGGAGCTTCGAGTTCAAATGTTTTAACTTCATATTGATAGTCATTAATAAAAACAACCATCATCTTAGCAAACTCAAAAAGATTCTCAAAACCATATATTTCATGCGCATCAATATCTCGTAGCCCATAAATCTCTAAAAGAGCTGTTATTTCCCAATGGTTGAGAGGCTTTCCACGCTTGGCTATAAGATTCTCATACAATACGCGCCATTCTCTGACACGCTGAAATGTTTGAGACTCTGCTCCTATATAAAATTCTTCAGACATCATTATTTATCATCACTACTACTAAATAGTTCGGAAATTTCCGCTTCCAGTTCATCATCACTCAATTTCTCTTCAGAAGGAGTATTTCGATGATGTGCCAACTCTACACTCGAAGGTATTTCATAAAGATCACGATACAATTTACGATAATTAAAGACCATATCCTCAATACGAAACCCATTCAAGACATGTTCACGTGCTGCGATACCCATCTCCTCTCTCATCACTCTATCGTTTAAAACCAAAAGAACTTTTTGGGCAAATGTCTTATAATCTTTTGGTTTCACGACAAATCCAAGCCCTTCAAGTAGTACTTCTTTGGTTCCTCCTACGTCTGAAGAAACCATTACTCGTTCACATGCCATAGCTTCAAGTACGACAAAGGGAAACGCTTCGGATATGCTAGTAAGCATGACAACATCCCCCTCATTGTAGGCTTCAACTGGATTAGAGGTCAATCCAGCAAAAACAAAATTATTTTGGACTCCCAATGAGATAACCAATTCTTCACACAGTTCATAATAATCAGGATCAAGCTTGGGCCCGTACATTTTAAATAACACAGTAGGGATCTCTTTTGCCACCAAGGCGCACGTATGAATATAACTTTCAATATCTTTGAGCGGGTCAATTCGTGCTACCATAATAACAGTTAGACGTTCACGGGAAGGAAGATCCAGCCGCTTAAAACGCTCGGTATCGATACCATTATAAATAGTCCGAATGCGAGAGGGTAACGCCCCCCATTGTTCTTCCCACCTCTTGTTATAATCGCACACAGGGGAGATAATATCGGCATGATAATAATTAATACGTGCCACCATAGTAATAAGATTCATCAAAAACTCTTTGGTACGCAACGGCATTTTTATCCGTGAGGCTTGAAGCATCTGTTCACGGATGTAAATACCATGTTCCGTCAGAAGAAAACGGCTTCCATGTAATTTTTTGGCAATCAAACACGGTAATCCACAAAAGGCCGCAGCTGAAGTATGATAAATATCAGCATACGGAACAGGGGGCAAAAGGGTAATAAAAAAACGAAACATATAACGCAATGCTTCTACCGTATCATAAACAGAGGGTACATCCCCCTGCGCATCTGCATAAATTTGCCCGATTTTTTCTTTGAACTTGTCCCACACCAGCTTAGATCGAAATGTCGTATGGTAATCGTACGTCTGAAAAAACCAATAAAACTGAAAGAGTATCTCACCAAGCTCATCCATATCGTCGGTAATACCATAAATATGATCGACTAATGTATCAAAAATAGGGATAAATTTCTCTTTAATAATGCTTTCTGTCGTTCTTATTTTAGAATACAAAATTGTAGAAAAAGGGACAGCTCTTACATATTCTGTAGGTTCCTCTGTCCCCCAAAGTGGCACTTTTATGACATCGATGACGTTGGATGGAACCTCATACTTTAACTTAACGTATGGGTGCATCATAATCGGCATCAAAATAAAATCAATCTCTTGAAGATTTTGTATCAACAAATGAGCCCAAACACTCACCCCGCCAACTTCATACGGGTACGTCCCCTCACCTACCAAAACAATCCGAACTTTTTCGGGATTTTCAATCATAATTGAGAATCTTCACTCAGAAGTTGCAGTTCAAAGCGATTACGCGCTTGACGAATTTGTCCTGACAGAATTTCTTCCTCAACTTCAATCATTTTTTTCATACTTGTAGCATAGGAAGAGTAAGGTTCAAGCCCCCCTTCAAGACGATATTTTGTTATCTTTAAATGACGATCCATAAGCTCTTTTTGCACGGATAAAAGCTGTAACATCTGACTTTCACGTTCACACTCCACAAACAGCTTATTCACTCTTCCGACAATTGCTTCCTGCGCCAAAGTTATATTACTCTTCTCTTTCAACGCTTCCACCATCTTTTTTTCAATAGCCAAATCAACTTGATGCGGATTTATAGGATGGGTTGCCTGCAAAGAAACGATCCAATTGGCACCTGAAGCCTGAGATGCGCTAACGGTAGTTACCGTATTAGCGTAACCAATTCCTGCAAATCCATTAAAATTCACTTCCCAATCTTTTTTACCTTTTTCACTTTGAACTTCGACTTTTTTTAATCCTAGAAGAGTTTCTGCTAACTTAACTTGCGAATTTTTATCAATTGCCGATCGTTGCAATATTTCAACTGAGCCTGTTGGCATATTTATAGTTGGCCAATCTAAACTAATATCATGATTGGGTGATATATTCGCAGCTTGCTTAAAGGAGACAGTTGCCGAATATAAATCGTATTGTAATCCTAATGCAAGTTTTTCTAAAGCAAGTTGATCAATTTTTGCATTGATTTGGTTGTAGGCATTGTTGTCAACCCCATGCTCATGCTTTTGCATCGTCATCCGATACACATTGTCATTCAAATCCTGATATTTTTTTAAATAATTTTTACGCCCTTGTAATTCCAATAAATGTAAATATAATTCGGTACTGTAGAGTCGCATCTGCTCTTTAATTGATATTTTTTTCACCTTACTAAAACGCTCTATCAATGTTTTATTCTCATTTAGATAAAAATTACGGCTCCCATCATACAATAATTTAGTAGCAATAACACCCGTTCGAATACTCATGGTCGTACCCATACCCTCGGTATAAGTAGGAAGTTGAGCTGCTGAAACAAAAGCTTGAAAGGAAAGGATAAAATCGTATCGGCTTTGATCTATCAACCCTTGAAGCTCCTGAAGTTTTGCATCATACCCTCCATTTGATCGATCTGACCCATCATGTAGTACGAGCGCAATATAGTCGTTTAGATTAAGTTTTTCTCCTAGCTCACTTAACGTATGTGGAATATCAAGTTCAATTTTTACAGCGGCTGTTGATACGACAAGGGGGGGCGGAGATAAAAGAACATTTTTTCTTTCAATAGACCGTTTATTACGTATTGGGGAAACTTCAACAGATTCTCGTTGAAGGGTATTCCTAGGCTTCATAAACTCTGATATTTCTACAGAATAAAGGGTCGTAGCCATACAAAATAGTATGAAAATAATTATATTCATCTTCGCCATCCCTTATTTTATAAAAAACTCATTTATCAAATTCTAGTCTACTTTTATCCACATCCAATCGAACATTTGGAAGCTCATTTAACGATATATCGGTAACAAGTGGCTGATAGCCTTTGGCTAAAGCAATTTTGTAAATTTTTGCCATCTCTCGCGGTTCATCTCTGTTCCAATAATCAACACTGTACCGCTCAATTTTTTGTTTTGGTAAGAATCTAAAATCATAACTAAAGAGTGAAAATTTCTTACTTCTAAAATCATAACTAGAAATCGTTGATTCATACAAGAGTGCATCAATGGGAACCATATCGGCAATTTCAAACCCTCTATTAAGCATTAGTTTGAGTGTTGGATACCGTTTCTTGATAGCTTTTATCAAACCAACAATCTCATTATTCGGAATTTTACGCGCAAGTAATGAGTCTACAGTATCCAGGAAAAGACCCGTATACCCCGCTTCAATAATCGGTGGTATCACGACAGTCAACAGTAAATGTTCCCATCGCTTATCGGAAATCTTAATATGATGACTTCCCCACTCTTCATTTCTTCCTTCAATCAACTGATATTTTTTCACTGTATTAAAATAGGATCTACCATTACTTATCTCACCTAAACTAAGATACGCAAAGCTTCGACTACGTAACCCATGAACATCACGATACAAATCAGGATCTAAAACGACCGTCTTATACCTCTCAAAATATTTAACATCATAGGTACAGCCGTAATAAACCAAAAGAGGATATTGAGCATGCAACGATGCTGTAAAAAAAAGTAAAGCAAAATAACGGACAAGAGAGAGATTCTTAAAAAAAGGATTCCTATATCTTATCATCCTATAAAAGATCAATAACTTCTTGCAAAATCAATGATTAGAAAGCGCAATAGCAAGATTGTACTGAGCACGACTATGACCCTGCTCTGCAGCTTTACGATACCACTTAATTGCCTCATTCTCATTTTTAGTAATTCCAGTCCCTTCCGAATAGGCTAATCCAAGATAAAACTGAGCATCAGCATGTCCTTGCTTAGCCGCTTGTGCATACCACCCAACTGCTTGTGCATCATTTTGTGTTACACCTCGCCCTTGCGTATACATAAGTCCTAAATTGTATTGAGCACTGGGATGACCTTGTTGGGCAGCCTGCGCAAAAAGTGACACGGCATCAGCGTCATTCTTCACTACGCCCACCCCTGAAAGGTAAAGTAATCCAAGCGTATACTGAGCATCTGCGTACCCTTGAGAGGCTGCTTTAGCATACCAACTGGCAGCTTGTATATCACTTTTTTCAACTCCGTTACCTTGAGCATATAAAAGCCCCAAATTATACTGAGCTCTAGGATCACCTTGCTTAGCAGACTTCATGAGCCATTTTGCAACTTCAGAAATATTTCCTGCTTCTACTTTTGCAATTGCATTCACCACAACTTCAGGCTGCTCAATCGGTACGATCACAACAGAAGATGCTACAGGTACAGGTACGGGAGCATTGACAACAGATACTGGTTCCTGAATAACTTCAGGTTTAGACGCTACTTTTTTATGTTTTTTACGTTTTTTACTCGGTGCAGTCTCATTAGTTGGTGTCTTTTGAACTATCTGTAGTGTATTACCTTCAATGGGGGCAACAACATGCGAGTAACGAGTTGAAAGAATCTTTTTAGCTTCTTTATCTCCTTGCTCAGCTGCTTTAGAGAGCCATTTTTGGGCAAGTGTCTCATTCTTTTGCGTTCCTATACCAGAGCCATACATAACCCCAACATTGTATTGTGAATCAATATGCCCTTGTTCAGCTGCTTTGCAATACCACTTGAAGGCTTCTGCATCATCTTGATGAACTCCATAGCCATTCTCATAAAGAATACCCAAATTATATTGAGCTGCGCTACTCCCCTTGTCCGCCAGTGGTTGCCAAATTTTAATTGCATTTACGTAATCTTTATTGTCAAACGCTTTTATCCCATCCTCAAATGGTGTTGCCAAAAGAATTGTCGACAATGCAATACTAGCGATACAAAAACGTAATACGCTAAAAGTAAAAATTGAAAAATACATTAGAATAAGTCCTTAAATGTTTTGTAAAATATTTCAATGGGGAATCATTTTTGGAAGTATATCGTAAATATGATTAGACTTTTTTTATTCTTACCCAAAAAAACACCATTTCCTGACCTTCTACTTAAGTATAGGTATTTTTTATGGAACTTTTATACTAAGCCACTGAGATTCAATAGTTAACTAAACACCGAAAAAGATTTTAACCGTTGATAGATACGCTCAAAATCGGTTGAATATATCCGTGTTTCCCCAATTGAGGTAATAAAATTTGTATCTCTCTCCCATCGTGGAACGAGGTGCAAATGAATGTGTTCTGCGATCCCTGCTCCTGCTGCACGTCCTAGATTCATCCCGATATTTACCCCATGAGCCCCAAATGATTCTTTGAGCATTTTGACCCCTTTTTGAGCCAAGGCAGTAATATGCAGCCATTGCTCAGCTTCTAATGATTCGAGAGCATCGGTATGATGATGGGGGATAATCATAAAATGCCCAGGAGTATAAGGGTAGCGGTTCATAACGATAAAACAGTGCTCGTCTCGGTGAAGGACATGATGTTCTTCATCCAAAGAGGGGTTTTGGCTGATGTGACAAAAAACACACTCTTCAGGTTTGACTCCTGCTATATACTCCGTGCGCCATGGGGCGTATAAAATATTTTCCATTAGATAAAATTCGGTGCATCGTTAGCAAAAAGGATAATATCCCCCGCACGTGTCACCTCTCCCAATGTTTTCGTTAATTCCGCTTTATTGGAAAGCATTATCTTCTCCCCTACTCGTAATTCACGGTCAAACTGTGCCGCATTCAACGCACCTGTAACAATTGCAATATCAAATACTCCATTGATCGCTTCGATAAGCTCGCTATTGAGTTCTTCGGTACTTTCTACTAATCCGGGAGTCACAATGACCTTACGCCCTTGGTGAAGGGAACATAAACGTACCCCTTCTAGCATACCGTCAATATTGCCGTTATACCCATCATCGAGAATAATCTTCCCACCCGCATCAATCCGCTGGAGTCGATGTTCTACGCTTTTGAGATTTTTCACGGCTTTAATCATCTCTTCACTACTCATATTCATCTCATCGGCGATTAAAAGGGCAGCATTGATATTCATAGTCTGAAATCCACCCAATACGGAAGTGTGGAAATGGTGCAACTGCTGATGTAACATCAACGCAAAATCGCTTCCATCCAACGTGGCATTAAGATCCAAAATATCATCCCCGAAAAAAGTCACTTTTTCATGCGGTACATTCGTCACTGATGTGTGAATAAATGCCCGTTTGAGACGATTGGAGTGAACAATCTCTAATTTGGTCTGCTGTATTCGTTCAAGTGTTTTGAAATATTCCAAATGTTGTGGCCCGACTTTACCTACGACCACAATTTGAGGATTAAGTAACTGCGTAATGGCATAAATATCCCCTATTTGACGCGCTCCTGCTTCACAGATATAAACTTGCGTATTGGCTGGAAGCGATTCATTGACATCTCGGATGATACCGCCAAGAGTATTGACACTGCGTGGGGTGGCGTAGACATTAAATTGGGTCGATAAAATCTGTGCAATAAAATTCTTCATCGACGTTTTGCCGTAACTTCCTGTCACACAAATAATCGTTAGATTGGGCATAGAGTTGATTTTTTTCTTCGCTTCACGCTTATATGCCTCAAATAAAAACTTTTCAGTTGCCCATGAGAGTCCATACGTTAACACCAACGGAGCCAAAACACTGTACATTTCACTCAAATGCGTGAGGGTAAAAATGACGTTCAAGAAGAAGCTAATCGCAAAAAGGAGAATCAAAAACCGTTTAACCCGCCATGTCATAACCAACTTCTTATCCAAACGATAATGCCACATTCCTAGTAAAGGGAGATACGCCACAATCACCCATGCGCCCTGCACCCCTAAAATAGTATAGAGGATAAAAGGGATTACAAAGTAAAGGGCGTGCCACCATGGCTTATGATGACGAAGCACTACTCGCTCAATACGGTAATCGTACCATTGAAGATTGGTGATGAGATACCAGCCTAGTGCCATGACAAAAACGGTGTTGGTCGCAAATGCGATAAGATGTGGGGTGTCCATTATTTTAATTCCTTATCAAAAATAGAATTTTGGTACTTAGTCAATCCAAAAACTTCGATGGTTGTATCTTTTACACGGTAAGTAATGCTATAGCCTTTAAAAATCAAATTCCGTAGATATCCAAAAATATTCCTCTGAAATCATTGTAGCTTTTTCACTATCTATTTCATTTAATTCTTGCATCAAATATCTTTTATTTTGAGAATAAACGCTTGAATCATCGGTCTCGATTTTATTAAAAAAACGTGGATCAAGTGATTGCAAAACACCCATAATTTGCTCATAGTAACTCGGTTTTACATCCAATACAATTTGCATTTCACACCTCAATATTTCAAATTTTAGCTGTTAAGCTAATTATACCAATTTCTCTCATGATCCTATCTGTTTCAAAGAGCGCCACGATAATTTTCTGATAATGCAAAATATCCTCAAACCCTAACGTTCTCTCACGTCGATCTTTGAGCCATTTTTGAGCGGGTTGGTAGCCGCCGATGTAGAAGTTCCATGCCGTTTCGGGAACGTGATCAAAATATTGCGTTTCGTTGATGTAGACTTTGCCTTCTGCGTAGCGTATCTTGCCCACGACATTATCGCCGTCTATCGGATATTGGGTGATATAGTTTTCGACTACGGGACTTTCGAGGAGATGGATTTGACGCAACTCTCCGCCAAGTTTTACAAGTTGCCAAAAGCTCACTGCATCTTTGGGATATGGGACGCGCGGGAAATCGATTTTTAGAAACTCTTTGTAGGTTTCGCGGTACGTTGGTGAGTGCAGTACGGCGTAAATGTAATCGAGGATGTCGATGGGGGCGAAGGTTTTAACATCCGTTAACACTTCGACAGGCTCAGTGTGAACGGATGATTGACTTTCCCGTTCGTGGTGAGCTTGTCGAACCATGGACTTCTCACTCACAAACAGCAACCCCAATTTTTCCGCAATCTCCTCAACAATTTCCCTATTCAAATTCGGTTTCCGCTGTGTGTCGAGGCTTTTGTCGTCGGGGTAGAGATAGAAATGGAAATTATATGATTGTGCGGAGACCTCACCTGTTTTTGCTTCAGTTAAATACTTAGAAACTAAAAAGTGATCAGCTCTTCCTGATTTATTACTTTTTGCTGTAATAAAATTTGTCATATTCACTCTAGTCAAAATAATTCAAGCTATTTTAGTAAGATCTCTACAATGTCCGAGTTGCTCTTTTAGCATCTGTCGTACTTGTAAATCAAGAGATTTTATTATTTTTATATCTGTTTGAAAGTCAAAAAGCCTACTTACTCCATGCTCTTTTGTTTGAATAAGAATTTTCATAGCATAATTTTTTCCCTTAGAAGCTCTGTTCAATTTTTCAATAGCATCCTCAACTGTTTCACCATCACATTGAATTTTTACAGGAACAGGCATTCCATTGTAATGCTCTTTTAAAAAACCATCAATACCTAAATTTCTTTGCACAGGAAAAGCATTTATATTTTCAAGAATTTGCAACTCTTTTTGGGTTTTCTCTAAATATTTATGTATTCCTTTGTTTAATAAATTAGATTCGGATACAACCATCTCTTCAAGACGAGAATGTGCCAATTCAACTGCATCCTTTGAAATATCAATACCAATATAGTTTCTTTTTAATAACTTTGCAGAAACGCACGTCGTACCACTTCCACAAAAAGGATCTAAAACTAAATCACCCTCTTGGGTCACAATATTAATAATTTGGTTTAAAAGCAATACTGGTTTTTGAGTTGGATAACCTGTTCGTTCTTTAGCTTTTGGATTCAGATATGGAATCTCCCAAACATCAGAAAGGGGAACCCCTTTTTTTTCTTTTCCCATGATTGCATTTCCGTCACCGTCTCTTTTGTATACTGATTTACCATTTTCATTACGTTCTCTATCTTGTAAAATTTGATCTAGATTTGTTGTTGCAGAATAGTCAGTATAGAGTGTATTGAATTTAAAATCTGCTGTTTTGGAATAGAAAAAAATTATTTGATGGGAATTCAGAAGTCCCTTTTTTGCATTTGACCAACGCTTGTACGACCAAACAATTTCATTTTGGAAGTTTTCTTCTCCAAAAATTTTATCTAAAACAATTCGAATATGATGAGATGCTGTTTTATCACAATGTAAAAAAAGGCTCCCCGTCGTTTTTAAAACTCTTTTCGATTCAATCAACGTATTTTCGATAAGCAATAGATAAGCATCTAATGATTCATATTTATCGTCAAACTGATATGTTTTAGAGTTATCTCGATTAGAAAGAGAATGCTTTTTTTGCGTAAAAAATGGTGGATCAAAGTAGACGAGATCAACCTTATTTGATTCAATATATTGGAGCTTTTCAAGACAATGACCCTGTAAAATTTCATTAATTTCCATCTTCAGGTGTCCTTTCGTTTGCAATATCTGCAAGGATAGCTTTCAAATCAACTCCAGTATAGTCGTGTAAATAATTCCAGGCATCCTCTCCGCCATAATATTCTCCTTCAACCCCAGCATATAGTGTTTTTAATGTTGCTTGAATTCTAATAGCTTGGTATCTTTGAGGATAATAAAACATCACTCGAATTGGCTTATAGCCATGTGCACGAATCACTTGAACTCTTGTGTGTTCTTTAGTTATATGATCACCATCTGTCGTTGCATCTCTCCATTTAACTTCTAATGCGTCACTTCCATTCAGAAAATCAATCTCAAATGTTTTAGGTCGCTTCCCAATCGTATTCTCTATTTTGGTTTTTATTCCCTCTGGAAATTTATAATTAAAGCATAAAGTAGCCGCTTCTTCTAAAAATGACCCCGCATATTTATAGAGAAAACGTCCTGTATTTTGATAAGCATCGATAAGTTGACCTTCTTGTGTCGTAATACCTAAAACTCTATAAATTAAATAATGAGAATTATCGTCAGCTTTCATTTCCTCTTGCCGAGCTTCTATCTTGCCTTTAAGATTAGTAGAATAAGTTTGGGCTAAAATTTTTATATTTTCTTTTAAGTTATTCACTTTGTCCTCCTTAAAGTTATTAAATTATATCAATTATTTTGATTATTTTGATTATTTTGATTATTTTTCTCTTTCTATCTCACGAGCTATCATCTGCCCCTCTTTAAAAAGAAAATAGTGATCCCCTTCAAAAGTAACCAATCGTGAGCCCTTTATCAATGTATTTATCACTTTACCGCTCCATAAAGGGGTTGCGGTGTCCGTTGTTCCAAAACATAAAAGAGCTTTATTTTTAAATGCTTTAAATCGGTCACTAAAATCTTCATTCACGACATTTTTAAACGTTTGATACATCGCTTCGGACATTCCTTGCGCATCGGGAGAAACGAAAAAACGGCGTAATGAGGTGAGTCCCGTGAATTTTAATATCTTAAAAAGTGCGATTTTGGCACGAATTTTAAACGGTTTTGGGATGGGAATTCCTGCTGAAGCTACTAAGACTAAGAGTTCAGGGTTGAGCAGTGTTGCCACTTTTCCACCGAACGAATGCCCTACAATAATAGTCTTACGTGCGCCAATCTCGTGCAATAATAGATCCATAATAGCGGCATAATCATCGGTGGTCAGCGCAACATCATTGTTACTTTGACCAAATCCAGGCATATCAATATAAATATGGCGAAAATTGGGAAGGGTATTTCCTAATGCTTGCTTCATCAATGCCTTGGAGGAACCCCACCCGTGGAGAAAAACAATATCGGTAGTTTGGGTAGGGTTGAGAATTTCATAGCTAATGGCAAATCCATGGCTTTTATAGAGAAACGATTTTAGTGCCACGTTTATTTACCCTTGGCTTGAGAGATAGAGTGAATATAATCGTAATTCACCCGTATCTCTTTTTTAGCAGGGAGGGAAGCCAACAATTTTTGAATTCCGCCACTGAAATCCTCGAAAAGGTAGTTCGCCATTGATCCCGGAATCGGATTGACTTCATTGAGATAGACTTCACCGTCGATTTCGAAAAAATCGCATCGAATAAGTGCCCCTTCAAACAATGGGGTATAAATTGTTTTAAACGCCGCTTGAAGTTGTTGAACAAGAGAATCAGAAATACTAGCTTCGGCTACGGTGCTGGAGCGAGAGAAATCAAGGTATTTTTTCTCAAAATCTAAAAATTCTGCTTTTTGTGGCTCTTCAACGATGGAATAAGTAATCTCTCCACGGACACTGAATCCTGCAAGATTATACTCCTTAACTGCACTAATAAAAGGCTCGATCAAAAGTACCTCATCAAATTCAAATCCAACATCCAACGCATATTCCAACTCGGAAGAATCACGAACAATACTCACACCAATAGAGCTACCCAAACGGGCAGGCTTCACGATAAAAGGATAAGCGGTTTCAATGCTGTTTCGTGAGCTTTGCGTAATTGCCTCAAAAGGAAGTGTTTTTATCCCCAACGAATTTGCCAACCATTTGGTATAGTGCTTATCGAAACTGAGCATTGATGCCTCTTTACGTGGTCCAATAAACGAAACACCGTAAAAATCAAACAATGCCGCAATAGAGCCATCTTCACCATCGCCCCCATGGATAAGGTTCAAGATAGGCATCGTGTGCATTTTGGAACTCAAAAATCCTCGTTGTTCAAATCCACCCTTAACAAGAGAGATTTGAGGCATCTTGAGATGTTCACCACGAGAGAACGTAACCGCTTTCATCTTCGAACCATCAATGAGATAAAAACGGTGATCTTGGTCACAAAAAATAAAACTAAGATCAAACCCTCTGAGCTTTCCTTTGACGGTAATCGCACTTACTATACTGATCTCGTGCTCAAAACTGGCACCTCCGAATAAAATAGCTAATTTCATTGTTTTAAATCCTTATTAAAATTTTTGTAGTTGTTTTAACGCTTCTTTAACCAGCGTTACCGTGTCCGTAGCTGTACATTTACTTAATGCACTTACGATCACCTCTTTTTTGAAGCCTAGCGACTCCAACGCCATCAAAGCTTCGCTAGAGGCACTGTTCGTAAACGCTTCCCCTTGAAGTAAAATTGCGTCAAATCCAGCAAGTTCCACCATAATACGCGCTGCACTTTTAGGCCCTATTCCGGGAACTTTTTTGAGAGCATTCACATCTTTGGATGAAATAATACCCGCAAACTGCTCTGGCGTAAAGGTAGAGCAAATAGCAAGGGCGGCTTTTGGTCCGATTCCATTGATTTTAAGCATCCCATCAAAAAGAGTTTTCTCACTTTTTTGGGTGAACCCATAGAGTTGCTGGGCATCTTCACGAATGATATGGCTAATGTGAAGCTTTATAGGCTCACTTTTCAGCTCTCCATACGTATGTAAACTAATAAAAACTTCATAAATAACACCACTTACTTCCAAGTGAAGTTTATTAGGCTCCTTATGGTCAATATTTCCAATCAATCCTACAATCATTTGCTCACTACCTTTATGGAAAATTCCCCATCTTCGTCTACGTGCAATCCCAAAACAGACTCATCACTCCCCTCTAAAGGAACATACGTGACATCAATATCAGGTTCAATCAGTTTAAAAATGATCTCATTATAATTATTCCATCGACCATGATTGATAATTCGAGCCTCAAATATCTCATTTTGCAATGCAATATACCGTTCATTCATCAGCTTAAAACGATCTAGCTTCGACTTATGCTCTTCTTGTAGGGCATCAAACTTATGCCGAAATAGCTGAAATTGTTGGTATTTTTGTGCATAAACGATGGGAATTTTAATACCATTATGTTTATAGTACATTAATTTCTTTTTGATCTCTTCAAAAGAGCCCTCATTCTCTTTCATAGTCTTTTCATATTCTAAAAGATTTTTTTCAGATTTATCAAGAATTCTCTTTGCCTCATTCATTGAAGACAACTCTTTTTCCAAAGATTCTCGTGACATATTCAAAAGAGGATCTATCGTAAAAATATTTTCCCCTCCTTGAAGTTTTTTGATTTCAATACGCTTAGATGCTGTTAACTTCACATGTGAACCCAATAGTTCTATTACAATCTCTTTCGCGCGTACTTTCCCTCCAACAGCTTGAGTAATAAAAACGCGATCTCCTTCTACTGTTCCATGCTCTAATCGCGTAATATGGATTTCTTTTCCATACGCTGTCCCTTTGTGAATGTTAATAGAGAGTTCATCAGCACGTATCGTTGCACTGCTATGAACTTGCCCTTCAACCGTTGCCTTATGTGCCGTGACTTTAGCTTCAGGACCTACATTTCCCTCAATACGAATCGTATTGACTTGAACTTCCATCCCAGTACCAACAGCATCTTTTAACACATCTCTTTCTTTAACATTAATCGATACATCGGCATCAAGGTGCGCTTCAATCGAACCAGTGGAGCGAAAAGTGATCTCTTTTATGTCCATTTCCGTCTTAATATCATACATACCGCCCTCGAAGGTAACATACCCTCCGACAGCAGCTCTCCATTCAATACTTTTTGCCGTATCAATTTGTTTTATTTTTTCACTGATAGTAAATGTAGGCTCATACCGTATTATTGGTTCTTTAGGAATGATAAGCTCACCTCTACAATTGCGTCCTATTTCTCCCTTAACTGGTTTAATGTATTCAATTAAAAGATCATTTTCTACTACACCAACAATGTATCCACGCTTAGCATAATTAACACGCCCTGTTTCATCGACAGGTTGATGTTTTGTGTCGTAATGTAAAATGAGTTTATCGTTAACGGTTATAGCAGGTTCATAACTTTCAGCGACAATAAAACGTTCTTGTGTCTCGAATAAATATTTTTTATGAAGACGAACTTTTGCCATTAATTCACTGAAATTGGGGCGCATCATAGAATCAAAAAGCCCAATAAGAAGATTGGCACGAAGCTTTTTCTTCTTTACCTGCTCCAAAAAGTCTGATTCAAAGGTTTCACTATAAATCCCAATACTGCCCGCTTTGATCGTCAAATAAATTTTACATAACGTAGCATTACCACCGATTGAAAGATCCAAAATAGTTGAATTGCCACTTTCAAGAAGTGAAAATATTTCAATTTCATGAATTTGTTTAATCTCAAACTTTGGGTTAAGATACATCGCATCACTAATATCTTCTATTTCTTGTTGATTTAATTCAACCCAATCGTCGCCATCGCTTAATAGACGAATAAACGTTTGCGTCTCCAAAACTCTAAAATCAAGTTTTTTAATGGCTACTTTATGATTTTCAGCGACACTTATTAACTCTTTAGCAACATTACTCGTGCGAACAACGATTGAAGGGATCGAAGAAGGGTTAACAGCCACTTTTTTTTGTGCAAATAACGTCATCGCATCTCCCCTTCATTTAAATAATAAGCTATTTTAATCACATATCGGTTAAACTTACGTAAAATTTAAGAATACGGTCATATTAACGCATGTTCAAATCCATATTTTCCAACTCTTTTGGTATCTTAATCTCCCGCGTGACAGGCATGGTACGAGATATATTAATGACATCTGTATTAGGTGCCAATATGTGGAGTGACATTTTTTTAATGGCATTCAAATTTCCCAACCTCTTTCGCCGTATTTTCGCAGAAGGTTCCTTTACCCAAAGTTTTATGCCCTCGTACATTGCTTCGCGTCAAAAAAGTGTTTTTGCGGTTGCTATTTTCATCCGTTTTATGATCTTTATCGTTGCCTTATCTTTTTTGGTCACTGTATTTCCCGAATTTTCCACACAACTTTTAGCGTGGGATTGGGGGAAGGATCTCATCTCGAAAACAGCCCCTTTGACGATGATCAACTTTTGGTATTTGGATCTTATCTTTATTGTCACTTTTCTAGGAACCCTTCTCCAACATAAAGAACATTTTTTTACCACCGCATTTTCAACTGTTTGGCTCAATATTGCTATGATTACCGCACTGCTGCTCTTTAGCAAAAGTAATCCCCAAACCATTGTTTATGCCCTTAGCTTTTCGATTCTTATTGGTGGAGTATTGCAAGTAGTTACTCATATCTACAGTATTCGCCAACAAGGGCTTTTAAAAATTCTCATAGGTGGATGGAATTATCGAAAAACGAAAGATGTCAAAAAAGAAGAATCGAAATTTGCCGCCCTCTTCTTCCCGTCACTTTTGGGTAACTCTACTGCACAAATTGCCTCGTTTATTGATACTTCGCTTGCCTCATTCTTGGTCGCTGGTTCGGTATCGTATCTTTTTTATGCCAACCGTGTTTTTCAACTCCCTTTTGCCATTATTGCCCTTGCTATTACCACCGCATTATTCCCCTCTATTGCCAAAGCAATCAAAAATAACAATCATACCCTTGCCTATAAGAATCTACACAAATCATTTTGGCTTCTTAGTGCACTCTTGGGACTATCGGCTTTGGGAGGTATCCTTTTATCCGAACCTATTGTGTGGCTTTTATTTGAACGAGGGAACTTCACCATTACCGATACGCACAACACAGCCGATGTATTGAGAATGTATATGGTTGGACTCATCCCTTTCGGTCTTGCAAAACTTTTTTCTCTTTATCTCTACGCCATGCACAAACATATTAAGGCTGCCAAAATAGCGGCCGCGTCCCTTATTGTCAATGTTATTTTCTCCCTTATTCTTATGCAACCTTTGGGGGCGGCTGGTTTGGCATTAGCAGGAAGTATTGGTGGTGCAGTCCAGCTGATTTTAACCATTAAAGAAGTGGGTTGGAATATCTTTTTTAATCTTCTAAAAACCAAATTTAGCCTCTATTTTGTTATTGGAACGATAGGAATTGGGATATTATTTTACAGTTTAAATATAGTTTTGATACAGTTAATACGATAAGAAAGGGTACTAAAATGTTTATTTATGATAGCGTTCAAAAAACCAAACGAAAATTTGAACCCCTAATAGAGGGGAAAGTCTCTCTCTATGTCTGCGGTCCTACTGTATACGATGATGCACACCTTGGACACGCCAAAAGTGCCCTTGTCTTTGATCTTCTCACGCGAGTATTAGAGGCACAAGGATATGCAGTCACCTTTGCTCGCAACATCACCGACATCGACGATAAAATTATCAATAAAGCACTCTCTAGCGGTCAAAGTGTCGAACTCATTGCCCACGAATATACGACTTCGTATCATCGTGATATGGATGCCATCGGTGTTCGTCGCCCTACTCTCGAACCCAAGGCAACCGAATCAATTGAAGCAATGGTAGAGATGATCCAAAAACTTTTAGAAAAAAAACACGCTTATACAATCAGCAATGGTGACATCTATTTCGATACGGCAAGTGATAAAGGGTATCTTAGCCTCTCCCATCGACAAAGTATGGAGAATATCAGCCGTGTCGAAAAGGTGAGCGAAAAGCGCAATGAAGCTGATTTTGCCCTTTGGAAAGCCGTACACGATGAAGCTATCGCCTTTAATTCCCCATTTGGTCGCGGTCGTCCAGGGTGGCATTTGGAGTGTTCGGCGATGATTGAGAAACATTTGGCGACACAAGGAGCCCCTTACGCTATTGATATTCACGGAGGAGGAGCGGATCTGCTCTTCCCTCACCACGAAAACGAAGCGGCTCAAACGCGCTGTTCGATGAATCATGAGCTGGCAAACTATTGGATGCACAATGGATTTGTAACCGTTGGTGGTGAAAAAATGTCGAAAAGTTTGGGCAATAGCTTCTTTCTCAAAGATGCCCTCAAAGTCTACGATGGGGAAGTATTACGTTTTTATCTCCTTAGCACTCATTATCGAGGAGATTTTAACTTTAATGAAGAGGATTTAATTACCTCCAAAAAACGGCTAGATCGTCTTTATCGTCTTAAAAAACGTCTTTTTGGTCTCACTGCCCCTCTCATCGAAACAGAGTTTACGAAAAACCTTCTCGATGTCTTGGGGGATGATCTGAATGTCTCCAAAGCGTATGCCCTAATCGATGAACTCATCGCCTCCGCCAATGAGACACTTGATTCCAATCCAAAAGACAAAATTTATCGCCAAACGCTCCTCTCCTCACTCTCCACGATAGAGACCGTTTTAGGATTTGGTGGAAAAAATCCGTATCACTATTTTCAATTTGGGATCAATGAAGCGACCAAAATTACCATTGATGACCTTATCGCCCAACGTAGTGAAGCAAAAAAAGAGAAAAATTTTGCCGCTTCGGATGCGCTTCGTGATGAACTTACCGCACTGGGCGTTGCCATTATGGATACCCCCGCGGGAACATTTTGGGAGATAAAAAATTGAAAAAAGCTTTTGTACGCTACTGGCCCTATATCCAAGACTTTAAGCGTCGCTATTTTTGGGTTTTGATCGGGATACTCCTCACCGTCTCTGCTACGTCAGGAACCGCCTACATTATGAAACCGATGATAGACACGATGTTTATCGAAAAAGATTCCTCAATGCTTCTTTGGATACCCTTGGGACTTATCGCTATTTACATCGTCAAATCGGCAGGACGATATATCCAATCGGTCAATACCTACTACATCGGTCTGCATATCATTTCTCAATTGCGCGCCGTCTTACTGCGTAAAATGCTTTTTATGGATATGCGCATTATCTATTCCAACAGCAGTGGAGAGATGATTTCACGTATTACCAATGACATAGGGAGAGTTCAATATTTCGTTTCGAATATGCTCCCTGAATTTATCCGTGAGACATTAACCGTTGTAACACTCATAGGATATGTCATCTATTTGAATCCCGTTCTCGCTTTTTATGCCTTTATCGTCCTCCCTCTTTTGGTTCTCCCCCTTATTCATATTACACGTCGGCTCAAAAAACTCTCTCTTAGTTCTCAAGAAAAGAATGCCGATATTGTCAACCGTTTAACGGAAGTGTTTAACAATACCGAAGTCATCAAACTCAATGCAACTGAAAATTATGAGATGAACCGTTTTGAGAAAGAGAACTGGCATTTTTTTAGCATCAATATGAAAGCTGTTTACACCAATGAGCTTGTTTCCCCCCTCTTGGAGATTATCGCTTCTATCGGTCTGGCATCGGTCATTTATATGGGAGGGAAAGAGGTTATCAGTTCTCAAATGACTCCCGGAGAATTTTTCTCCTTCTTCACAGCCGTTGGTCTTGCGTTTCAACCTGCACGCGGTGTTGGTATTATTTATGCCAAAATGCAAGATGCTCTTGCTGCTAGTGAACGTGTTTTTTCTGTTTTGGATTTGGAGAACAGTGTTCATGATGGAGAGACTACCCTAAAAGAACCCATTCACTCCATCCGTTTTGAAAATGTCACTCTCAACTATGGCGATAAAGTAGCGCTTCGTGATATTGACCTTGAGATAAAAGAGCATCAAACGATTGCTCTCGTAGGAGACAGTGGTGGTGGAAAAAGTAGTCTCATTAATGCTATCGTCCGCTTTTATGATACCTCAGAGGGAAAAATTATGATTAATAATCTCCCTATTAAAGAACTAACGCAAAATTCACTGCGTGATCATATCGCCGTTGTCTCCCAACGTGTCTATATCTTCCAAGATTCACTCGCGGCAAATGTCGCTTATGGACATGAGATTGATGAGCAACGGGTACTTGAAGCCCTCAGAAGTGCCGATGCCCTAGAATTTGCACAATCGCTAAGCGAGGGAATCTACACCAAAATGGAAGAGTCAGGATCCAATCTCTCAGGGGGTCAGCGACAACGTATCGCCATCGCCCGTGCCATCTACAAAGAAGCTTCCGTTTTGATCTTGGATGAAGCAACCAGTGCCCTCGATAACGAAACAGAACGTCGTATCCAAACTGCCCTCAAAGAGTATACCAAAGACAAAATCACGATCATTATCGCCCATAGACTCAGCACCATTGAACATGCCGATACGATTTTGGTCTTCAAGCATGGGAGTATTGTTGCACGGGGATCTCATCAAGAGCTTTTGAACAATTCAACCGAATATCAGCGTCTTAGCCGAACATTAGGAGAGGAAAAATAATGGGTGTTCCACTGCATTCACGTCTACGTAAAAAAATAAAAAACGGTTCTGATACTCTTTTGCATTTTTTGTTTCCCACCCACGTTTCTCATGATCTCATACCAACCGAGGGGATAAAACGGATTCTCGTCATACGGATCAATTATCGTATTGGCAATATTCTCTTCACCACCCCCCTCTTACGTGCACTAGAGCAACGTTTCCCCGATGCGAAAATAGACATCCTTATCGGTGCTTCGTATCCTATTCCACTGCTCAAAGGGTTCCGTACCGTTGAAAAGATTTTTGATTTTCCCCGTAAACTTCTCAAAAATCCCCTCAATGCCTACCGTTATATTCAAGAACTACGTTCACGTTCCTACAATTTAGTTATTAATCTCAATACAGGTTCAGCCAGCGACAGAGGTGCTACCTTTTTGGCACGAGGAACCTATAAGCTTGGATTTAATTCCAGCAACAATTGGTTACCCCTTACTCACGTCGTTGATGCACCTAGTGGGAATGTCCATGAAGCCCTTAAACCCCTCACTCTGATGCAAGCGTTTGGAAACAAACCCACCGATTTTCCTCAATACATGGATATTGCATTAAGTCCAGAAGAACACGCCAATGCCAAAAGAGAACTCAACAAACGGCTTGCCGATCAAGGGTATGTGTGGGAGGATGGTGTCAAAATTATCGGGATGTTTCGAGATGCACGTTTTGAAAAGAAGATTGATAATGATTGGTGGAGTCAATGGTATATCCAAATGAAACTGCTCAACCCCACCGCTATATTTGTTGATATTCTCTCCCCCGATGTCCCCGAAAAACTCTCTGAAGAGCTTTATTCTCTCTCTGAATCGAATTTACGGAAATTGGGGGCGATGCTTTCTCAAATGGAGTTGTTCGTGTGTGGTGATACAGGACCTATGCACTTAGCTAGTGCGTCTATGGTTCCAACCGTTGCATTGTTCAAAGCCACTGCCCCAGAGCTGTACGGGACACTTGGAGAACATGACCTCTCGTTGAGTATTGGTTCCCATTCACCGCAGGAGATTGCAGTAAAAGTTTCTGAGCACTATCGTGAGCTTTCCTAAATCTTTTTATTTTACTTTTTCCCATTGAATATTGGTAATATTTCTCTCTTTTATCCCAAATTCAATCCCTATGATATGAATACCTCTCTCATCGCTGAGATATTTTTCGTGGTAATTTTTTTCTTTGATTTGAGACAGTGCATTTGATCCATCCGTTTTGAACTCTATTACATAAATCGCATTGGGGAGTTTTATCGTCAAATCTATTCGCCCTTTGTTGGTAACATCTTCTCCGATAAGTTCTATTCCCATAGCTTTTATATAGGCATAAAAAACAGAGACATAATATCCCTCATATTCGTATAGTTTTACCCCTGTGAAGTTGTTATAAGCGATTGAGGCAAAGAGGGAACGGATATATTTTTCAAGGTTTTCAAAGTTTGCTTGAAAAAGTGCTACCTTTATTCCATCCTTATGGTAAGGTGAATTGTTTTTCGTCAAAAAATCAGCGAAACCTCCAAAATCGGTAATTCTCAAAAATAAAACCAGTGTTTTGAGTTATGTTGAGTATATATCCTTCTATCTTTGATATTTTCAAGTCTGGATAATTTATACGGGAATAATACTATTCTCTAACTTTTATGATAAATTCTTTTGCAATTTTATCATATTGATTTTTATCAATTACGACAGCATTACTGGCATAAGCACTTCGTTTTACATCAAAATATACAGAAGTTCTACGATCTTGTCTATGTATGCTTCTATGTTTAAATTCTAAATAACTATGATACTTTTTAATAAATATTAACTCTTCTGCCACCAAGTAACCATTCTCAATGTATATTTTAAAATATTCTGAATTTCCATTGCATTCTTTATTGGAATCTAGAAATTCTAAATAAAATTCAAAAGCAATATCTGCTTTTTGTTGAAATAATTTATCCATTTTCATATCAAGTTTTTTTCTTTTTTCATCTAATTTAGCTTCTCTTTCAAAAACTTCCATTAATTTTTCTTTGTGATTTATCACTTTTAATACTCCTGTGCTATTTTCGTTTTATCCACATAAAGATAATCTTCTTCGATTATCGTTCGTAGGGTCGATATTCCGATGGGTAATTTTTTCACACGCTTTCCTTTTTACTTGAGTCCGATGGGGAAATCCACTATCGTATTGGGTTTACTTCCTGTGGGGGTTTGTTTTCCGTTGGTGAGTGCTTTGACCCTCTCACTGACATAAAAACTCAAACTATCGACCGTAATTTTACCACTTTTAAGAAAATCAGCTTGTCCGTTGATACCCTCAACGAGTGCTTTTGTGAAAGCTCCGTTATTCCACGCTTTGTCTTCTAGGCTGTATTGCTTTCCTGTGCTTGAGGTGAAGACGACTACCCCATTTTCTGCGTCATTGAGTTCGGCTATGAGTCCGTTGGTGTCGATGGCTCTTCTTTTTCCCATAATGTTACCGCTATGGCACGCATCGGCGAACAAGATCACTTTTCCTGCGATACTTGAAAGAGTCGTTTTGAACTCACTGAAGGGGACACCTGTCCGTTTGAGTTTGCTCTCTTCATAATCAAAGGGGAGATAATAGAAATTTCCATTCTCATCATTCACCCCATGCCCTGCGATAAATACCATTGCTATATCTTTGGCAGTCGTTTGTTTTTGTATCCACTCTAACCCATCCAAAATAGCATTTTTGTTGGCATCACTGTCGGTCATTGTTTTTATCACAACATCACGGTACAGTTTGCCTTGCTGTTTTTTGAAAACATTTGCGAAATCGTTCGCGTCTTTGGCACTGTATTCCAATGCAATACTTTTATCCTGATAGTTTGCCACCCCGATGGAGAGAATATAGAGATTGGGTTTGAGCATCTCCCCTGCATTGCCTAGATAGTTGATCTTGAACTCCACGGGATCACTGTAGCCGAAACGATTACGCGCGACGATAGAGAGGGTTCCGCTTTTCTTGGGGACGGTTACGGAGAGACTTACGATATCATTGTCGAGTTTTGGTTTGATCGCACGGACGTTTTCGAGCGGTCGTCCATCGAAGAGGTATTTGTACTCCAAAATCTCCTCACGACTCACCACACGCACTTTGAGATTCACATCACCGTTTTGGGTATCGACTTCGGGGTATTGGGCGAAGGTGATATAGGGGGGCAAGCTCTCACTGATCGAAATCGTTTGGGCTTTTTCCCCTAGCTTCGCCAACGCCCTCTCTTCCGTGAGACCCCCCGCTATGAGGGTGATCAACTCAGGATTATAATAGCGTGATTTGAACTTCCCAACAGGAAAGAAGAGTGCCTCTTTATCGGAGCCTTGATTGATATGCCAACCGATGTATCTATCCCCTTTGGGACTGCTAGCATAATATCCACTAGGGCTCCACATCACCCATTCATCATCTGTCCCTACGAAGAGGGAGAGTTTGGGGAGAATGCTAGGGATCAAATAGATATTTTGATTATTCATTTTTTTTGCTTGCTCTAAAACACTCTCTCGTGTTATATTATATTTTCTCATTATTCTTGAAATAAATTCTTCATTATATGCTCTTGCAGATTGATTCCTAAGTGACGACAAATCCCACAAACACACCACCTGATCAGTCCCACCGCTTACCATCGTCTCCCCATCCACCGCAATATTCCAAACCTCTCCCGTATGCCCGATAAAGTTGGCTATTGGTTTGCCCTCTTTATCGTAAGCTTTTAAGTGTCCATTCATTCCACCACTGAGGATAAATTCTCTCGTGCTATCCCAACCGTAGGTGTTGTGTTCCAGTCCAGTGGTAGCATCTCTTAGGATAGTTTTGCCGTTGGGAAGATTCAAAAGTGCATCTTGATAGCCATGCTCTCCCCCGGCGCTATGGCTCAATCCACGGCTGTCAATCACGTGGAAATCTTGATTTGGTATCTTAGATTGCAATGACATAGAGGCTAAATCAAAAACTTTTTCTATCGCCCCTCGTTCATTTTGACTCACTTTATTCCAACTGTTTCCAAACCCTAGACGATTTCCCTCTGTCCCTACTCTCCAGATTTGTTTCCCATTCCCTACCATTTTTCGGATTGGTTGACCATTGTTTGCGCTCCAAAGGATGATCTCCTCATCAGCTCCTCCGCCACTCACCACCGTATCGTTATCCAAAAATGCAACCGCTATCGTTAGATTATTATGCCCTTCAAAAGAGACGAGCTCTTTAAAATCCTGATTCACATCATAGAGGATGATTTTGTAAGGATTGGCTCCCGTCCCCGCCACTAGCCGACTCCCATCAGGACTAAAAGCCAATCCCGTTGGAACTGTAGGGCTAGTGATCGTTTTAAGGAGGTTGAGATTCGTATCGAAGATGAGTATTTCATTGCCAGCTCCACACGTAGCGATAGTGCGATCACTCACAGCGATATAATTAAGCATTTGAGTATGGGTATAGCTCCGAACCGCTTTTTGCCCCTCATAGAGGACTATTTTTTTATCGAATCCTGCACTGACAAATCGTCCATTTTTCAAGGGTTTGATGGCGTAAACTTGATTTGAGTGTTCCGTCAACGTCTGAGAGAGTGCACACCCACCGCTATTTTTGCTCCATACTTTTACCGATGTATCACCGCTAGCACTGTAGAGGTTCCCATCTCTGTCAAACGCTAAATCACTTACAACATTAGTATGCGATGTGAGAAGTTGGAGGAGTTTGCCACTTTGGGTGTCGTAGAGGCGGATTGTTCCATATTCATAATTTCCATTTTCATTTAAGTATCCCCCAACCGCTAAAACTTTCTCATCCGCACTCAAGGCGATGGCATATATCATCCCTTCACTTCCTCCACCAATTTGTCCCAAAATCTTCCGTTTTTCAACCCCCGTGCGTGAGTCCCACACCCGTATCGTTTTGTCGTCACTGGCACTGATGATGTCACCGCTTTTGGTGATGATGATGTCGTTTATCCTCCCTTGATGTCCACCTGAATCGATTTTCAGGATGGGGTCGCTGGCGAATGCTGTTATGGTAAGGAATGCGGTTAGGCATAGTAGGGCTTGGAGGAGGGGTTTCATTGGTTGGTGTCCTTTTTATTTTTGGTTGGTTTGGTTTTGACTAAACGATGTTAATTGTGTCAGCAGTGCTGACACTTTTTACTTTTAGATTAACTCCAATTCTTCTGAGATGTCTTTTATGAGTTTGCTAAAAGGTTTTTTTGATAAATCATCATCCTCATTTATTAGGTTGAAAATATCTTTTTTTATCTCTTGGGAGGGTCTACCCGTTAAATTTTCCAACTCTCTTGATCTGCTTTCTGGATACTGTTCAGTTTTTTCTATCATTTCAAAAACTATATCTGTGTGAGCTTTGT
>Ga0172379_10000997_pt1 | contig 61712 bp, 62 predicted proteins | sample GrowelOW334metaG_FD_119756 | JGI IMG/M metagenome (GOLD analysis project Ga0172379, IMG submission 119756) | Groundwater microbial communities from an aquifer near a municipal landfill in Southern Ontario, Canada - Groundwater well OW334 metaG | ecosystem: Environmental > Aquatic > Deep... | reverse complement strand
TAACACTTCTCCGATAGAATTTACTTTAAATCCAATTTTTCTTAATCTGTTGAAAAAAGCTTCTTTATCATTTTCATCCGCTGAAATTAATTTTTTTGCCTTTTCTCTAATTGATTTTATCTTAGCATCAGCTTTCCAAATTTCTCTTTTGCTTTTCAATCCAAATTCTTCTTTTATTTTTGCTTCTTCTTGAATTCTAGTTTTATCAAAAGGTCTTTTTGGCCTTGAATAAATTTTGTGTTTTCTTTTCATTTGATTCCTCCTTCAAGTGAACCGGAAATTTTTAATTTGATTTTCATTATTTCTTAGCTCCTTCTGCAGATGTTCCTTTCTTTTTAATTCCAACGCTCTTTCTCTTATTTTTTCTGAAGTGGCTTCTTGTTCTTTGGCCTCTCACTGGAAGTCCTGCAGAATGTCTATATCCTTTGTAACTCTTAATTTTCTTTAATTTTCCAATATCCATTTCTTTCTGCAATTCTAACTCATTTGTAAGAAGATGTTTGTCTTCTCCAGTTTCTGGATCAAATTTTCTATTAAATAAATATGATGGAACTTTTGCATCTTTCAAAAATCTATTTATCTTTTCAATCTCTTCTTTGCTTAATGAACCTATTTTTCTTTTTTTATCAAGATTTAATGATTTGCAAATTGCATTCGCCATGCTCCAAGAAATTCCCTTTATCTTTGTTAATCCAACATAAACATTTAATCCCCCTTCAATGTCTTTTGATAGAATTCTAATTAGCTTTTCTTCATATTTTTTTTCTTCTGGTCTTCCTTTGTGAATATGTTCAGGTTTTGCCTTTTCTGTTTTTTCTTCTTGTTTTTGTTCTTTCATTTTATTCTTATTTTACAAACAAATTGTATCTTTCAACATCTGTTAGTTCGCTTAATATTCTTTTCTGTATTGCTTTTTCGGGGTCAGGAAGGTTTTGTATTCGCTGTTTCATTTCTTCAAAAGATTCAAAATCTTTTTCTTTTCTCTGTTTCAAAATTTCCTGCATATGTCTCTTCCCAAATCCTGGAAGCAATTCTATCTGATGCAATCTTTTATTTATCGCTTCAGATTTATTGAAAAAGATAACAAATTCTTTTTCTCTTTCCTTAACTGCTTTCTCTACGAATTCTTGCAGTTGGTTTTTCGCAGATTCTGTTAATTTTTCCCTATGCAATCTGCCAAGAATGTAATATATCTTATCTCGCTTTCCTTCTCCGATATAAACTTCTTCTCCAGTTCCCAATGATTCTCCTCTGCGAGGAACAAGCTCCAATAACGTCAAACTTTTTTTACCAACCGCTTGAGCTATCGGCATCATTTTCCTTTCTAAAGGATAACCATTTGGTAGATAATCTAATATGATTGCAGTTTCTTCTTTTTCCATTTTTATTACCTGTATCGTTTAACCGTATCAAGTACTTTTTTTGTTTCATCGTCGTCTAAACTGACATCTGCAAAAATTTTATTTAATTCTTCTGCACTCTCAGGCAAAATATCAACAATTTTAACTGAATGTTCTTGTCTTATTTTTATAATTCCCAATCTGTCTATATCTTGCTTCATTTCCCTGGCATCCTTTGATTTTAATTTGTTAAATTTTTTTATGAATCCAACTATCTCTGTTTCTTTATCATCATCTTTCTTGATGTATTCCAATGATTCTGCCAGGCTTAATGGTTCGCTATTTTTTATCATTATGTAAAATTTCCTATTTTATATTTGTGCTGAAATTGTTATTTCTGTCATTTTATTTTTTAATTTGTTTTATTTTTTTTAAATGTATTGGCTCTATTAAAATTTTTTTCTCTTTATTGCCATCTTTGATTTTTATAATGTAAATCTTCCCTTGCTTCTTTTCAACAACTCCTGTAATTCCTTGAAGTCTTTCAGGAAAGCTTGATTGAACTGCAGGTTCTCTGGAAATTGCAACAAAATCTCCAATTTTCAATTCTTGAAAGTACTTGCTGAATTGCAATTTTCCCCTAGTCCTTACGGGTTTTCTATCTGTCATAGATTACCCAAAATTATTTCATTTAAAAAACTATCTTTTATCTAAGCTGCTTTTTTTCTATTCAAACATTCCCCTGAATTAAATTCTAAATCCCCTTTCTCTTGAGCTTCGTCAGTTGTTTTCTTTATCGCATCAAACATTTTCCTTCCCCAAACTTGCTCTCCGCATCTGTCGCAAATTTGCATGGCTCTTTGATCAAGAATTTCAGATAAACAATAAACACATTTCCTCATTTTTTTACCTCTCCACTCTGAAAATAAATTTAGTTTTTAAAGATTCTTATTCTGATTTATTCATATTCTCTTGTTTCTGCCTTTTCTTATCATCTTTATTTGCCTTCTTAAATTCATAAGTTTTATAAACCAAGAATAAGGGATATTATTATGATAATTCCAGTTAGATGCTTTTCATGCGGAAAACCAATCGGACACCTTTGGGAAGACTACAAAAAAAGAATTGCAAACGGAGAAAATTCTAAAAAAATATTAGATGATTTAGGGTTGGAAAGGGCATGTTGCAGAGCAATGTTCTTAGGACAAACTGATTTAGTTGAACTTGTAGGAAGATTCAAAAAAGCTTAATTATTAATTCTCCATCGAGAAATTCTCCCACAATTTTTGCATTCAACGGATTTTATTCCATTTTTTATCCTGATTTTTTCTTTTCCAGAATAAGGATTCAAGCAAAATTTGCAGAACTTTTTTTTAAACTCTTTTAACGAAATTCTCTTGCTCATTGCCAAAGTTTTTATTTTCTTAATTTCTTTTTGGGATTTACTTTCAAGGTTTTCAAAAAACTTTTTTATTTTTTCCTCAGATTCTGATTTAGAAATCTTATCTTTCATAGAATAATTAATGAATGCTTATTTAAAATTCTTTTTTAAAATCAAAGAAGACAGCTTAATGACTTCGCGCCTTGTCTGGAACTAACATCACCAACATAGGAAGCTTAACTTCTGTGTTCGGAATGGGAACAGGTGTTTCCAACCTATTATGGCCGTCTTCAAAATTGGTTAAACAAGTTGCTTTATAAAACTTTTTATATGCTGAAATTAGTGATATTTTACAACTTCCTGTTGGGTTGCAGGATTCATAAAACCCGCAGGTGGTTTTTATTGTGCGGGATTGCCAGAAAGTAAAGTATAGAAATACTTTACATTCGTTTGTCTCTAACGAGCCAATCGAGTGGCTAAGCCCCTCTGCATATATATGCGGGATTGCCAGAGTGGTCAAATGGGCAAGATTAAGACTCTTGTGGCTCAGTGCCTGCAAAGGTTCAAATCCTTTATCCCGCATATTTCTCCGATTTGAACCGAAGGTTTCGTTGGATTAAAAGACGACGAGGTGGAACGAAGTGACGCCCAAATCCTTTATCCCGCATGAAATAAGGAATAATGAGAATTTTCTTGATTTGATTTATCCCGCATAGCGACGACACCTACGCGGTTTCTTCCGCACGAATTTCCCCTTGAATTTCTGCTTAATGCCGATATCTTCCTTTTTTACAGAAAACTAAATATCCCCTTTTGTAAAATTAATATTCCTAAGATAATGCAGATTATGCTGGGAATTGTGAAGAATATTAATAAGATAAAAGTAATTCCCGCGAAGAAATCAATCCAACTTGCAAAATCCTTTAGCATTCCGAAACTTGCTTTTATTAGCAAAATTATTCCAAGTGTAATCAGAAGAGGGTTAGGGAATTTTATTCCTGCCCAAAAAATTAGAATTAACCCACTTATAAAATCAATTGCTCCAAATATTTTCATTAACATATTTTTTAAACTATCTATCCATTTAAAAATCTATCAAAATGCGTCCGTAGCTCAGCCTGGATTAGAGCATTTCCGTCCTAAGGAAAGGGTCGTAGGTTCAAATCCTATCGGACGCGTAATAATTTAGTAATCTGATTTGAACCTTAGTTAAATCCCGAGAGTTTTCGCGAATGCGAGAAAAGGATAAAAAGCAATGAGCGAGGGCTTGAGTAGAGAGTTTTCGCATTTTTTCAATATCATAAACTTTATTAAATAACATTGAGGTAATATTTTAAAGCGCTGATAGTTCAGTGGCAGAATATTTGCCTTCCAAGCAAATGACTCGGGTTCGAATCCCGATCGGCGCATTCAAATGAATAAAGAAAACTTCAAAAAAAAATTTGCAGAATTCCACGATAAAAATTACAAGCTATTGCTTTTGATTCCCCTAATCTTGATTATATGCTCTTCTATTTATATGGGATTTTTCTACTCGCAAAATAATGATTTCTTTTACAGAGACATTTCATTAACAGGGGGAACTTCTGTTACAATTGAAGATAAAAACCTCGACATAGTTAGTTTGGAAAATTCAATCTCTGGAAAATTAGAAGGAGCTAACTTTAGAGAAATTTCTGATTTGATTACAAGAGAGCAAATTGCAATAATTGTTGAAACAAAAAGCGACGAAGAATTAACAAGAAATGTTTTGGAAGATTATCTTAATTATGAATTAACCGAAGAAAATAGTAGTTTTGAATTTACAGGAGCATTATTAAGTGAATCATTTTATCAACAGCTTTTGTTTGCAATATTAATCGCATTTGCTTTGATGTCTTTAGTTGTTTTCTTGCAATTTAGAAGTTTTATTCCCTCAATAACAGTAATCTTCTCTGCATTTGCAGATATCTTTATGTCCTTAGTTGTAGTTAACCTTTTAGGGGTTCAGCTTTCAACTGCAGGAATTGTTGCTCTCTTAATGTTAATAGGTTATTCTGTTGATACAGACATTCTTCTTGCGAATAAAGTTCTTAAACGAGATGGAAATTCCATTAATAACCAATTATGGACTTCATTCAAGACAGGAATAACTATGACATTAACTTCTATCGTCGCTGTTTTAGCTGCTTTTTTAATTGTCGGCCCCTTTTCATCAATACTTTATCAAATCTTTTTGATAATGCTTCTAGGTTTGGTTTTTGATATTCTTAATACTTGGATAACAAGCATCTCAATAATTAAATGGTATGCAATAAACAAAGAGAAAAAGAAAAATGAAAATTAAACTCACCTGGAGAATTTGGCTATGGATTGCATTTATTGCATTTGCATTAATTTCAATTTTTATTACTCCGACTGTTATGCAACAAGGATTTATGCAGAAAGGGGTTTTAATAAAAAGCGTAACTCCAGATTCTTTTGCATTTGAAACAGGATTAAGAGCAGAGCAAGTAATTATTGCAATCGACAGGCAACCCATAACAAATGTTGATGACTATTTGGAAATTTTGGAATTAAAATCAAAAACAGAAAAAGAAAAGACAACAATCACAACAATAAATTCTGAATACATAATTTTTTCAGAAAACCTTTTAGAAATTTCAGTTTCAAAAATCCCATTAACTAATTTAAAATTGGGATTGGATTTAGCAGGAGGTTCGCGAGCGTTTATCGAGGCTGAAAATCACAAACTAACAACGCAAGAAGTTCAAGAATTAAAAGAAGTTATTGAAAATAGATTAAATGCATTCGGGCTTTCTGATATGAAAATAACTACTGTTTCTGACTTATTTGGAAACAACAGATTAAGCATTGAAATTGCAGGAGCAACTCCAAAAGACCTTAAAGAATTAATTTCACAGCAAGGAAAATTCGAAGCAAAAATAGGAAATGAAACTGTTTTTGTTGGAGGGAAATCCGAATTGTCAGTAACTCGCACAGGTTCAGAAGTAGTGGTGGAAAATGCAGTCCCATCAAGTTCATCTACTTATGTTTCTAAATTTCATTTCCCTGTAACATTAAGCCAGACTGCTGCAGAAAGATTTGCTGAAATAACAAAAGACATTAGTGTAAATGCAACTAACGGAGGAGAATATTTATCCAAGAATATAGATTTTTATCTCGATGATAATTTAAGGGAAAGTTTGCTAATCAGTTCAAGTTTAAAGGGACAGATACAACCAACAATTTCCATTTCAGGTTCTGGCACAGGCACAACTGCAGAAGAAGCTGAAACTGCGGCTCAAGGAGAAATGAAAAAATTACAGACAATCCTTATCACAGGAAGTTTGCCTTTCAAATTAACAATTGTGAAATTAGATACTATCTCTTCAACATTGGGAAATAATTTTGTTAAATATTTATTTCTTGCAGGGATTGTTGCATTGGTTCTCGTAGCTGTTACAATCTTCTTAAAATATAAAACCAGAGCAGCAATTGCTCCTTTAATTGTTTGTACTTCTGAAATTTTCATCACTTTAGGAATCGCTGCCTTTATGAAATGGGATTTGGATTTAATGGCAATCGCAGGAATTTTAGCTGCAATAGGAACAGGAGTTGATGACCAAATAGTTGTTCTTGATGAAACAAGGCAAAAAGAAGGAACAAAAAGCATGAAGCAGAAGATTAAAAATGCATTTACAATTGTATTCGGAGCATATTTCACTTCTGTTGCTTCTCTGCTTCCATTAGCATGGGTTGGCGGAGGATTGCTAAAAGGATTTGTACTCACAACTTTAACAGGAATTACTCTGGGAGTTTTAGTCACACGTCCTGCATTTGCAGATATCGTAAGATTAATAGAAAAAGAAAATGCGTCCTAAACCCCACATTGTTATAGGAATAATTTTTGTAATATCTCTTTATTTCCTTTTTCCAAAAATAAGTTTAATTAGCCTTTTGATTATTTTCTCTTCAAGTGTATTAATTGATTTTGATCATTGCATTTATTATTTTATTAGAGAAAAAGATTTGAGTTTAAAGCGATGCTATCAATGGTACGACAAAGAGCTTAAAAAAACTCTTGCTCTCCCAATGAATGAAAGAAAAAAAAGATACATTGGATTTTTTATATTTCACGGGCTTGAGCCAATGATAATTTTATTTTTGCTTGGAGTTTTTGTCTCCCCATTTTTCCTATTTGTAGCCATAGGAGTTTTACTTCATTTTGTTGTAGATGTTCCTCATGAATACTATGTAAAAAGAACTATCCAAAAAATATCTTTGATTTATAATTACACGCAATGGAAAAAGCTGGAAAAATTTTCTAATTAACTTAATCAAATAATTGTGCCACTGCTTTTGGAACCTTAGATAATTCAGGAACAACAAAAAATCTTTCTAGGCTAATTGATGAAGACTCTTTGGAGATTAAAATTCCTCCAATCTTGTCATCTGTTGCCTTTTTTGAAGCGAGTATATCGCTCTTTAAGCTGTCTCCAATCATTATAGCATCTTCAGCATTTGTTTCCAACTGACTAAGGGCTACTTTATAGAAAGCAGGCATTTGTTTTGTCATTCCCATTTCATAAGATAAGAATATTTTATCAAAACATCCAGTTAATCCATTTTTATCAAGAAGTCTCTGCCTTGTAGGAGGATAAGCATTTGAAATCAAACCCAATGTATATCCTTCTGATTTCAATTCTTCCAACACTTTTTTTGATTCAGGAAATAAAATTGCTTTTTCAAATTCTCCTTCATAAATTTTTTTTAGTTCTTCTAAATTTTCTTTATTCTCTTCTATTCCGGCTTCTTTTACAACTGCTTTTAAGTACTTACTCATATTCTTATGACATTGGTTATGAAAGTCTATCCCACAAACAACTCTTTGCAATCCGTCATGTTTCTCCGGATTAAGAGAGAACTTATCAATAATAATTAATTCTGGGCTAGTAGCCATAATTAGTGTTCCAAATAAGTCAAAAAGAATTGTTTTTTTAATCATTATTTATGCTTATTCAATAAAACTTTTTCTATTCCTAAGATATAACTCAATACATCCAAGAAGGTGATCTACAGAGGGAACTATCCCACTCGGAGAATTTTTTAAGGTAGCCATTTTATCTTTCTTATCTTTTTGAGAGTATGTTTCAAAAATAGTATTTCTGTAATTCAAATAGTCAACATCTATCCCTCCAGATTCTAAGAACTTTTGTAAAATAAGAGAATTATCTTCCAGAAAGATTAACGCACTATGTTCTTTATTCCCAATACCTACCTTATCTTTTGTAATTTTTAATGGGACATAAACACAAGTAGTTGTATCATGATTGCTTCCAAATATTGTTCCTAATGCTCTAAACTCGCGTACTTCTTCTTCGGTTAGCGGATTTCCAGAGTAAGATGTTTCTTCTAAGGATTCTCTTAAAGTGCCCGCAAACACATCTTCGGGGGGAAGATTTTTTCCTTCTTGAGAAGTTCTTTTAATAAATCCAGCTCCCATAACTCCTAATCCTACTTGATCAGATTTTTCTCCCTTTACACCAATTAATAAATAGCCATCTAATGTTCTTTGTAAAGCATTAATGCTAAAAGGATTTGGGTAACGTGTTTTTAACAATCCCTTATCATGTAAAGAGGAAGAGTGATAAGAAGATCTTCCTTCCAGAGAAATAGGAAAATTTTCAAATCTTAAAATATTATGGGGCATATAATTTGTTGGGCTAAGATTAAATGTAACCCCTCCTTGAGATTCTTCATGCCCTTCGTATTTCCATAGTAATCCATCAAAGAAATTAGGATTTTTAGCTTTAGCCTCCAAAAATTTTTGTTTGATTTCACCTTGTTTTTTTGCCGAAATAATTAAAGTAGATGGAACTTCCCTAAGAGAAACTTGTTCATGGCTAAGATTTCCTGTCCAAAGATAAATCAATTCTTTACCATATTTTGACTTTTCCATAATAAGACGTAAAATATATTCTATTAAATATCTTACTATTATCCTACTTAATCATACCAATTACTCAATTAATTCACTTGTAACTTCTTTTTTATATAGATGATAAACCTTAAAAAGTAGGATAACATCTTACTATTATCCTACCCTTAACATGAAAAAGAAAATATCAATAACTTTGAGCGATCCCATTATTAAAAGCGTAGATACTCTTATAGACAGATTGTTTATAAGAAATCGCTCTCAGGCAATTGAAGTCGTTTTAAAAAAAACATTTGACAAAAATAAAATAGCAGTAATTCTTTTAGGAGGTTCAGAAGAGAAGCTGAATATAGAAGGAAAATATCTTCCAGAAGTAGAAATAAAAAACATACCTTTAATTGAAAAATCTGTAAAACAATTAAGAGAAAAAAATTTTCGTGAAATTTTTATCATTGCTAGAAAAAAAATATTAGAATCAGTATTTGGAGTAGTAAAAGAAGGCGCTAATTATGGAGTTCATATTAATTACATTGAAGAATCAGAAAAATCTGCAGGAACCGCGGATTCTTTAAGATTATTAAAACACCGAATTAAAGATTCTTTTTTAGTTTTATTTGGAGATATTTTGTTTGAAAAAATTAAGATTGAAGACTTGTGGTACTCTCACTTAAAAAATCCAAACATGGCGACTTTAACTTTAACTACTTATAAAAATCCATTAATAAAAGGAGAAGTTTTTATGGAAGGAGATAAAGTAATAGGATTTAATCAAAAGCCAAAAAAGAAATCAGAGAATAGCTTTTTAGTTTTCTCTCCCATTTTTATTTGTGAGCCAGAGGTGTTGGAATATTTTGGTTCTTCTCTAGAAGAAAACATTTTTCCAGTACTTGCAAAAAAAGGGCTTCTAAACGCTTATGTAAGTTCAATACAAGAGACACATATACACAATAAAAAAGACATCCAAGAAGCAAATTCAGCTAAATAGAATTAATTTTCTTTCTTCTTAACCCATTTAAAATAATCTATTGTTTTTATCAAGCCTTCTTCTAAATTTATTCTTGGTTCCCATTTCAGAATTCTTTTTGCAAGAGTTATATCCGGTTTTCTTTGACGGGGGTCATCTTGAGGAAGTTCCCTAAATTCAACTTTGCTTTTTGATTTTGTTAATTTTATAACTTTCTGAGCAAGTTCTAACATTGTAAATTCTCTGGGATTTCCTAAATTGATTGGGCCTGTCTCATTTGATTCCATCATCCTATATAATCCTTCAACTAAATCAGAAACATAACAGAAACTTCTTGTTTGTTTCCCTGAACCATAAATGGTTATAGGTTCATCATTTAAGGATTGCATAATAAAATTGCTAACCACTCTTCCATCATCTTCATCCATGCTTGGCCCATAAGTATTAAAAATTCTAACAATCCTAATTGGCAATTTATACTTTCTATGATAATCCATAAACAAAGTTTCTGCTACTCTTTTTCCTTCATCATAGCAAGCTCTTGGCCCAAGAGTATTAACATTCCCCCGATAAGTTTCTGGTTGAGGATGTTCCAAAGGATCCCCATAAATTTCTGATGTTGAGGTTTGTAAAATCCTTGCTCCATTCAATCTTGCAAATTCCAAGATATTAATTACTCCAAGAGTATTTGCTTTAATTGTTTCAATTGCATCAAATTGATATGCGATTGGAGAAGCAGGGCAAGCCAAGTTGTAAATTCTATCAAAATGTTCTTCAATGCTAATTGGCTTAGTTATATCGTGAGGAATTATTCTAAACTTTGGATTTTTTTCTAAATCTAAAATGTTCTTCGATTTTCCAGTAAAAAAATTATCCATGCAGACAACAAAATTTCCTTTTTCTAGGAGATATCTACATAAATGGCTTCCAATAAATCCAGCACCTCCTGTTACAAGTATTTTCATTTTCTCTTAAGGGTAATTTGGAGATTTTGCTTTTAAGGTTTTATGTATTAATTATACTTGTTTTCAAATGATAAGTTTGTTTAGATATCCTTTAATCATTCCCATTCCATAACTAATATGAATAAGTGGAAAAATAAAAATCAAAAGAAATATTGAAATAATATTTTTATTTTTAATCGATTCATAAAAAGAGAAACTTATGTCTAGAATAAAATAAAGAATCAAAGGAAAGAATAAGATAAAATTTGAAATTAATTTTAATCCTCCAAATTCAAGAAGAATAAATAAAAGAGTTATAAAAAGATAGATGCAGAATAAAAGAGGGATAAGGAAAAAAGGTTTCTTCAAAGTTTCAATAAATTTTTCTTTTTTCGTTCGAGTCCTTCCATAACTTGATATCTGCTTAATTAATGCTCTAACTGTTTCTCTTCTTTTATGGTATAGAATTAAATTTGGTGAATAAGCCACCTTCAATCCTGCTTTTTTTGCATCTTCAATAAATTTTGGATCTTCCCCCGGAAATAAATTAGAATCAAATTGAATTTTGTCCATTACTTCTCTTTTGCACAAAAGATTTGCAGAAGTTAACATTGTCTCATCTGCATTAAGATTTAATTTCCCTTTTTCATACCTCATTCCCATTTTCCAAGCACCAAATTTAGAAGACAAAGCATATCCTGAAATTTTAGCAAATCCTTTTTGCCATTCCGGAGTAAGCTGAGCTCCCCCCACAACATCAATATCTTTGTATTTTTCAAAAAATTCTTCTGCTTCTTTTAAATAATTAGCATCGAGAACAGCGTCGTCATCTAAGAAAACTATAATCTTTCCCTTTGCTTGTTTCGCCCCATTATTCCTATTGTCACTTGGATTCAATCCTTCCTTGACAATTACCTCATATTCTTTTTTTGGATAATTGAGTTCTTTTATTGAACCGATAATTTCTGCATTTCTTCCAGGAGCAAGAGGAATAACCAATGAAAACTTCATAATCTATTTTATCCTTTATCCTTTAAAAATTCATTTGTCTTCTAGTGTAAGATTAATGTTCCATAAGGAATAAAAATGAAGAAAGTATTATCCTAAAATGAAAGAAAAAAAAGAGGTATCTAAGACAGAGTCATTTGTTGAAAATTCAGGCTGGAACATAATTGCAGTATTATTTGCGAAATTTGGAGGAATGCTTTTTGCAATTATCCTTGCCAGATTTTTACTGCCAGAAAAATTCGGAATTTACACTCTTGCTTTGGCAATTACCATTTTTTCCCTTTCTCTTACAAATGGGGCAATGAATCAAACTATTTCAAGATATATCTCTGATTCTTTAAAGTCAAAAAATAAAAATTTAGCAACAGCATATTTTCAATTTGTTTCCCATATTAAAATAGTTTTTTCATTCATTACAATTACTTTGCTGATTATTCTCGCTTATCCCATTAGTATTTACATTTTTAATAAACCGGATTTGTTATACCCATTAATCTTTTTTAGCATTTATGCAGTTTTTTTATCTGCCCAAAATTTATATGAAACTGTTTTTTATGTAATAGGAAAAGTAAAACTTCTTACCTTCAAGGAACTTATATTGCAATTCCTTAAATTGATTATCTGTTTTATCTTATTTTTTACTATCTCTGCTTCATTAACTTCTGCAATCTTTGCAGTAACTTTCTCTTCTTTAGCCGCGATTATATTCATGAGACTCTATCTGAATAGATATATGCCTTTTTTATTTAAGAAAACAAATAAAAAATTTGACAAAGTAAGAGTGAAAAAATTTATAAAAAACTCTATAATCACTTCAGTTTTTAGCACTATATCAGATAGTGTGGATATTATTTTATTAGGAATTTTTGTCACTTCTGAATATGTCGGGTATTATTCTGCTGCTTTCCTGATTGTCGGAGGATTTTTTGGATTAATGAGCCTTTCAAATTTATCTCTTCCTTTATTCACTCAGATTAATAAGGGAAGAACAAAAAAAGTTTTTGAATCTTTAATTAAATACCTCTCTATAATTAGCATTCCTCTTATCTTTGGAATTTTAATATTGGGAAAATATTTGTTAAGATTCTTATATGGATATGAATATATCGAGTCTACACTTCCTCTGATATTCCTTTCTTTATTAATTTTTGAATCTCCTATTACAGAAAATCTTAAATCTTTCTTATTATCCAAAGAAAAACCAGAAGTGATTGCAAAAATTGTCTTTGTGTCAACCATAATAAATGTTTCTTTAAGTGTAATCTTATTATTTTTCCTCTCTAAAATTTCTATGTTATCTGCAGTATTAGGCATCGCAACCACCCTGATTATAAGCAGATTTATCTCCTTAATTTATTTATCTAGATATATAAAAAATAATTTTGGAATGTCTTATAATTCTAAATTTTTGATTAAGCCAATATTTTCTTCGCTAGTTATGATAATTCCAATAATTCTTATTAATTCTCAAGTATCCAATCTTAATTTTTTGATTCTCGCTTTAGAAGTGCTAATGGGGGTTATTATCTATTTCTTGATGATGTTATTAACAAAAGGATTTGATAAAGATGATATTTCAATTATTAAACAAGTTTTTATTAGAGACAATAATTTATTCCATATTCCCTTGTTAAGAAGATTTTTTGTTATTAATTAAATCCTTCCGAAAATTTATAAACCTTTTATTCTCTTTCATTTAATGCAAAAAGAAGTTCCAGAAAAAAGATGGGAGTTAGCCCAAAAGGCAGAAAAAAGTTTATGGGAAAGCATCCCTAAAAATTTTATTGAAGAGCATTCTAAATATTATATTAAAAAAGCAGAATATTTGAAAAATATTTTGATTAAATACAAAAAAATAGATTCAAGAACAAAATTTCTGCAAATCGGATGTGCTTGTGCAGACATAATAAATTATCTTGATATAGGAGAAAAATATTCAATAGACCCATTGGCAGATTTTTACAAATCCCATTTTAAGTTAGATTATAAAAAAAGCCGTTTAATTTCTGGAATGGGGGAAAAATTGCCCTATGCTGATAATAATTTTGATGTGATTATATTGGCAAATGTTCTAGACCATACTCAAAATCCTAAAAAGGTTTTATCTGAAGTAAATCGAGTTTTAAAAAGAGATGGACTATTATATTTTGAAAATCATTTTTATCAAAAAGGATTTTTAATTTTATCAAAATTTTATTCTCAAGTAAAACGATTATTCTTTGGGCAACTATTCAATCCTTGCCATCCTCATATGTTCCTTCTAAAAGAATTAAGAGAAATTATTTCAGGAGATTTTGAGATGATTTTCGAAGAGGAAATTGGAAAAGACATAGAAAATGAAGTAAATAACACAGAGGAATTGAAGAAACTTTTAATGAAAGAGAAATTAAGCCGGAAAATTCCTGCTTTTTTTGGGCTTTTTGGAACAATTAATTTCACTTGTTTATGCAGTAAAAAGGTTAAGAACGGGGTTTAACATAATTAATTTTAAAAAGAAGATTATTTGGTATTTAATATGGCAAAAATTTTACTAATCCAACCTCATCAAGATATTTTAAATAAAGAAATAAAAAAAAGAGTAGATAGCCCCTTGAGTTTGCTTTTTTTGGCTACTTTCATAAAAGACAAGCATCAAGTTAAGATATATGATAGAAATCTTTATCCTCAAGACGAAAATCTTTCAAAAATAATAACTGATTATTCTCCAGAGATTATAGGAATCACTAGTATGACTTCATTAATGCTTCATGATTTAATAAGGGTTGGGAAACTTATAAAATCAATAAATAAGAAAATAACAATAATTGTTGGAGGAACTCATGCAACAATTGAACCAAAATCGTTATTAGATGAACCTTATATTGATTATATCTTAAGAGGAGAAGGAGAAGAAGCATTTTTGGAATTTTGTGACACCTTTGATAAAGATAAAAGTAAGCTTGGAAAAATTAAAAATATCAATTTAAATCCGCTTAGGCCATTAATGGATATAGACGATTTAAAGATACCTGATTATTTTCTTTTAGAACTTGAGAAATATGAACATTTTTATGTTACTCTAAGCAGAGGATGCATAGGAAATTGTACTTTTTGTTCTAATCATAAAATGTGGGGAAAAGAAGACAAACCTTTTGTTAGAATGTTTAGCCTTGAAAAATCTTTGGAACTATTTGACAGCTTGATTAACAAATATAAAATAAAAAGATTTTCCCTTGTAGATGATAATTTTCTCACATTTAGAAGTAGAGTAAAATTAATTTGCAATTATCTTGAAGGTAAAAATTTAAACTTCTTTTGTTTTGGGAGAGCAGATTGTATTGATGATGAAATTATTGGATATTTAAAAAAAGCAGGTTGTCACACAGTTCAGATTGGGATTGAATCAGGTAGTCAAAGAGTATTGGATTTTTTAAGTAAGAAAACAACAGTTAAACAAAATGAAGATGCTATCCTATGTGTTGAAAGAAATAAAATAACTTGCGACTCCAGTGTTATGGTTGGAATTGCCGATGAAACCATTGAAGATTTGGATATGACTTTATCATTAATAAAAAAAGTTAAACCTTCTTGCCCCGATGCTCAAATTTTTAATCCAATGCCAGGAACCCCTATTTTTGATTATTGCATCAACAAAGGTTTAATAAAAAAACCAAGCACCTTAGAAGAATGGGCAAATTGGACAGGGGATTGGACATTAGAAGCAGGAATAAATCATAATGTAAGTAAAATGTCAGATGAACACATCTTAAAAATAACAAGGGAAATAAGAAGTTACAAAATCTTAACAAATAAAATGAAAAGATTATTATTTTGGATAAAGAAAGGAGAATTTCATCAAGCCTTTCAAAGTTCAATATTATTTATTAAAAGAAAATTGAATAAATAATTTAATTTTTTCGTTATTTTAAGATATTATTTTTATTAATTTCAGAAATCTTTCTTGATTCGTATTTTGAAAGAAATTTTGCAATCTGTTCAAATAACTTAAAGTTGTCCAAGGCAGCCATTGTTGCAGGATGAATCAAAAGTATGCTGTCTATCTTTCTCTTTTCATTGCTAATTACTCTTTTCTTTAAAATTTCAAACCATTCTTCTGCAGAAATTCTTCCCTTTACGCAGCTTGCAAAAGGGTCTCTATTTTTTGGATTTAATTTTCCATAAGAAATTGTATTTTGATCTACCGGAATGTTAATGGGGATATGAAATACCTCTTTTTCAAAAGGAGCAATATCTCCAACTAAATCAGAAACATACCTCACTCCCGCTTGTTTTAAAATTTTAAAGGTTTCTTCATTAGAACCAAATGCATGGGTTCTCCAAGAAATCATTTTTAATCCAAATTTTTCAAATATTTTTTTTGTTTTAACTATGTCTTTAGTCTGGAAATCTTTGTTTCCATATATACATTTGAAAAGTTTTCTATAGGCATAACTTTTGATAACTCCCAACTTTCCAAAATTATTATAAGTGTGTCCACCAAATTCCACATTGTAATAAAGTAATTTTCTCACTTCTTCTTTTTCCTCTTCAAAACATTTTCCATTAATAAAAAGAGTGCAAGAAATATTAAACTTTTTTAAAATGTCTAGATATTTTTTTGAAGCAATCACCTCTGAACCTATTTTTTCTTGCTCCCATCCCCCCATACTTTTTGTATGAACATCTCCTGTCAGGTATATCATATTTTTTCTATTTCCAAATTGTATATAAATTTAATGAATAAATCTAGTAACCAGATTTTTAAGAGAATAATCCATACTTGAAGAAAGGTTACAAATATGAGTGCAATCACATTGATGATTTTTAATTTGCTTTAAAATCGCTTTTGATTTTTCATTTTTTAATAATTCCTCCGGGGTATTTTTTAGCAAATCCCCTACTGGAGCAGTAAGTTCACAAATTCTCATCTTTCCATCACTTTCAAGAATAAAATCATTTTTCCCTGCAGTGCATTCAAAAGGCCACTTTTTTCCAAATAATATTCTTTCTTGTATTCTAATCAATTCTTTGTCTTTTTTATTATTAAAAATTCTACGCAAAATTGAACTTTTTGAATTGTAATGTTTCATTGTTTGATATCGAAGTTTATTAAATTTAATTATCTCTTCTTTTTTAGGCGGAGACATTATGTCCTGATAATCTCCTCTGATAATATCAAAAGTATGATGATCAATAGGGAGGGTTTTAATAAATTTAATAAATTGAGGCATATTTTTATAATTTCTAGACGTTAAAACGCTATTAACTGCTAAATTTTTAAAATTAGGATATTTTTTTCTTATTTCAGAAAATTTTTTTATCATTACAATTGTTTTTTCAAAACTTCCATCTACCCCTCTGATAAAATCATGGTCTTCCTTCATTCCATCTAGAGAACAATCAATAGAAAAATTTATGTCTGGGTTTTCTATAAGAATTTCTTCAAATCGTTTAGAAATATCAATTAAACAGTTGGTTGGGATATCAATAATTTTTACTCCAGTATATTTTTTTATTAATTTAATAATTTGATTTAAATCTTTCCTCAAGAAAGGCTCCCCTCCAGATAAAGAAATAACTTGAATATTACTAAACTTAGAAATAATTTTCTCTATTTCTTCTAAGGAAATATCTTTTGAATTTAATTCTTTCCAATAAAAACAATGTTTGCATCTAGAATTGCATTTTGTTGTGATAAAAAAAGTTAAACTTTGTACTGACTGGTTGTTTATTTTTTTAAGCAAAGATTGAATCTTTCCGCCTTCTTTATCTCCGCATCTTTTTGGGAAATTAATTATGTCAAATAGTTGTTTATCTCTAATTTTTCTCTTTTGAAATGTTTCTATTCTCTTTTCTTTGACCTCTCTCCAATTTTTAAATATCCAATGATAAGCTTTTAATGAAGGTAAGGGGTCTTTCCATGTTTCAACAAGTAAAGAAGTGATAAAATAGGGAAGATTTAAGAGAATTGTTTTTGTTTCAAAATTTTTTAGATAAGTTATTACTTTATTTCTATGATGATAAAATGAAATGTTTGGTTTTTTTGCTACATACCCCTTATTCTCTTTTTTCCAGAGAGAAGAATGATATAAGTGGGTTCCGATTAAATCCGGATTATACATAACTTTCCAACCAGAAAAATTTGCTCTCAATCCCAGATCAGTATCTTCATATCCGTAAAAATAACTTTCATCAAAAGCTCCAATTTCATTAATCATTTTTCTTCTAATTATTGCAGCAGCAGTTGTTATCGAAGGACTTCTTGAAAAAATATTATATTCCGGTTTATCTACGTCATCATGCCCCCTATCTGCTGAGCCCCCGCTTAATGAAAAAATGCTCCCTGCATAATCTATCCTTCCTTCTTTCCCAATTAATTTCCCACAGCATATTCCTACATCTTGATGCTCATCCATGTATTTGATTGCCTTTTCTATCCAATCTTCTCTTAAAATTGCATCACTATCCACAGTGATAACATAATCTGAATTTGATTTTGAAATAGCAATATTTCTTTTTTTATCTACTCCAATGGACATTTCAAAAAAATTTATTTTGGGATAATTTTTTTTGACAAAATCAGAAGTTCCATCAGTAGACTTGTCATCCATAAGGTAAATATCAAACTCCTTAAATGTCTGTTTTTTTAATGCTTCTAAACTAAGAGGCAGAACATGTTTACTATTGAATGCAGTAACAATTACAGAAGCTCTTAAATTTTTCATAAAAAGGAATTAATTTTTATATTTTTAAATTTAAAGGATTATTACTATGTTATCTTTTATGATAAAAATACTTTTAAACCTCTTTAAATGATTATTAAAATGGATTGGGAAGGAAAAACTGTCTTAGTAACTGGAGGAACTGGTTCTATTGGAAGCGAAATCGTTAATCAGCTTCTAAAATCTAATGTCCAGAAAGTAATCGTTTTTAATAGAGATGAGATTAAGCAATTTTCTATGAAGCAAAAAATTGATGATCCTCGTTTACAAATTTTTATGGGGGATGTTCGAGATTATAATACTTTAGAGTCTGTTTTTGAGAATGATAAAATAGATGTAGTTTTTCATGCTGCGGCGATGAAGCATCTTGTTATTGCAGAAGAAGAACCTGTTGAATGTGCTAGAACAAATATTATGGGGACTGCTAATTTAATTCATCTTTGTAATAAATATCATGTTAAGAAAACTGTTACAATCAGCACAGATAAAGCAGCCCTTCCAAGTTCAGTTATGGGGGCAACAAAATTTATTGCAGAGAGAATTACCCTTAATGGAAATATTAATTCTGAACAAAAATTTTCCTGTGTTCGATTTGGTAATGTGGCAAATTCTAGAGGCTCTGTAATTCCCATTATGGTGGAGCGGATAAAAAATGGGAAGAATATCTGGATTACAGATCCAAATGTTACAAGATTTCTTATGAGAATCCCAGAAGCAGTTAAATTTGTCTTGAACACTGCAGAGATTATGGACGGAGGAGAAATTTTTATTTTAAAGATGAAGTCATTCAAGTTAGGAGATTTAGCAGAAATAATGGAAAAGAAAGTTGCTTTTTTATTCAATAGGCAAATTAAAGTAGAGCATCGAGGGTTATTAGATGGAGAAAAATTACATGAGGATTTGATAAATGACATAGAAATAAATCATTTATTTGAAAATGAAAATTTATACCTTGTTTCTAAAAATCTTAGTTATCCCGGATTTGTAAAAAGCAATGCTAAATCTTATGTATCCTCTGATGCAGAAATAATAAGTCTCGAAGAGTTGGAAAAGATAGTTTTAGAATATGTGAATAGTCAGAGTAATTTTCCTCTAAGGTAATTAACCGTTTCTGTTAACCCTTCTTCAAAAGAATATATTGGTTTCCAACCAATTAACTTTTCTGCTTTTTTATTGTCGCATATTAAGAGAGTTTCATTCCCCTTTTCTAAATTTTTTAAATTTACATTTTTTAATAATTCTTTATTCAACATTAAACTAAGCATATCAAGTATTTCTTTGATAGAATGAGCAGTTCCACTCCCAATATTGAATGTTTCTCCGTTTGAATTTTCTGATTCTGCAATTTGAATAAACGCATTTACTGCATCTTTTACATAGATAAAATCTCTTCTTGCATCTAAGTTTGTAATATCTATTTTTTCATCTTTTAACCCTCTTGAAATCAATGCGGGAATAAGTGGTTCTATTGATTGTCTTGGCCCAAAAACATTGAAGAGCCGAATTATTGAAACTGGAAGATTGTAAGAATGATAAAAACTTTCTGAAAATTTTTCTGCAGAAATTTTCGATGCGGCATAAATGGATAAAGGATTCAATGGATGATTTTCATTTATGGGATTATATTCTTCTTTTCCGTAAACTTGAGAGGTGGAACTTATTAAAATTTTTTTAACATTTTCTTCTTTAGATGCAATCAAAACATTTAAGGTTCCTAAGCAATTTGTTTCAAAATAAGAACGAGGGGATTTAGATGAATCAGAAGCAGAAATTAATGCCCCCAGATGAAAGACAACATCTTTCCCTTTAATTGCTTTCTTAACTTGTTCAAAATCCCTCAAATCTCCAAAGATAATCTCAATTTTTTCTTGCCAGTTTGGAATTTCTTTTAATCTGTCCAAACTCTGTGGGTTATTCAGGAAGGCAGAGATTTCCCCCCCTTTTTTTATCAATTCTTCTATTAAGTTGCTCCCTATAAAACCCCCTGCTCCAGTTACCAGAATTTTCTTATTTTTTAGTTCCATCTGTTCCAATAAAAAGTTCTTTTATTTAATTATTGTTACAATAAGATATATAAATTCTATTAAAATCATCCATTTATGATTAAAAAAATCTGTTTTTTTACTACTAATTTTTCTACCCATGCCCAAAATAGGGCACAATATGCAAGAAATTACCTTCCTCCCGAGGTGGATATATATTTTATTACTCCTCCTTCTCAAAACAAATATAAATTTAAGGGAATAAAGATAATAAAATTAAAAGAAAACAAATTAAATTTTATTCTCGAACTTAGAAAATTCTGCAAGGATAATAATATAGATTTATTAATTCATTTTGGAACAACTAGAGAATGTTGGGGCATGTTTTTTTCAACTATTGGAACTAAAACCAAATACATAATTCAAATTGTTGGAAATAGTTTAGACGCCCCAAAGATAGAAAAGAATTTTTTTAAAAAATTTTTTCTTTATTTAGAAAATTTTAGTTACATAGTTCCTTTTTCTTTTTCTAAGAGAATTATATTTGGAGCAAAGGATATACAAGAAAGAACAAAAAGAATATACTTCTTTATTAAAGATAAGATGGAATATGCTGATTTGATTTTAGATGAAAAATTATTTTCTCCTAAAAATAAAACAAATATGCGAAAAAAATTGAATTTACCTTTAAACAAAAAAATTATTATTTTTGTAGCAAGAATAGAATACCTCAAGGGTTCTGATATAATGCTTTCTTTGATTAAAGACAACCCAGACAAATTATTTATTCTTGTGGGAAAAATTAATGACTCTTCTTTTTTAAATCTAAATCTCTCAAATTTATTAATTTTAAATCCTCTTCCCCCCGAAGAATTAGCGGAGTATTATAATGCTTCTGATTTGTCTATCCTTCCTAGTAGAATAGAAGGATATGGATTGGTTTCAAGAGAGTCAATGTTATGCAAAACCCCCTCCCTTGTTTCAGATATCCCTTCTTTGAGAATGATTAAATATGCCTTAAAAGCAGGATTATCAAAAGAAAAAATGCAGCAAAAAATAAATGAATTTTTTTTAATGTCCGAGAAGAAAAAAAAATACTTACAAGAAATATCTCGAGAATCCATAATTAAAGAGACTTCTTATAAAAATCTTAAAGATAAGTACAAAAATTTAATCTTGGGATGATTCAACTTAATTTGATGATTTTTAACTTTTGCTTATGTTTTCTTATTAATTTTTAGATAATTATCTAATTTTTATCAAAATGTTTATATACAGTTTAAAAGTCCTTTATTGAATGAGTTCAAAAGGAATAACATTTATTATAGGGTACTTTTTTGCCTATTTTATTTTTACATTCGTCTTATATTACCTGTTCATCTTCATAAAATTATTACCCTTTGGTTGGGGGTTTTTGCATTTATCTCTGCATACTTCTGCAATTACTTTCATTGCAATTCTTGTTAAAGGAGCCTTAAAATGATTTTAACTTTTATTTCACAATTGTCTTACATTTTATTAATTACTTTTTTAGGCACATTTCTTCTTAGACTTCTTTACATGTTCTGCAAATTCTCTTTCGCAAAAATAAAGAGTTTTCTTGGGGTTATGATTGAAGGAAGTGAAATTTATTGGAAATGGAGGTGGAGAAAAATGCATAAAGAAGGAAAATTAATTTATGAAAAAATAGACAAACATCATCCAGAAAGAGGATGGACTCTAACTTCAAATCTAAAAAATAAACTTCATTATGGGGCATATGTTAATTCCAATTCAGAGGGAATAAGAGATTCAAGAGAAAAATACCTTGGAAAAAAAATATTGTTTTTCGGAGACTCCCACTGTTTTGGGGAAGGAGTGAATAATAATGAAACAATATCTTATCTCTTGGAAAAAAATCTTAAAAATGTATCTTGCCTTAATCTTGGAGTGCATGGATATGGAATAGATCAACAATATTTGTATCTAAAAGAGGTAATTTCTAAATACAAACCTGTACTTACTTGTTTTGTAATGACTGATAATGATTTCAGAAGAGATTGCATGAATTTTAGGGATTTTGCTAAACCTAAATTTGTTATTCAAGATAATCAAGTTGTTTTGACAAATACTCCTGTACCAAAGCCAGAAAATCTTTTTAGTCTAAAAAAACCATCAATAATAACTTTATTTAAGGAACTTATCAAGAATTCATTGATATACTATGGAATAATCGAGAAAAAAGAAAGAATAAAAATAAATAAATTTATCTTAGATAAAATAAAAGAAGAAATTGATAAGAACCATTCAGAACTCATTTTTGTTTATGCTACTGATCCTAGGAGAGGATTATGGTATAAAGGATCCTATATCAATAAATTTTTTATTAATTATTTTAAAAAGAATAATATTAACTATATCTTCATAGAAAAAGTTTTTGGAAAAAGAAAATTTCAAAATATGTTTGAATCTTTAAGTGGGCATTTTAGTCCTCAAGGTAATAAAAATATAGCAGATAAAATCTCAGAAGTGATTAAATCCAAGGAGATTATAAAATGAGTTTTAAAAAAGGAATAAATGATTTTTTGAAGGATATAAATTTTTTAATAGTATTTTTACTCCTCATAATTACTTACATTTTTGGAGTTGGAATCACATTTATTTTTTCAAGAATATTTGGAAAACATTTTTTAGAAACTTCAAAAAAGAATAATTACTGGTCAGATTTAAATTTAAAAGAAAAAACAATGGAGGAGTATTACAAACAATTTTAAAATGTTAACTCAAGTAGGAGAAAAAGTCCAGCAATTTTATAATCAATCTCCCTTCCCGGATTTTGATTTGAACAAGTTTAATAGTAAAAAGGATTTAGAGCTTGCTGCATACCCCTTCGCAAAAATTTTAGATAAGAGTATCCCTCTTGGAAGTTCCATAATCGATGTTGGAACCGGAACAGGACAATTATCTTCATTTTTATCTTTAAGAAGAAAAGAAGTATGGGGAATAGATTTTTCTGATAGTTCTTTAGACAAAGCTGAAAAATTAAAGAAAAAATTAAAACTAAACTCCTTGCATCTCAAAAAAGTAAATCTCTTAGATTCTGAAGAGATTGAAAAACTTGGCAAATTTGATTACGTTTTATGTTTGGGAGTTCTTCATCATACTGGAGATGCGTATAAGGGTTTCAAAAATATTTTAAAATTATTAAAGCCCGAAGGTCATATTGCAATAGGATTGTATAACCGTTATGGGAGAATTCCATTAAAAATAAGAATTTTTCTTGCAAAAACTTTGTTTAAGAATAATCAGAGAATAAAAGATTATTTTATTAAAATCCAAATTGGAGATATTGAAGATAAAGAAAGAGCAAGAGGATGGTGGAATGACCAATATTTGCATCCTCATGAAACTACTCATACTATAGGAGATGTTTCAAAATGGTTTAAAAAAAATAATGTAGAATTTATAGAAACAATTCCTTCATCAACTTTATTTTCAAAAACTAATCAAGATATTTCAGGAGTCTGGAATGTTTTTAAAGAAGATTCTCCATCTCTTTTGGCTAGATTTTTTAAACAATTAAGTTGGATTTTTAATACTCAAAAAGAAGGAGGATACTGGATAACTTTTGGTAAGTTAAAAAATTAAAATGTACATCTTAGGAATAAGTTGTTATTTTCATGATGCTTCAGCGGCACTTTTAAAAGACGGAGTTATAGTTGCTGCTGTAGAAGAGGAACGTTTTACACGTAAAAAACATGATCCCTCTTTTCCTATCAATGCTATAAATTATTGTTTAAAAAAAGAGAATATCTCAATAAATGATGTTAGATATGTGGGATTTTATGAAAAACCATTTTTAAAATTTGAAAGAATATTATCCCAACATGTAGACACTTTTCCAAAAAGTTTCAAGACATTTTTAAGCTCAATGCCTGGATGGTTAAAAGAAAAATTGAATATTGTTAATATTATCAAAAAAAATCTTGGCTACAAAGGAGATGTTCTATTCATTGAACATCATCTTGTACATGCTGCGAGCAGTTTTTTATTAAGTCCATTTAAAACTTCAGCAATATTAACAGTTGACGGAGTTGGAGAATGGACAACAACATCTTACGGGATTGGAGAAGAAAATAAAATAACTTTGCTTAAAGAAATAGTTTTCCCTCACTCTATTGGGCTTTTATATTCTGCAATAACTGCATATCTTGGATTTAGTGTAAACAATTCTGAATACAAGGTAATGGGATTAAGCCCCTATGGAGATATGAACAAAAATACAAATATTTATTATCAAAAATTAAAAAAAACAATTGAGATTCTGGAAAATGGAAGTTATAGAATGAATATGGAGTATTTTATTTATCCTTATGCAGATAAAATGCCTTCTAGAAAATTATGTTCCCTTTTGGGAGGACCAGTAAGAAAATCTAGCGAAGAATTAACTCAGAGACACAAGGATATAGCTGCTGCTCTCCAATTGATTTACGAAGAGGTTCTTTTTAAAATTTTGAATTATATGTATAAAGAAATAAAATGTGATAATCTTGTATTGGCAGGAGGATGTGCATTAAATAGCGTAGCTAATGGAAAAATACTTTCAAATACTCCTTTTAAAAAAATTTGGATTCAACCCAATGCATCTGATGGGGGAACAAGTTTAGGAGTTACATCTTATATTTATCATTCCATATTGGGTAATCAAAGAAATTTTGAACTTAAAGATGCTTATCTTGGCCCTAATTTTACCTCCGAAGAAATAAAAAGTTTTTTAGACACAAGTCAAATAAAATATTCAAAATTTAAAAATGAAAACGAATTAATAAAAAAAACTTCCAACTTAATCTATAACAATAATGTTATTGGATGGTTCCAAGGAAGAATGGAATGGGGCCCAAGAGCGTTAGGTGCAAGAAGCATACTTTCTAATCCTTGCACTTTAAATATGCAAGAAATTTTAAATTTAAAAGTTAAACACAGAGAAAAATTCAGACCATTTGCTCCTGTTGTATGTGAAGATGATGCATTAAAATATTTTGATTGTGATAAACCAATACCTATGCCCACAGATTTTATGTTAATGGTTTATCCAGTAAAAAAACAATGGAGAGAAAAAATTCCCGCAGTAACACATATTGACGGAAGCGGAAGATTGCAGACAATCAGAAGAAATCAAAATCAATTATACTATGATTTGATAAAAGAATTTGGAAAATTATCAGGCATTCCAATTTTAATTAACACCTCTTTTAATATTAGGGGAGAGCCCATTGTTTGTACTCCTTATGATGCTTACAAATGCATGATGGGGACAGGAATTGATTATCTTATTATAGACAAATTTTTAATTAAAAGAGAAGATAATCCTCGAGACATATGGGATAGTGAAAAATTTGCTATAGATTAAAATGAAAAACAAATCTTTAATATTCGAGTTTTTTTCTTTTCTGAAAGGAAGAAAAGCATGGTGGTTTAGTTTGATAATTGCTATGCTATTAATAATTAGTGTGTTAATCATATCAGTCCAAAGTAGCGCTTTGTCTTCTTTTATATACGCTTTATTCTAATTAATTCTCTTATAATCCCTTACCGTTTCATCAATAATTTTTTTCCATCTGTATCTTTCTGCGAATTTTCTAATATTTTTCTTTTTCCAAGTTAATATTTCTCTAACCCCCTTAACAATTTCTTCTGGACTTCTTTGTTTTATCACAATTCCTTCTCTTCCTGTTTTTATCATTAAAGGCATTCCTCCAGTATCTGTGGATACAATAGGTAAATTCCTTGCAAGAGCTTCCATAACAGAAACAGAAGCCCCTTCTTTGCATGAAGGAAGTATAAATGCATCTGCAGCACTTAGATAAGGAAGTTTATCTCTCCCAAAAATAGAACCCAAGAATTCCACATTTTTCAAACCAATCTTTTTTGCATACTCTTCATAATTCTTTTGTTCTCCCCAACCGATTATTTTCAATTCAACATCCTTCAATTCTTTCATTGCATCTAGCAAATAACTTATTCCTTTGGATGGAATTAATCTCCCAACAAAAATAATTATTTTTTTATTCTTTTCCCAACCTAACTTTTTTCTCATATTTTCTTTATTCAAATTTTCAAAGTAATAGTCGTCAATTCCCATTGTTTGGAACTTAATTCTTGAATGAGGAGCAAGTTTTTTCAGATAATTTATTTCTATTTGGCTTAAAGGGTAAAATATTTTTATGTTTTTCAAAAATAGATTTTCCATAATCTGCCCAAAAAAGAAAAAAGGGAAAAATTTCCTATAGGATTTATTTTCCTTCAGATGTTTTAATGGCCAGCTTCCTCCATGATGCTGTCCTATGATATTTGCGTTTTTGAATAATGCTGCAATAATTAATCCGTGAAACTGATGATATTCATGTATGTGAAAAATTACTTTATATTTTTCTTTTTTAGCAATTTCTATTTCTCTTTTCATTTCTTTTATCAAAGGAATTGACAAATCCATACCATATTGCGGAGAAAAAGTTGTTGGAAACTGCCTGTATTTTATATTGAACTCATTAAACTCTTCAGGTTTCTTTATAATTTTTTCAGGAGCCCAACATTCAACTTCAATTTCAGGATAAAACTTTTTTATTTCTTTTGCAGTTAATGAATACCAATCATCCACAATCATTTGCTTTAATGTCTTTTGCCCTTTCATATAAACCGAAACCGAAGCAGGAGTAATAAGAATTGCCTTTATTTTTTTCATTTTACAATTTTTTATTTTCTGTTCCTTTTCTAAACTTGAATTGATAACTAAATTTTTTAATCCCTTCCATAAATTTCTTCTCTGTTTTTGGAGAAATTGAAAAAAGAATTTCAGATAATTTGCTTAAGATAAAAAAAGAAGAATAAACAATCGCAATTGCAATCTTATTTTTGAATCTTCTTTTTGTAATAATGTAAAGATTCCATTTTCCCATAAGTTTGTACAATTTATCTATTCCATGAAATAGTTTTTTATCAAAATTAAAAAAATTGTTATGCAAATGATCCCAATAAGGATGATAATATGCCATAAAAAAAGGACGATAATCATCTACGAACAAATCTTTTTTATAAAGCCACCAGTCTTCAAACCCATATTTTTTTGCATATTCATTATAAATAATTGTATCTGGTTGAGGTTGTAAAATTCCCCCATAAAATCCTTGAGTTACTTTCTTTTTTATATGATTAATATACCTCTGCATTTTCTTCATATCTTCTCCAGTTTCCCAAGGAAATCCGGTTAGAATATTAACTCCTACTCTTATTCCCTCTTCATAGCACCACCCTAATAATTCATCTGCACGTTTTATATACCATTTAGGATTAGCAGTTTTTTGCACTTTTATTAACGTGTTAGATAATGCACTTTCAATTCCAAAAGTAATCATATCGCATCCTGCAATTTTCATTTTTTTTATCATCTCTTGGTCAAGGAAATCTACTCTAGTGCAACAACTCCAAGAAACCTTAAAGTCTTTTGAAAGCAAATCACAAAGTTCATTTAATCTTTTTTTATCAATAGTAAGAGCATCATCAATAAAGTTGATATAAGTTATGCCATAAATGTCATGAAGGGACTTTATTTCTCTGAAGACCACTTTTGCAGATACTGTTCTATAACATTTACTAAATAAAGAGAAACAATAAGTGCATCTTCCAGGACATCCTCGAGTGGACAAAATTTGCCCAAAATTATTAATTTCTTCTTTAATTTTAGCATAATCTGAAATTCTGTGCACATTCTTTTCAGGAAATGGTATTTTATCTAAATCATTAATTATTTCTGCAGGTTTAGTGATGACTAATTTTCCTTTCTCTTTGTAGGCTATTCCATTCACATTTGAAAAAGATTTTTTTTGAGAAAATATTTTAAGAAACTGCCTAAAAGAAATTTCTGCCTCTCCAATAAATGCAATATCTGCTCCTTTTTCAAGAGTTTCTTCTGGACGAGTAGTTGGGTGAGGTCCTCCGACAATTATCAGTTTACAAAAAGGTTTTATTTCTTTAATTAACTGATAAGAATCTCTTGAAGCATTTGTGAACATATGAACTCCGATAATGTCCGGGTTTTCTTTTTTTATCAAATTAACAATATCTTTGTTTGTTTTTGTATTATATTGTGCATTTAAATTCTCAACAAGAACTTTAAATCCCTCTTCTTCTGCAATTCTTCCAAGATAACTAAATGCCATAGGAGGAGAAGGATCATCCATCCCTGTTCTAGCCTTTAGTAATAATATCTTTTTTTGTTCCATCTTCTTTTATCGTTTAACCCTTTAAAAAGATAATTTAGTTTAGATATATAATCAGTAAAATATCTTCCCTTAACAATCTTTAAATATCTATTTTTTTTCTTGCTTTAATGCCAAATATGTCATTCTCACACAAGTTAAAGATGCTTTCAAACTTTGTAATCTCAGGAAGATTTAGGGAAATTTATAATATGTTTTGGGTTTATCCTCTTTGGTGGAATAGGAAAACTGCTTCATTTTTATTGAATAAATTATTCCCAAAATTAGGAATTGATTTGTTCCCTCCTTTTTTGGAAATAGAACCAACAACGGTTTGCGATATGAAATGTGTTTGCTGTGAGCATACCTATTGGAAAGAACCTTCCAAAAATATGACTTTCGAACAATTTAAAAAAATATTTGATGATTTTGGAAAACCGAAATGGCTTGGTTTAACAGGAATAGGTTCTTCCTATTTGAACAAGGACTATCACAAGATGCTTGCTTATGCAAAATCAAAAGGAACAATAGTTGAAGTATTTGACCACTTTGCACATTTTAAAAATGAAGATGAAATAAAAGAATTAATTAACATTGGTCCTGATTTCCAATTTATTTCAACTTATGGTGCATCAAAAAATTCTTTTGAAAAAGTCTGTGTTGGAAGTGATTATACTAAGATAGAAAAAAACTTAAGGACTTTTGTTAAATTGAAAAAACAAATGAAAAAGAAATTTCCTATTTTAAATTTCCATTATATCATAACAAAAAACTCAAAGGAAGAAGTCTTGGACTTTTTGGATTTTATCCATTCGCTTGATACAGAAATTGGGGAAGTTTTAATCACACCTATGCTTCACGGATTTAAAGAGGCAAAAAAATATGAAGTGGATATCGACGGAGAATATGTTGAAAAAGTTATGCAAAGAGCCAGAAAGTATAAAATTCCTATAACTGTAAATATGTCTGCAAAGCAAGAGGCAGAAGGATTAGCAAGAAAACCTTCAATAAATAATTGCAAAGAATATATCATGCCGTTTATTTTTGTTACTGGAGATGTTACTCCTTGTTGTGGGCAGAATGAAGCTAATGTTAGAGAATGGCAGAAAAAAATGTCTCTTGGAAATGCATTAGAAAAACCATTCAGAGAGATTTGGTATTCTCCAAGATACAAACAAATGAGAAAACTTATTCGCCAAAATAAATGCCCTAAGGAGTGTGCGTTGTGTCCTGCTTATGAATTGTGCAAAAATTAAAATGAAAACAGATTATCTTTATGCTTTAGAGAATATTCTTCCTGTAAAAAGATTGAGCAGAGCAATATTAGCATTAACAAATTTATGCAATTCGAGATGTAAAACCTGTTCTATGTGGAAAAATAAAAAGAGAGAAGAGCTTGATTTTGAAGTGCTTGAAAAATTTGCAGGAACAAACTTGTTTAAGAAAATACGATTTTTAACCCTTACAGGTGGAGAGCCTTTTCTTAGGAAAGATATAGATAAAATTGTTAATATGTTCAAGAAGAAAAATCCAAAATTGCATATTACTCTCATTACCAATGCATTAATGCCTGAATTAGTTTTGGAAAAAGTGAAGAATATGCCCAAAGATGTTTTGATTACTCTTTCATTTAATGGGAAAGAAGAGGCTCACGATGAATCAAGGGGAGTAAAAGGAAATTTTAAAAAATTATTAGAAACAATCCAAGGACTAAAATTATTAAATAGAAATATAAATTTTATTTTTACAGTAACTAAAGAAAATTATAATCAACTATTATGGGCGTGGGATTTTGCAAAACAAAAAAACATAAACATTTTATTTTCTCCAGAGATGGATTACGGAAGATTAGAGCATGAAACAGGAGGAAGAAGTTTGAATGAAGAGCAAAAAAAGATTGTTTTAAGCCAATTGAAAAAAATTTATGGAGAAAGAAATAGGGGATTTTTTGATTATACTTATTTCTTATTCTTTAAGAAATTTTATGAAAAGAAAAACATTTCAAATAAATGCTATGCAGGAACAAATTCAATTTACATTGATTATAACGGAAATATTTTTCCTTGTGAGAATTTAGTAGGAAAAATTTCTCCTCTTGGAAATATAAAAACAAATTTCTCAATTCCAAAAGATTATTCTCCTTTTATAAACAAATCAAAATGCTATGAAGGATGCTATCTCTTATGTGAAATGGTAAGAAATATGAGAAAACATCCATTGAAAACAATGAGAGAAAAATAAAATTATTTTGATAAAAAATACATAATCCTTAAAAACTCTTTTTTTTATGCCTTTAACATGCAGATTACAAATGAAAGAGAAATGAAAGATTTTTGTGAAGAAGTTAATACTCAAGCTCCATTTTCTATAATCCACTTCACAGATTTAAGTAACTTCCAGATTAAAGCTTGGGACAATCTCTTAAAAATATATGATCAAAATAAACTAGCTGAGTTAAAACAAGGAATAGAAGAAGTTTCTATCAGTGAGAAAGTTGTTGTATTATACGAAATACCAGGCATTCACCCTTTTTGTGAAGGGTGCCCAGATAAATATAAAGTCAAATCCATGACAGGGGTATTAGTAAATTGTTTAAGCTTAGACAATAAAAATGTTCTTCTTCAACTTCGTGATAAAAACTTAGATGCGGGAGGATATCAATATCAAGGAGCAGCTGCTGGTTATGGCCAATTTGGGATTCATTTGTATGCTAAAGCATTAGAAGAATTACTTCAAGAAGCAGATATAGGAAATCCAAAACCGTTAATTAATGGAGAAGCAAGTGCATTCTTGCCGTTTATGGTTAAATCTACCTATCCTCAACCATTAGCAGTTTTTTCTTTTGTGAATGATATTTCTCAATTTCCTTCTTGTAGGGATATGAAAGATATAACCCAATTTACAGAAGAACTAAAGTTAAAAATTCAAGGAAAAGAAATTAAGAGAAAAGAAGGATATCACTTCCAGATTCCAAAGTCTGCATTAAAATCTATTGCTGATGAGATGAAAGAAAGAGGGATGTTTTATGGACCAATTTATGAATCTTTTAAAACATTAATGTAATTTTTTATGTTTATCCCAAGCAAATATATATGCTTCAACCATCTTTTCTGTGAATGCTTTCCAGCTTAAATTATTTTTAACAAATGATGTTCCCTCTGCTGCAAGTTTTTTATATTTCTCTTTATCTTGATAAATCTTTAATATCTCTTTATCATATTCTTTAGTCACAATCCCTAAATTATTCTGTTTAATCATTGATGCAGTTTCCATCTCTTCTGAAACGATTATTGGAATTCCTGCGCATAATGCTTCAATTGGAGCTAAAACTCCCCCTTGTTTTTTTATAGGAAATAATCCAACATCTGCTGCTTTGTATAAATCTCTCAGTTCATTTCTTGTTTTAAGAAAACCTAAGAATAAGACAAATTTTTCAAGTTTTCTCTCTCTAACATATGCTTCAAGTTTTTTCTTGTATTCTGCATCTTCTTTTCCAGTAAATACCATTAGCACATTTGGAATTTTGTCTTTTATTTTTTCAATAGCCCTTATGCTTCCAAACTGATTTTTCACTCCGCATAAAACCCCCGATTGGACAATTACAAATTTATTCTGAAGATTAAACTTCTCCGCTGCTATTTTTGCATTTCCTCCAGAAAAAAAATCATAATCAATTCCAAAATCAACCAATTTAGCATTCATTTTGTACCTCTCTTTTGCTCTAATTTGATTTAAACTTTCAGCAACAGTAATTATATCGATGCTGTTTCTTATTATGAACTTATCAAACCAGATTCTTACTTTATTTAATATTTTATAAAAATTGCCCGCATCTGGTTTGCTATATAAATTAGGGGGATTATTCATAAACCAAACAGCAGGTTTTTTTCTTGGCCACAATGCCCAAGTTACAGGAAAATCATGGAAATTAATAACATCATAATTTTTTTCAATCTCATTCAATTTCTTTCTAAAAACTTTAATCGCAGATAAAATATCTTTAATATTTTTATATCCAGGAGGATTTAAATCAATATTATTTTCTGGGATTATTATTTCAGTATTTATCAAAGCATTTTCTACTTCTAATGATTTAGAGAGGGCAAGTATATCATTTTTTATTCCCATTTTTGTTAACCAATTGCAAAGTTCAACAATTAATAGTTCTCCTCCCCCATAATATTTCATTTGATTATGAACAATCAAAACTTTTGGCTTGCTTTTTTTTACCATCTCTTTTGCGACATTCAAATCTTCATAGTTATTCACATTTGTATATCCGTCAGCAATCTTGTAAACTCGAACATCTTTTCCATCGTCAACCGCACATTGAATCATATCAACTAATTCTTTTTGCTGCCTGTATGCATTTATTGGGGTTTTGTCAATATAATCCAATATTTCATTTTTAAAAATACAATAACCTGTTCCTTTCAAATTATTAATTGGAAATCTTGGTTTTTCTATTAGTCTAAAGACTCTTCCATCGGGATTAACCATAGAAGAATATGTTTTTTTTATGCTTGATTTATCTGATTCATGGACAATTCCACAAACCGCAAATAAGTCTTTTCTTTTAAAATGTTTAAGCATCCCCCCTAAATCTGCATTAATCATCACCTCATCTCCAAGCATCAAAATAAAATCACTTTTTCCAATTAACTCTTTAGCATTTTCAATTGCTTTAACAATCCCTTCCCCTTTTTTTTCAACAACATAAGAGATAGGAATCCCCCTATACTCTTTACCTATTTTTTTTATTACTTCTTCATATTTGTAGCATAAAACTAAAATAATTTCTTTTACTTTTGCCTCTTTTGCTCGGTCTAAATTATACTCCAATAAAGTCTTATCATAAATAGTTAACATCGCTTTATTCTTATCTTTTGTGAATTCTTCCAATCTGCTCCCTCTTCCTCCGGCTAAGATTACTGCTTTCATAATAAAGAATTTTTAACGAACTTTTAAAGTGTTTATGTATGTGTAATATACTCTTGCAAAGTATATATTTTTCTAACCAAAGAGTTTAAAAAAATGATTTTTCCCCTATTAAAGTGGACATTACTTTAATTTCAACAGCAACCTATCCTTCTGACCAAGGAATAAGAACAATTTCAGCAGTTTTAAAAAAAGCAGGGCATAATGTTAAATTAATATTCATGGCTCTTTCAGAAAATTATTCTAAAAATTATTCTTTGAAGGAATTGGAGCAGTTAAAAAATTTATGCCAAGATAGTCAGCTGATTGGAATAAGTTCTTATGCTTCAACTGCCAAAAGGGCAACAAGAATAATAAATTTCCTAAAAAAAAGATTAGATATCCCAATAGTATATGGGGGAGTCCATGCAACTATTTCTCCAGAGGATTGCATAAAAATTGCAGATATTATTTGTGTGGGAGAAGGAGAAGAAGCGATTAAAGAATTAACTTATGCCCTTGAAAATAAGAAGCCCATTGACAAAATAAAAAATCTTTGGATTAAAAAGGATGGAGAGATAATAAAAAATACAGTTAGAAATGTTATAGAGAATCTTGATGAATTGCCGATGCCAGATTATAGCACAAAAGACCATTACAGATTAGATTCTGGAAAAATAAGAAAATTCCAAGAAAGAGATTTGGATGGAGCAATATTCTTCCTAACAGGAAGAGGTTGTCCTTATGGTTGTGATTATTGCAGTAATAGTTGGTTTAATCAATTATACAAAGGAAAATGCAAAAAAATTGTGAGATGGCATTCTCCAGAATATATCATTAATGGAATACTTGAAGTAAGAAAAACTTTTCCAACATTAAGTTATTTTGATATAAGAGATGATACATTTTCATTAAGGCCTTTGGAAGATATAAAAAGATTCTGTGAACTCTACAAGGAAAAAATTCATCTGAGATTTAAATGTCTTGGAGATCCTAAAACAATTACTGACGAAAAAATTTCTATGCTTGTTAAAGCAGGATGCACAGATATAATAATTGGAATTCAAGGAAGCGAAAAAACAAATCTTGAAATTTATCATAGGAATCAAAAAGATGAGGATGTTTTAAGAGCAGCAAAAATTCTCCATAAATACAAAGGGAAATTAGCAGTGATGTATGATGTAATTGCATGCAATCCTTATGAACCTCCAGAGAATATAATTTCTCTGATTAGGTTTTTGCAGAAACTTCCAAAACCTTATTTTTTGTCTGTAAATAATTTAGTTCTCTTCCCCGGTTCTAAATTAGAACAAAGAGCAAGAGCAGATGGAAAAATAAAAACAGAAAAAGATGCGGCATATCACTTGAATTATTGGGACAGAAAAGCACACATACTTCTTAAGAAAAAGGATATGTATCTTAATTTAATATTGAATATGATGAGAGGTCCTGCAACAGAAAGCAGATTTGGATTGCTCCCCAATTCTTTGATTAATTATCTTTTAAAGCCAAAAAATGTAAGAAAAAATCTTAGAAATCCATTTTTAACTTTATTGCTCTTGCAGTTTGTTGGGCTATCTGACTTTTTTAGAGAAAGAATATTAAAACCCGCATATAGGAGTCTTCCTGTAAACTTTAAAATATGGTATGATAAAGTAAGGTATAAAGTTTAAACTAATCAATTTTTTGTTTATACCTTGTGGGGTCTTTAATTCCTGCCCAATAAAATCCTTGTTGTCTTAATTTGCAGGCTAAACAATACCCGCAATGTTCTCCTTTGATGGGAGAATAACAACTAATTGTTTTCTTAAAATCAACTCCAGTTTTTTCCCCGAGTTTGATTATATCTTCTTTATCTTTTTTTATCAAAGGAGCTTTTATTAAAAAATGGTAAGAACAGGAAATCTTGCTTAGTTTATTTATTTCCTTAACAAATTTTTCTGTAGTATCAGGATAACTTTCTTTCCCTTCACATTTAAACCCCGTAAAGATACTATATACTTCTTTTTCTTTGATGAAGAGAGATTCGGCTAATGCTAGAGCATGAGTAAGGAAAACAAGGTTCCTACAAGGAACATACCATTTTTCAGATTCTTTTTTCGTATCCTTTAAATCTTCTTTTCTTAATTTATCCACTTTACCGGGTTCATTAATTAAAGATTTTGAAATCTTCCCAAGCCATCTTAATTTTATCTCTACAAATTTTGCGTTGCAATCAATTGCACATTTTTTTGAGAATTTTCTTTCTTGTCTAATACTTCTTTGACCATAATCAAAAAATAATATTATTATTTCTTTATATTTTAATTTCTTTTTAGCATAATGTGCAGTTGTAACACTATCTAATCCCCCAGAACAAAGGACTATTGCATTTTTCATTAAAAAACACAAGTTTTTTAATATATAAGATTTATGTAGAGCAATGTATCTTTTTCAAATATTAATTTGGATAATTATAATAACTTCTTTTTCCCTATTTGGTTCTTGGTACATACGCAAATATAATCGGGTAGATGCTTTTATCGGGATTTATGTTGCATTTACAGTCATCAGTAATATAATCGCTTATAAAATAGCTGCATTTGATTTGGGTTTTATTACATTTTCTGCAAGTTCGGCAGTTCTAATATTTTCTGTTACATTTCTTTTAACTGATATTGTTAATGAAAAATTTGGCGTAAAAGAAACTCAAAGAATGGTTTTCATTGCATTTATATCTCAAATTGCAGTTTCTCTTTTTATCTGGTTAGCTATCTCTTTACCTTCTTCTTCTTTCTGGACTGATCAAGAATCTTTTAAAAGAATTTTAGGATTTGCTCCTAGAATAATGACTGCGAGTTTAGTTGCATTTATCATCAGTGAAAATCTCGACGCATTTCTTTTTGCTTGGTTTAAAAAACTGACAAGAGGAAAATACCTTTGGATTAGGAATGCTTTCTCATCAATCCCTTCTATGGCTTTAGACACTTTCATCTTTGTCATTATTGCATTTTATGGCGTTCAACCAATAATCCCTCTATTTGTTGGAATATTAGTTATTAAATGGATAGTGGGAATAGTAGACATCCCCTTTATGTATCTTAATAGAAAAATAATTGCTAAGCATTAATTCCCTCAATCAATACATATTTAGGATACATTAGTTTTATAAATTAATTCTCCCCTCTTTTTATTATGAAGAAAGAAGCAAAAAGTTTGAAAAAAGGAGATAAAATTATGCTAACTAACCAAGAATTTTTAGTTGAAGAGGTAGAAATATCGGATATCGGAAAGCATGGCAAAAGAAAAGTCCGATTAGTTGCCTTAAATGGGAAAAAAGAAAAGATGGTTGTTATTAGGCCAGAAGATTATCCAATAGAAGTAATCTAAAATGATTCACATTATAATAAGTGCATATGGAGAACCAACTTCTACAGAAAGAGCAGTAAATTTATTTCTTAATCAAAATATCAAAGAAAAATTTAAAATCATTGTGATGGATCCCTTTCCAAAAGTTAAAGAATATCTAACCAAAAAATTTGGCAAAATTAAAGAATTTGAGTTCTTTGAAGACCCCGGAGAAGGAAAAAGTTACGCGCTCAATTTAATTCTAGAAAAAATCTATTCCGAAAATAAAAATGATATTATAATTTTAACTGATGGAGATGTTTTTGTAAATGAAAATTCTGTTCAAGAAATAATAACGGCTTTTAAAAATCCAAACGTGGGTTGTGTTGGGGGTAGAGCTATCCCTTTAGATAATAGAAATGAAAAATATGGTTACTGGGCTCGCTTCACCTTTGCAGGAATTGATAAAGTAAGGAGAAAATTATCTAAAGAAAAAAAGTTTTTTGAATGTTCAGGGTACTTATTTGCAATAAGGAATGGCTTAATCAAAGAATTTTCATTAAAAGCATCTGAAGATGCAGTTATGCCTTATTTAATTTGGGAGAAGGGATATCTAATTCAATATATTCCAAGTGCCGAAGTTTATGTTAAAAATCCTTCTAATCTGAAAGAATATATCTCCCAAAAAAGAAGAAACATTAAAGGACATGAAGGATTAAATAAAATTTTTCCGAAAATGCCAAGAACAAAATCTATGTTCAATGAAATAAAACACGGGTGGTATTTTTTATTTCTATATCCTAAAAACTTGAAAGAATTTTTTTGGACAATTCAACTATATTTTGTAAGACTAAAAATTTATTTAATAACCTTTAAAGAATTAAAAGAAAAAAAAGAATATTCCGATGGATGGAGAGGAGAGGACTTAACTCCCTCTACAAGTCCATTAAATTAATTTTTACTATTTAATTAATACTTCTCTTATTTTATCAACAATTTCTTTAGCAGGTATAGATTCCATACATTTAGAAGAATATTTTCCAGAATAGTCTGAGAACATGCATCCAGATTTATCTTTTTCATTACCTGTTCCATAAAATTCTGTTCGGAATTCATCAGAATATCCTTCAATTGAAAAATATCCGTGTGCTCCGCAAGGCATAATTGAACAAACCTTATTTGGTTGGATGATGTTATTCCCTTGATAAGCTACAGCAGTAGGATGAGAACTACCAAGAACTGCAATTACTTTGCTTTTTTCTTTAGTTATTATTGAATTTCCTTGCAATTCTTCTCCTTGTATAATCCCATTTACTATATGAAGCGGACCAGAATCACTCACAACACAAGCATCAACAGCGTATAGGATAGCAGCAGCTTTCCTTAAATTTTCATCTCCAAGAGGAATGGTTCCAGAAATATATTGTTCAGGAAGATGAGGAGATAATAAACAGGGAACAGAAAATTCAGAAATTCCTTCTACAACTTTTTCCAAAGTTGAGCGAGAAACATTTCTATTAATTGTTGTAGAATATGGGGCAAGCATAACAACAGGTTTATGGCCATTTTCTGCAGAAATTTTGTAAACTCTTTCAATACCCTCTGCAAGTTCATCTTTTCCTAATATAATTCTAACATCATCTCTAGAAGCATGAACTTTTATTCCACTTTTCTGAAAAAGAGTATAAGCTTTCCATTCACAAAGATGAGCTAACCTTCTTTCTTCTCCAGAATATTCTGGGGGTAGCATTCGAGTATGAGGAAGCCCTTTCAAATAATCGCTTATATCTATAATAAAAGAATTTATTGGAACATCTTTTTCGTCAGCATATAGTCCAATTTCTTCAGGAGAAATGCCTTCAACTAAGGGAAGAGTAAATCTTTTAGAAATAACTCCAGTTTTAAACCCTGCTTTTTGTAAAGATACAATCACTGCAGAAGCAATAACTAAATCTCCAATTGCTCCTGTTTCTTTTAAAACAATTTTTTGATTATTTTTACTCATAATTTTTTTATTATTACCTACTTTAAAAATATTGTGTACGAGGAAAAACTTATATATTATACAATTTCTTTTGTTAACATGGAAGTAATTTTCATTTATGGCCCGCCTGCAGTCGGAAAAGCAACAGTAGCCAATGAATTAATTAAACTTACTGGCTTTAGATTTTTTATGAATCATCAAGCTTCTGATCCTGTGCGAGCGATATTAGATTTTGAAAAAGATCCAACTTTATTTAGGAAAGTATGCAATGAAGTAAAGAACTTAATTTTGGGAAGAGCTATTGATTTAAATATTTCTGGCTTAATTATGTCCTTCTGTTATTCTCGTCCAGATTCAGATATAAATCTTGCTGGACAAATAGATTTATTCAAAAAAAGAGGAGTCAAACTTAATTTTGTCCGACTTTATTGTTCAAATGAAGAGCTATTTAAAAGAGTAGAAGACTCTTCAAGAAAATCTTCTTCAACTTACAAGATTACAGAAAAAGCAAAGTTAGAAGAATCTTTACAAAAACATAACTTTAATGAAGAAATATCTTATGTAGAAAATTTTTCTATAGACAATACCAACTTATCTGCAAAAGAAGTAGCAAAATTAATTGCAGAGCATTATAATTTTCCAATATTAAACTAATCTTATAAAGAAAAATAAATCTCAAATAGATATCTCAAAAACTAAATTTTTATAAATAGATTATTTTTAATTCATTGATGGATAAATCATATCTTATTACAGGAATTACTGGTTTTGCAGGCCCACATTTAGCTAATCTTTTAATCAGTCAAGGACACAAAGTTTATGGTTTAATTCGATGTTCAAATGGTAGAGAACAAGATATTCGGGATATAGTTCCAGATTCAAATTTTGCAAAAATAAAATTTATCTATGGAGATTTTACTCGTCCTGAGGATATGAATAATATTTTTAAAGAGAATAAGTTTGACGGAGTTTTTCATTTAGGAGCTCAAAGTCATCCTCCCACAAGCTTCAAAGACCCAACAGGAACATTTGAAGATAATGCTTTGGGAACAATCTATCTTGCAGATGCAATTGCTAAATATTCTCCAGAGACGAGATTAATGTTTTGTTCAACTTCAGAAGTTTATGGAAAAGTTGAAGGTTCAACAAGAGAAGACTTTCCACTTAATCCCATAAATCCTTATGGGGTTAGTAAAGCGGCTGCAGATTTATATATTCGGGAGAGAGCAAAATCTGAAGGGCTTAAGTTTTTTGTTACTCGTGCCTTTTCTCATACTGGTCCAAGAAGAGGTCAACAATTTTCAATTTCATCTGATGCTTATCAAATTATAAGAATTGCTAAAGGATTTCAAACTCCAAATATTATGGTGGGCAAACTTGAGAGTAAAAGGACAATCGTTGATGTGCGAGATTGTGTTGCAGCATATGCAGAATTAATGAATGACAAATTTGTTCCAGGAGAAGCTTACAATGTTGGAGGAGATGAAATCTACTCTATAGGAGAAGTTTTAAACATGATGTTAGAATTAAAAGGTATGAATGGCAAGGTTACTCTTGTTCCAGATGAAAAATTAATTAGAAGAATTGGATTTGGTATACAAATTCCCGATTCTACTAAATGTAGGCAAGCAACAGGATGGTCCCCTAAAATTAAAGTTATAGATACCTTAAAAGACTTACTCGATTACTGGGATAAAAAAATTCAATAAAAATGGCAAATAAAAAATATTTAATTACGGGAATAACTGGCTTTGTGGGTAGTCACTTAACTAATTTGTTAATTGAAAAGGGAGAAAACGTTTATGGTCTTTTTAGAGGAGAAAGTTCTCCGGAATTATTTTGTGATATTGTGCCCGCAATTAATAGAGAGAAGATAACTGTCTTGAGAGGAGATATAAGAAACAAACAAGATATGGATACTATTTTTAGAACAGAAAAGTTTGATGGAGTTTTTCACTTTGCTGCCCAAAGTAATAGTCCGTTAAGTGTTAAAGAGCCAGTTTCAACATTTGAAATTAATACTGGCGGAACATTAAACTTAGTTGATGCAATTAGAAGATTTCAACCAGAATGTGCACTTGTTTATGCCTCTTCGGGGGAAGTTTATGGCAGAGTCACTGAAGCACAACAACCCATTACTGAGACAACTAATCTTGCTCCAAATACTCCTTATGGAGTAAGTAAACTTGCTTCAGAAATAATTCTCAAAGAAAGGGCAAATTCATTGGGATTAAAAATTATAATTGGCAGAGGTTTTGCAACTGTTGGTCCAGGTAGACCAAAAGAATTTTCAATTTCTTCTGATGCCTATCAAATTACAAGGATTGCAAAAGGGTTGCAAGAAAGAGTAATAGATATTGGTAATATAAAAAGTAAAAGGGGGCTATTAGATATTAGAGATTGTGTTAAAGCATATTCTTTATTAATGGAAACTATAATAAGAGACCCTAGCCTTAAAGGGGAATCTTACAATATTGCAAGTGAGTTTTCAAACGAGATTGAAACATACCTCGATATGATGCTTGAGATAAAAGGGCTAAAGGGAAGAGTAGAAAAAAGAATTGATGATTCTAAATTAAGAAATGGAACTACTCCTTCGGTTCAATTATGCGATATCAGTAAACTTAAATCTCTAACAGAATGGCAACCAACAATTCCCCAGATACAAACATTAACTGAATTATTAGATTATTGGGATAAAAAGCTAACTAATTAGCAAACTTTTTCAATTCCTTTTTCAATTCCTTAAGAGAACTAACAATTTTCATTGAATTAATTAAGATAGCACTTAGATATTCAAGTGCGTCTTCTACTTTTTCATCTGTTTTTAATCCAATTGTAGGGATACCTTTTGCATACGCATAGCCCAACTCCCAAGCAGTTCCTGCTCCAATATGTAATCCATCAAGATTAGCAATTACTAAATCACAATCTTTAAACCCCTTAGTAATATCTCCTTCAAAGATTCTTTTTATATCCTTAATTCCATTGCATATTCCCACATCTTTATGAGGGAGGAAAGTCTTAAATCCAACCTGTTTACAAATCTTTTCTATTTTCTCTAAGGATTCCTTTTCCTCTTGAGTACACAACTTTCCAGCAATATAAACTTTCATAGATATTAAAACTCCACAATCTTATTAAATATTTATCTAATGATAACCATATGAAAATCTGTATAATAAAACTGGGAGCAAAAGGAGATGTTGTAAGAACTCTTTCAATTTTACCTAAACTGCATGAACAATTTCCAGAAGGGGAGATAACTTGGATAACTGAAAAAGGGGCAAAGGAGATATTTATAAATAATCCTTATGTGAACAGAATTCTCTCCCCTGAAGAAGAGATTAATGATTCTTTTGATATCCTTTATTCATTAGATACAGAAAAAGAAGCTTCAGATTTAGCTTTGAAAATAAAAGCTCTTCAGAAAAAAGGATTTTTTTTAGAAGGGGAATATTTCTCTGCTTTCAATTTTGGAGCAGAATATTATTTGAATACTATTTTTGATGACGAATTTAAAAGAGAAAATAAGAAAACCGTACAAGAAATGATGTTTATGGCATGTGACCTTGATTATAACAAAGAATATTGTCCCCTCTTTTTATCGGAAGAAGAAAAAAAATATGGAGAACTTTTTGTAAGTACAAATAAAATTGATAAAGAGAACCTTGTGGGAATACAAATCGGAGCTTCTGTAAAATGGCCTTCTAGATTTTGGAGAGAAGAAGAAATATTTGAGTTCATCCAACAATTGAACAAGGAAGGATTTACCCCCTTACTATTTGGAAGTCCGCGAAAAGAAGAAAAATTGAAAGATTTGATGAAAAAATGCGAGGAAAATAATATTAAAGTGTATTGTAATGATATTCATAATACCGATAGAGAATTTTTTTCTTTAGTTCATGCTTGTAAGTTAGTTGTTGCACCAGATAGTTTTGCGATGCACGTCTCTTTAGCGTTAGGAAAATCGACTATTGCTTTATTTTTCTGTACCTCTGCAGATGAAATTGAAAACTACAATAATTTATTAACAAAAATAGTTTCTCCAAGATTATATGAATTCTTTCCAGAAAAAATGGATGAATACAATTTAGAACTAATCCAAAGCATTAATCCAAAAAAAGTTGCAGAATTAATAGATAATATTAATAATAAAAAAGTAGTCAATGCAATTATAACAAATTCAGAAAATAAATTTTTAGTTATTAAAAGAAGAGAAGGATTACATAAAGGAAAATGGGCATTTCCAGGAGGGGAAATTAAAAAAGGAGAAACTTCTGAAGAAGCTTTGAAAAGAGAGATAAAAGAGGAAGTTAATTTAGAATTGTCTAAAATAATAAAAAAAATTTCAGATTATAATTATTTGGGAAATCAAGGGGAAAAGAAAGAGGGAGAATGTTATTTGGTAGAAGTATCAGCGAGAGAAGTAAAAATCAACGATGAATCAGAAGAATTTAGATGGGTTTCCTTGGAAGAACTAGAAGAATTGGATTACGTTTCTGGTATAGATGAAGAGGCTTTGCTTGCATTTTCTGAATATTAGAATAGGAGAACTATATATCTTAAAATAAGAGTACTTTTAAATGGAGTCTATTTTTTCATTTGGATTAGAAATGAAAAATAAAATTAAAACAAGAGAGGAACTTAAAAAAATAGTTTTTGTTCTTAAAAAAAGAGGCAAAATTGTAGGTTTTACCAGTGGAGCATTTGATATTTTACATTCAGGACATGTTGATTATCTTGAAAAAGCTAAAAAAGAATGTGACATCCTTGTTGTTGGAGTGAATAGTGATAATTCTATTAAAGAATATAAAGACCCCCTTAAACCAATAATAAATGAAAAGGACAGAATAAAATTAATTGCGGGATTAGAAGCGGTAGATTATACATTCATATTTGATGAACAAAAAAACAAAAAGAATATTTTAACTTTAAAACCTTCTCTTTATATCAAAGCAGGAGATTATTCTTTAAATGAACTAACCTCAAGAAAGCACATAGAAAAAATTGGGGGGAAAGTTATGCTTATACCTTTAGTGGAAAATATTTCTACCACAAATATAATAGAAAGAGTGATTAAAAAATATAATAACATTCCCCAAACTCTTTACTATCCAAAAGAATCTGAAAAAGCTAAAGCAATTTTTTTAGATCGAGATGGAACAATAAATGAGCCTATAGATTATCTTCATGAACCTAAAAAATTTAAGCTGAAAAAAGGAATAATTGAAATTCTTCAAAAATATTTTGAAGAAGGATACAAATTAGTAGTTATCACAAATCAACCAGGGATAGGATTTGGATATTACCCTGTTGAAGATTTTTTTAAAGTAAATAAAGAAATGCTTAGCCAATTATCTCATCATGGGATAATGATAGATAAAATTTATTTTTGCCCTCACACTCAAGCAGAAAATTGCAAATGTAGAAAACCAGAGATAGGATTAGTTAAGAGAGCAGAGAAAGAGTTAAATCTTGATTTAAAACAATGTATTTTTATGGGAGACAAAGAAAGTGATATGGAATGCGGAAGAAGGGCAGGATGCAAGACTATTCTTGTAGAATAATTATTTCAACTACAAATAAGATATATGAAATATAAGTATTTCACTTTAATAAACTATAAAAAGAAGAATCTTTGTTCAAAACATATGGTGTTAAATACAAATAAGGTGATTGCTTCTCTTGAAGATTTTAAGAATAAACGAGTATTAGTTTTGGGAGACTTAATGCTGGACCAATATCTTTATGGAGGGGTAAGTAGAGTTTCTCCTGAAGCACCTGTTTTGGTTGTTAAGTTTAAAAAAAATGAAAATTTTTTAGGAGGAGCCGGGAATACTGCAAATAATTTAACAGCATTAGGAGCGAAAGTATTTATTGTAGGGGTCATAGGAAACGATTCAAATGGAAAAACATTAATAGATTTATTTCAAGATAAAGGAATAAACACAGAAGGATTAATTTTGGACAAGAATAGGCAAACTACATTAAAACAAAGAATTGTTAGCGGAAGTCATCAACTTTTAAGAGCAGATTATGAAGATCAAGATTCTATTTCAAAAGAGATTGAGGATTCAATTATTTATTTTGTACAAAAAAAGATAGAAGAAATTGATGCAATCGCAGTTAGTGATTATAATAAAGGAATTATTACCCCTACTCTTATGAAGAACTTAATCAATTTAGCAAATTCTAAACAAATCCCCATCATTGCAGATTTAAAACCAATTAATTGGGAATGTTTTGTGGGGGTCACTTTAATTACTCCTAATTTAAAAGAAGCAAAAGAAATAACTAGATTAGAATCAGAAAATATTCCTATAGAAGAGATTGGAAAACGTCTTGTTAATGATTTAAAGTCTACTATATTTATAACAAGAGGGGAAGATGGAATAACTCTTTTTGAAAAAGAAGGAGAAATAAATCATTTCCCAACAAAAAAGGTAAATATCTTTGATGTTACTGGAGCAGGAGATACTGTCTTAGCCTTTTCTACATTAGGTTTGGTATCTGGATTGAGTTTTAAAGAAATAGCAGAAGTAGCTAACATTGCAGGACGGATTGTTGTTCAAAAACCAGGAACTTCTATTGTTAGTATAGAAGAAATAAAAGAATGTCTTAACATTTCTCAAATTAATCTTTTAAGAAAAAAGGTTGATAAAGAATGGGGATATGAAGACTGGATTGTAAATTATGAGTCTTCCAATTATTGTGGGAAAAAGCTAATTTTGAATAAAGGATATCAATGTTCTATTCATTATCATAAAATAAAGAATGAAGTTTTTTACATAAACAAAGGATTTGTATTATTATATGCTTATGATGAATATAAGCTTATGAAACCTGGAGATAGTATCATTATAGAACCAGGAACAAAACATAGATTTATCGGACTAAGTAATGCTGAAATAATAGAATTTAGCTCTCATCATAAAGATGAAGATAGTTATAGAGATGAGCCAAGTGGGAAAGTAGAAGAAAATATTTTTAAAAATTATCTGGACAAATACGCTTCTGAGATTGTTAATAGCTTATCACAATAAATAAAAACTCCTCGTTGTTTGATTTATAATGGAAGAAATAGCTGGAGAACCTAATCCTTCTTTTGGTGAAAAAGAAATTGAGAAAAGAAAAAATAAGTTAAAGAAATTTCTTTTCGGATGGATTAAGGATAACTATGACAAAGTTTTTCTTGCAGTTCTTATTATTTCATTCCTAATTCAGCTTTGGATTTTTTTCAAAACAATGAATCAGCCTTTATGGTGGGATGAAGCAGATTATCTTGCAGCTGCTAAAAGATGGGGGCTTGGTTTGCATATTACAGATATTTGGTATTATCGAAGAGGATTTTTATTCCCCTTAATTGGAGCATTGTTTTTCAGATTGAATCTTGGAGAAATCGGAGTTAGATTTTTGGAAGTTTTATTCTCTACTGGGTTTATTGCAGTTTCTTATTTTTTAATTTCAAAAATGTTTAATAAAAAACTTGCTTTATATTCTTCAATTGCTCTTTCTTTTTCATGGGTATTGCTTTTCTTTACTGGCAGGATTTTAACTGATATTCCTGCTGCCTTTTTTGCTTTGTTGGCTCTTTTATTTTTCTGGAAAGGGTATGTCTTAAAAGAAGGGAATAAATTCCTTTATTTATTTGCTTTATTTTTTGCTTTTGCTATTTTGACAAGAATGCAATCTTTTATGTTTGCCCCTGCATTTTTAATTTACCTTTTAATTAAAGAAAGAACAAAAATTTTTAAGAATAAACAATTATGGATTACTTTAGGAATATTCCTCCTTGTTCTAGTCCCCCAATTTGTTTTATATTCAATTCATTATGGAAATCCTTTTACTGATTTGGCTTCGCATTATCTAGGAATTGGAAGTGAATCTAATCCAGTTGTAGAAGGAAATCAAAGAGTTATTTCCATGACTATTTTTAATTATTTTATAGATTTGCCTTACATTTTATCAACTCCTTTTTTCCTCTTGTTATTAATCGGAGTGATTTATTTCTTTTATGATCTTATTCTGGGTATTGATAAATTATTCAAGGAAGCATCTTTACAGAAAAAATTCTTTGTTTTATTATGGATTTTATGTTTATTCTTAATAATGGGTTTTATAGGTTCTAATTCTTATGTTGAACAAAGATATGTAACTGCTGCTTTGCCATTTTTATTTTTGATTGCAATTTCCCCCTTTGCTATTTTAGAAGGAGTTTTATCAAAAAATTTCCATTTCTCTAAAAAACTTATATTTGTAGCAATAACTATGGTTCTCCTTTTGTTTTCATATTATAATATCTCCTTGGCATTTAGCATGACTGATTTAAAATTAGATTCTTATTCTGACATTAGAGATGCGGGGAGTTGGATAAGAGAAAATTCAAATACTTCAGACATCATCATAACTCAATCTAAGCCTCAAATTGTTTATTACGCTGAAAGAACAGTAATCCCTTGCGATATAACCACTTGTGAGAATAAATCTGTCTTTGAAAAATTAGTAAATGAGAACAAACCAAGATATTTCTTATTGTCTGCATATGAATCTTATCCAGAGTGGGTTTATTCTTACCCTTCAGAGCATCCAGAATTATTAAAGCCAGTTAAATCCTATCTTCAGAATCAACAACCCACAGCAATAATATACGAATTTAATTATTCTTAATTTTCTTTATTATATTCAAGCAGAAAGATTTTTGTAACAGTAAAAAAATTAACTTTTTTCTTTATTTTGAAGTTTGCCTTTAATAGTTTTAAAATTTCATCATACGAAGTTATATGCTCTTTAGGAACCTCTGATTTCCCTACGAGCTTTCTAATTTTTCTAGAAATCCAATTTCCAGTGGGAATTGAGACAATCAATTCGAAATGATTATTCATTTTCTTGAAATTTTCAATTATCTTTGATATTTCTGAAATAGGAATATGCTCAAAAACATCAAGACAAAAGATTTTATTTGGTTTTATTTTTCTATAATCTTGAATAAATGTCTTTTCTGGATTAATGTCATATCCCACAATATAAAATTTTCTTAATCTTTCTTCCAGCCATCCTGCTCCGCACCCAAAATCAAGAATAACATCTTCATTTTTTAATCGAGCTAATTTTATTGCGGATTCTACTTTTCTCTTGAAATAAGTTCTTGTCAGCAAATTTTTATTTTCATAAGTGTTTTCAAGTAGATTATTTTCCATTTTTCAAAACCTCTAAAAATATTTTATGCAATTCTTCAACTTTAATGTCTTTTTTCTTTCCTTTGCTGTTCAAAATGTAAATTGCATTCATATCCTTGCATTTTGGACTATATCCATGCATTGCTTTAACAGGATTTTTTTTCTGCCAATAATTAGGAAAAATTAAAACTCCCGGATTTGCAAGAAAGATATATTCTCCATATCTTTTATCTTCAACTTCAATCCACTCGCCGTATTCAGAATTAAAATCAGGATTTCTCCCCCAATATCTCGCAAAAGTTGAATCTATCAAGCAATCTTCAGTTTCGGGGACTGAAATTAATTTTTTCACATCCATCATTCCATGATCCGAGAGAATTATATCGAATTTCTTCTTTGATAATCTTTCATCAATTTTTTTTACTGCTAAGATTATCTCTTTGCTTTTTGTCCCATATTCATGCCCAATCCTATCCAATTCTCCAATATATTCATATTTTACATTTGGGATTTTATGAAAAGGGATTTTCACAGAAAAATCAAATTTCCACAGTCGTTTTAAGGGGATGTTTCCTGTTTTAAAAATAGCCTGCCCTCGTAAGAATCTTGGAAGATTAACTATTGAATCAATAACAAACCTTCCTGCTTTCCCAAACTTTTCAAGAAAAGAGAAATACTTGATAAATTTTAAGGAAGAATTTTCTTTTCTGTAAAAAAGAGCTAATTTGTCTGATTCTCCTTTGAAAAAAGTTTCCATTCCTCCTTCAAAACCCAAAGGCATTTCAACTTCTCCCCATTGATTTTCTCTTGTTAAAGAAGATAAGTAAGGAGCATACTTAAGATATTCTGGCTTAAAAGCATCAATCATTATTATTTTCATTTTTTATAAAATTGCAGGTTAGTTATAAATTATTTGTTTAGATTTTCCAAATAATATTTATTGACTGTAAATCTAAATGCATTATCAATTTCCAAATCATATTTCTTTTTATAATAAAAAAGGAATAAAAATAAATCCCAAAAAAATAAAAATCCTTTCATTTTGAATCCTTCAAGAAATGCTTTTTTAATTTGATAATTTCTTACTTTTTTAACAACTTTTTTTATTTCTTTCATAGAAACATATTTCGTTTTTGAAACCGGAGAAGTAAACATAATATGGGAATCTTTGAATCCTCTTTTTTCTATAAGATTTTCTTTCTCACATATTTCTTTTATTTCTGTTGCAGGCAAGGGCATTAAAATTGGAAACAAGGTGTAATCCGCATTTATTTTTTTAGCCATTTCATAACTTTCATTCATTGTTTTTTTAGTATCATAAGGAGCACCTACAATAAATTGCACCCTCAAATGCAAACCATATTTTTTGATTATCTTAACTGCGTTGTAAATTTGTTCTTCACTCATAACTCTTTTATATAATTCGTTTCGTATTTTATCATTTCCTGCTTCAACTCCCATCCTAACTTCATAGCACCCTGCATCCTTCATTGTTTTGATAATTTCTTCAGTTACTAAATTTGCTCTAACATTAACATTCCATTTTATTAATTTGTCAAATCCTTTTTCTTTAAATTTCTTGCAGAATTCAATAACAAAATCTCTGTCTAAAATAAAGGTATCATCATAAAAAAACAGATATTTCATCCCCTTGCCATAATACTGATGGATTCTTAGTTCTATTTCGTTTATTATGCTTTCAACACTTCTTATTCTTACATATTTTCCTTCTAGTTTTTTTCTTAATGCGTGATTACTACAATAAGTGCAGTTGTATGGGCATCCCCTTGAACCCATTATGGGAAGATGATTATTGTTTATAAGAAAATATTTTTTTAAATCATAATCTTCAAAATTTGGGAAGGGTAAAGAATCTAAATCTTCGATTAGCTTAATTCCTTTATTCCTTAAAATTTTTTCATCCTTTTTATAGAAAATTCCATTAACTTTTTTACAGTCCAGATTATTATTTAATAAATCTCTAAGCACATACTCTCCTTCTCCTATACAAACAATATCCACCTGCTTATTTTTTATAACTTCTTCAGAAGACAGAATTGCATGAACTCCTCCAAAAATGATCTTTATGTTGTAATTTTCTTTGATAAATTTAGCCATTTTTAATGCTTGATAATAATCAAAGCTCATCACAGAAAAACCAATTAAATCAGGTTTAAATTTTTCTATTTTTCCCTTTAAGTACAGTTCCCATTCTTTTTTATGAAAAATAAAATCTGCTATCTCTGCCCTGTGTTTTGTTTTTTCATTAACAAAAGACTTCAGACTTGCAAGAGCCATGCTTGGCATTAAAGCATATCCCTCGATATTGGGTTCGATAAGCAAAATTTTCATTATTATAAGAACCTAAAAAGCGATTAATAAAGATTATCCTTCTCTAAACCAGCTTTTGTAGATAATATATTGAGTACAGTTTTAATATTCTATTTTTTAATGGCTTTGTATTTGGAGTTAATTTTTTTAAATATCTCTCAGATTCCTTTTCTTTTCCTAAGAAATATAAAATTAAGGAAAGGGCAATGATTATTCCAGAATCTCTCCATCTTGTTAGGCTTCTAAGCAAAAATTCTTTTTTTCTTAAACCTTCCAAAAAGAATTTTATATTAAGATAATATTGTGCCAGAAAGAGAAATTTGCTCCCAAGATAATCATTAAAATAAAAATAGGGCAATCTTCTATAAGTTTCCTTGCAGATATCTTCCCAAACCTCAGATTTTATATCTAATTGTTCTCTTAAAATTTTTTTCAATGTCCACTCAACCCATTTTTTGGACTCCTTAAAAAAAGAGTTTACATTTTTTATTTCATATCCATTGTATAATTTGGCTTTTGTAGCTCGGTTCACCAGTTCTTTTAATTCTTTTGGAAAATCTAATTTTTGAAATGCTTTTTCTCTTTCTTCTGCTTTTGATAGATATTTCCCTTCTATAATAAGCAATGCAGAGCACAAATCAACAAACCCTTTAATTGCATAAATAGATTTTATCTTTTCTGAATTTCCTTCTGCTATAACAAAATGGTCCATTTTGTTAAATAACAATCTTATTGCGTCAGATTTTGATATTTTTACAAAAGGAATTTTTTTTGTTATCTCTTTATCTCCATAAATTACCAAACTTGTCTTTAAATCAAATGTTCTTTGGGTAGGATAAAGTTTTGAAAGATTATTATAAGGGATGCAATGCAAATCTACATGAAAAAATTTATTCTCATCATAGACTTTATCAAAGTTCTCAACGATTTCCAATCCTCCTCTCCCTATCGCAAAAGAGCATTCTTCACCAAGTTTTTCAAGAACCTCTCCGCTTATTTTCTTTTTTGTTATTAAATACAAATCATAATCATTCAAAGGAGTTATCTTATTTTTTATTTTTTTGAAACTTCCGTTTTCATGCCCAAATCCTCCGAATAAGATTATTGAAATGGGATTGATTTCTTTTAAGATAATTTCTTGAATAACCTTCATATCTCTTTCAACTTTTTCATCTGCTTCTTTAGACGTTGTGTATTTCATTTTTATCTGACAAAGAAAAAATTATTGCTAAAGCTCCAGGAATTACACTTACAATTAATATGCTTAAAATAGAAGTGGATAAGACTTTTACTGCTTCCACTCCAAATAGCCCAAATAAATTTATCATTGTGAGCTCTCTTGTCCCTAATCCGTCAATGGTGATGGGAATTTGAGCTACTAAAGTGGAAATAGGGAGAATTAATAGAAACGGAATAAATCCAATGTTTATTCCAAGAGATAGTCCAATAACAAAGATAATTGCATAATTCAAAATCCAATTTGCTAAATTTATTAAAAATGCGAGAAGCAGAAATAAATAATTAGGATTGTCTTGATAAAAAGATTCAAAGATTGCCTTTCCTTTCTCTTTTAATCTTTCAGGGATTAATCTTCTGTAAATAAATCTTAACACTGGTTTGCTATTTTCCTTTTTATAAAAAAATAAAAAACTTAGGACAAAAATTGAAAAGATTAAAATAATAATCTCCAAAGAAACAATAGAGATGACTTTTTCTTTATAAAAAATAAATCCAAAAAAGATTACTAAGAAAAATAAAGAGATTAAATCCAGCACCTTATCTATCGCAAAATTGCTCAATCCCTTTCCAGTATCTCCACCGTATTTTTTTAAATAGTCCATTCTGATAATGCTTCCTATTTTTGAAGGGGTTATAAATCCATAAAAATTGCTTATTAAATTAATTTTAAACGCATCGCAAAAAGGAACTTTTATTTTCTGTTTCCTTGCAATAATAAACCATTTTAATGTCTGAGTTGTAAAAAAAATCAAAACAAGAGCAATTGCGATTAAAAGATAATTTAAATTTATATTTTTTATCTCATCAAATACTTTTGTTATATCTAATTTTATTAAAAGATAGACAAATATCCCAATCCCAATAATAGGAAGATATTTTTTGAATGTTCTCCATTTCATAGGGGTAAGTGCGATTTTACCAATAAAAACCTTTTGTATTACAAATCTACTTTTTTACAAAATCCTTCAAATGTCCTGTTACTGCCTTTACTCCTCGGAGGTTGAATTTGAAATCATTCCAACTTCTTATATTCTTAACTCTTTGAACAATATAAGAAGGAGTTAGAAAAATTGTATAAATCTTTCCGCAAATTGCGGCTATCTCTGTAGGGTTAGAATTTTCTGTTTTTAATATTGATTCTCTCATATCATATCTTTCGTATTCTCCTGAATCAAATAAAAACCAATTATTTTCTTTTGCTTCTTTCCATAAGGGAGTTCCAGGATAAGGAACCAAAACTGTTGCTTGAAGCAAATCTGCTTTTCCACTTTGCATTAATCTTTTTGCAAGTGTAAATGTTCTCATTGCATCTTCTTTTGTCTCCCAAGGATATCCTACAATCATAGTCAAATGAACAGTGAGCCCTGCTTTTTTAGCCATTGCACATCCTTCCAAGATATTTTGAATGTTTATTCCTTTATTCAGTCTATCTAATGTTTTTTGATTTGCACTTTCAAGTCCAAATTTTAATAATCTGAATCCTGCTTTTTTCATTAGATTAAATTCTTCTTGATTTAAAGCACCGAATCTCATATTGCAGGAATATTTTATTTTTTTATTATATCCTCTCTCAATCAAACCTTCGCACAAATCTCTAAGCCATTTTCCAGTCATTAAGGTTCCAGAATCATCAAAGATTTCTTTTACATCATATTTTTCAATTAGCATCCCAATTTCATCCAGGACATTTTTTACGCTTCTTACTCTGAACCTTGGGAAAAGAGTTGGCCAAGCACAAAATTTGCATTTCCCCCACCAACAATCTCTTCCAGACATTATATAAAAAAATGGTTTTCCTTGAAGATTATATTCTTTTTCGTAAAGATTCCATTTTGTCAATTCCCTGTCGACAAAAGGAGCATCATCGAGATTATGTTCAAGGTTTAATTTCCCAGAATTCATTATCTTTCCATTTTTTCTATAATATAATCCTTCTGGAATTTTTTTGCTTTTTCCAGAAATCCATCTGCATAATTCAACGAGATTAAAATCAAAATCTCCTCCAAGAGAAACAAAATCTACCTTAGAATTCTTCATGCTTTCCTCGGGGAATGAAGTGGGGTGATCTCCAAGCAGAACAATGTTCATTTCAGGGAATTTTTCTTTTAAATTATTAATTAATTTCCAATGCTGTTTTATTACTGGAGTTTTTGTTTCAAATGCAAATAAATCGGGTTTTAATTCTTCTATTTTTTTTATGAAATCTTTGTAAGAAATTTTTTCTGCTATTGCATCCATCCAAAAAACTTCATGCCCTTCTTTCTTCAAAAAAGTCGCAGCAGTTCCCATTATAACCGGAAATAGATAACTGGGATTAGAAAACCATTGAAATTGCCTGTTCTGACTTAAAAGAGCAACTCCTTTTTCAGATTCTGTTGGAGGATAACCGATAAGAATTTTCATTTTAATATTCAAGGTATCTAATTTGGATTTATTAATTTAATGTATCTTTAATCTTGCAGGAAGTTTTCTATAAAACCTCACAAAAAAATTAAATGGAGAATGAATTAATCTTAATCTTGTGCATGAGGCGAACATCATTATGGGAGTTCTTTTTAAATTCACATGAGAACCTACTTCATCATGCCAAACAGTAGGAATAGATTTTATTTTCGCATGGCTTTCTTTTCTTAAGCAGTATAACAATGCAATATCAAATCCCCAATTGCTAGTCACCAATTTATTGATATTATTCTCTAAAATTTCTCTCTTGAATACTTTTGCTCCGCATTGTGTGTCGGGATATGGAAATAGGAAAAAAGTTTTAACGATAAAATTATATCCTCTGCTTATGAATCTCCTAAACCCGCTTTGTTTGGGAGTTACAATGCTTTTCTTATTCCATCGATTTGCAATAATCCCATCATATCCATTTATTTTTTTAATTAAATCATAGAATGCTTCTGGCGGAGTGGACATATCTCCATCGACAAAACCAATAAGCTTATTCTCTTTATTCTTCAAAGCATCTTTAAATCCTTCAGTTATTGCAAAACCTTTCCCTCCTTGTTTGAAATTTAGAAATCGTATTTCTTTGAACTTCTGGGAAAATTTTTTCACAACCTCTTCAGTCTTGTCTTTCGTATTATTTATCACAACGAGGATTTCAAAACCTGAAATTTCTTTTTTCTTCTTTTTCTCCTTAAAAAACAAACTGTAATTTTCAAGAATCCTTCCTATTCTCTTTTCTTCATTATATGCGGGAATTACTATCGAAATCACAATTTATTTTTGTTTGTATTCCTTAAAAGATTAATTATCTCTGAATATACATTTATCAAAGAATGATTAATCCTCTACCAAATAATAAAAAACCTAAAATTATAATGGAAATCTGAAAGCCATTAATTAATAAAACCACTTCTGTTTCATAAACTTTTTTATTGGGCTTTATTTTTTTAAGAATATAAATTGCAAGATGTTCAACCCCGTAAATTTTATCATAAGGCATATCCAAACTTCCGTCTGGATTTACTTTTGCAAAACTATGCTTTATTAATTTTCCTCTTGATTTTAAGATGGTTTCCATAATATAAGGAATGAAAAAGAAGATTGCTATTTTTTCTAAATTGCCTAAAATCGCAATGCTTGCAATTAATGCCCCCACCGAATAAGTCAGGATATTTCCAGGAAAGACTTTTGCAGGATTTTTGTTGAATAAATAAAAGGGAATTAAAGAGATAACCATGCACAATCCAATAATGCTAAGCCATTTTTCTCCCATCAAATAAGTTATCCCTGACAGTGCAGATAGTATCAATATTCCTTGACTTGATTCCAATCCATTGTATCCTGCCAAGAAGTTAAATGTCGAAGAGGCTCCAACTATTCCAAGGGGGATAATAATCATTGGATAGATTAATCCAAGATTAATTCCGAATAAACTTGATTCTCCTGCATTTATCACAACTAAGGGTATTGAAGAAAAAAGAAGCAAAATTAATCTTGACTTTTTTGATAGTCCTCCTTTTCTCCATCCAAATAAATCATCAAGCAATCCAATAAATGCAATTATTGATATAACACTTAATGAAGCAAAAATTTCAATTATATCATCACTGGATTTGAAATAAAATGTTTTAAGTGCAATATAAGTTAATGTTCCAATTATAAATGCAAGGAATACTCCAATTCCTCCTGAACCTGCGACATTTTTAGGATGTTCTGGCTTGTTCATATCTTCCCATACAAGTCCAATTTCCTTTGCTTTCCTAATCCAAAAAGGAATTAAAAATAATCCAACAAAAAAACTCAGCAATAAAGGCAATAATAAAATTAAATTCATTAGTAAATTCCCTCGATTATTGTTTCTAATTCAGCAGGAATTGTTTGTTCTAAATAATCCTGATTGAACTTCACATTGCTAGGATAAGAAATTTCCCAAATTTTTATTGGTCCTTGCAATCCTTGATAATAAACAATATCTCCTAAATCTAGTTTTTGCTGTTTTAAATTATCTATGAATAAATTATTTTCTGAGTGAACTAATTTGAAATAATTTGATTGTTCATTAAATAAATATAATTTTGCAAGTTGAGAATTAATTGTTTTCTCTCCTAAATAAAGTGCAGCCCCTCTTGGATTAATTTGAAATTGGTTATTTGAAGATAAATCTAATCTTGGGAAAATATAAATTCCTCCTTCAAATCCAGAATCAAATGTGTAAAGTTTTCCGTCTAAGTAAATTGATTTCAAAGGCATAACATATTGCTGATTATTATATCCGAAAAATATTTGTGGTTGCAAAATCTTTCCATTGGTTTTGTCTTCTCTCACTAAAATAGCAATAACTCCTGCTTTTCTTTCTGGAAGAAGAATTTCTTTTCCCTCGCTTTTTATTAAATAATCTTTATCTATTGAAACTCCTACAGGGTAAACATATCTTGTCTCATTCCCTGTTTCTGTTGTTTGCGCTTCATCTACGAATATTGTAGGAATACTTGAGAACCTATCATAACTCCCATTTGAACCAATGCTTGAAAATGCTCCATATTTCCCAATATCTGTAGAATCAATTAAAAGATGTGTTCCATTATGAGTATAAAGGAAATTCAAAGCTTCTTTTTCATCTGTTCCAGTTAAAACATGTCTTCCCATAAAATAATTCCAATATCCCACTGCATTTCCTCCGTCGAGAATCGTTGCTCTTTCTCCAATGGATTGCAACCAATACCCATAATCCCACCAATGTGCAAATACTGCATCAGTTGGAGTATTTTCTCTAACCCAGCTCATTGCTCCTTGCCATTGCCATTGATACAAACTTGGAATATAATTTTCTGCTAAGTTCACATCGCTTTGATAATAGATCCAAATAGTAAAAATAGAAGATATTAAGATTAAAAGAGCAATAATTCCAACAATTAACTTTTTGAAGTCATCTTTTTCTTTGAAATAATTAGTCATTGATCTGATAACTAAAAATCCAATTGCTATTGGACTTACTGCCCCCAATACCATTATTAATCTAATTGCTCCTCTTGCTGCGATAATAGCAACTGTTAAAGCAATTAAATAAAGAATATATGAAGAATCTAATTCTTTAAATTCAGAAAATTTTCCTTCTTTATATTTCTTAAAATAAATATAAATCAAACTTCCAACAAAAATCAAAACTCCTCCAAAATAAACAATTAAACTTAGAATATTTGTTCCGTTAAGAATGCTTCCTGAAGAATATTTGCTGAAAATTAAACATACTAAAAATAAAATGTAACTTGAAGTAAGGATTCTCTTTTCTTTTTTATCTAAAGATTTTATTGCATAATTAAACATAAAAATTGCCCCAATAAAGAAAAGCCAGAAATATAAGGGAATATTGAAAATGATTGGCCCAAAACTACCTGTGAAATCACTTATAAAAAATGATTGCTTGTTTTCAGCGACAGTTACGCTGAATCTTCCTTGGCTTATTGGCTGAATTGTATTTGAAATAATATCTTCAAATATATGGAAAATAAAAGAAAATCCAAAAAAGATTACTGAAATTATAAGCAATAACCCCAATCCCAAGATAATTGAAATTGCTTGATGAGGGAGTTTAATCTTGTTGAATTTTTCCTGCATTTTATTTTTCTTGTTGAATAATAAGAAGTCAATTAGCAAGATAAAGAATACAATAAAGCATAAAGAACTTGAAGTTGATTGAATTAAATTTGAGATGCTGTATCTTAATGAGAATGGGCTTGCAGAGAGTATAAATGCAATGAGCCAAGCAGAATAAAAGAAAAATTTATTTCTGTCAATCTTTCCTAAGATAAGTTCTATCATCACTGCTCCAGAAAGAATAACAAAAATCAAATCTATTCCTCCCCAAACTAATCCTAATAATCCTGTTGAAATTCCTGCAAGAGCTCCGAAGATTAAACCTCTTCCTAATTTTTCAGAAGTGAAAGATTCTAAGAAAAAATAAAGAGAAAGGAAAATAAAGAAGAAAGCAGCAGATTCTTTTTCTGGAATTCCTGCAATTGTTCTAGGCAGTAATGAAGGGACAAGAACAAAGATTGCCGTAGAGATTAAAGCGATTATATTTGCGATTTTTTTATCTTCTTTGTAGAATAGTTTTCTAGCAAAAAGGAAAAAAGCAATCCCTGTTAAGAAAGCCATTATTACTGGAAAGATAACTGCCGCATAAGTAACACTTGAATCGGGATTAAAAATTTGCAAAAATTTATTGAGCCAGACAACCATGTAAGATAATAAATTCATTTCCCCACTAGTATCTACTGGGATGCACTCAGTTCCAGAACAAATTTCTGCTAATGGAACAGAACGCATTAAATCTAGTGCGAATAATTTTCCATTTTCAGCAATGTATTTTGCCCATCTTAAAAATAAAAAAGGATCCAAATCAGGACCAAGAGTCCAATCATTTGTTGTAATATCCCATAATCCGGGATTCCCATTTACAATTCTCATAGGCAAAGTTCGAATGTAAATGCTTACAGCACTAATTACCAAAAGAATTGCATAAAATATCCAAGTCGTTTTTTTCTTCAGAAAGCCAACCAATTTCTTTTTTCTGTTCTCTATTTCAGGGTTTTTTTCGTCCATAAATTAAAATGTTAATCAAAAAATTCTATTTAAATATTTCCTTAATTAATTAAACAGCAGAGGAGTAAAATAAACTTCAATTAATGCAGCAAGTATTAAAATGACTATTGCAATTAAGACTAGAATCATTACATTTTTGAGAACATTCATAAATTTTTTATTTCCAATTCCATTTCTTATTGCACCCACTCCAAGAATTCCCCCTGCAAGGGCAGTTATAAAATATGAAGCAATTTCTGGGAAACCATGAATCATATATCGTAATATCCCCAAAGGAATTTCTCCAAGCTTATAACTTGTAAAAACTCCGATTGCTGCAGAAATAACACTTGCATTCCAAGCTAAAACAAATATCGCGCCTGCTCCAAAAATTAACGAGAAGATTAATGTGAATATCATAACTCCGAAATTATTCTCTATTATTGAAAAGAAACGAGCCCCTTTGTTCAACGCATTTGATGAAATAGATTTTCCTGTAAAAGTATATTCTGAAACACAATCCTCGACGCTTCCAGGGCTGTTTATATTGCAATATGTTTCTAATTGGGCGTTTAATAAATTTGAATTTTGAAAAACTGCATTCCCAACTGAAAACGCAAGTATGAATCCAAGAAAAAGCCAAAGGAATGCAAGAATAGCATCGCTGTGCATTCTCCAAATTCCAAAGAATCCTTCAATTTCTTCATCTTCTGTTTCTTCTTGTTTAAAAATAGAATACATAAATGGAATTGAAAACATAACACAAAATAAAACAACCATCATCCCAGAAGATTTTGCAAGAACAGGGTCTTGTCCAAATAAAAAATGAACAAGGATAAGGGAAACCGAAGCGTAAAGCAAGCCGATAAAAAACATTATCCATGGTTCTTTTCCCACCTTTTTTGGATTGATTAAAGATTCTAACATTAAAATAAATGGAAAAGAGATTTTTTAAACTTTCATATATTATTTATTAGATGAATAATAAAAGAATTTGATTTTATCAAATTCTGCTATTGTTTTTAAAAGATGATGGTAAAAAACAACAGGAAGAGATTTGACCAGATTGCAAGGGATATAAAATCTATAAAGATTCAGGGAGCAAGAAATATTGCTAAATCCGCATTTCAAGCTTATTCTTTAGTTCCAACAAAAGATTCAATAAAGAAACTTCTCTCTCTTCGTCCAACAGAACCAATGCTTGAAAAAGTTTTAAATCTTGTGGGAAAAAAATCAAATGAAGAAATTATAAATCATTTTGATTCTGCACAGAAAGAAATCAACAAGCATGTTTTGAAAATAATAAATAATAAGGATAAAATTTTCACGCATTGTCATTCGACAAACGTTGTTAACGCTTTGATTTTTGCGAAAAAAGCTTGGAAGCAATTTGAAGTTTACAACACTGAAACACGCCCATTGTTTCAAGGAAGAAGGACAGCAAAGGAATTAAAAAAAGCAGGAATAAAAGTAACTATGTTTATTGACTCTGCTTCTGCATTTGCATTGAAAAAAGAAAATAAGAAAGACATAATTTTTGCAGACAAAGTTTTTTTCGGAGCAGATGCTTTGCTCAGCAACGGAATAATCAATAAAATCGGAAGCGGAATGATTGCAGAAATTGCTTACAATCATAAAATTCCTGTTTACATAGTTGCAGATTCTTGGAAGTTTTCAAAAAAGAAAGTTCCAATAGAAAATAGAAAATTAAATGAAATTTGGAATAATGCTCCTAAGAATATTCAAGTAAAAAATCCTGCTTTTGAATTTGTTTCTAAAAAGCACATTGCGGGAATTGTAACTGAATTGGGCTTGATGAAATATGATGATTTTGTTAAAAGAATGAGAAGGGAAAAGTAAAATGCCTCAAGCAGTAACTCATTTTTTAATTCCTCTTATTTTGCTGGGATTATTTCAGGATTTTATTGTAAAAAATAAAAAAACTTTTCCAATTCATTATGTTTTTATTGGAGGATTAGCAGGATTAATTCCTGATTTGGATATTGCAATTTATTATCTCCTCAGCTTTTTTGGATTTACAATTCAAGAAGTTCATAGGACTTTTTCACATAATTTATTTGTTCCTTTGCTATTTGTTCTCTTGGGATTTGCATTTTGGAATTTTAAAGCAAAAGGATTAGGAAAGCATCATTTGAAATTAAGAATAATATTCTTTGTAATGGCATTTGGAATATTCACTCATCTTTTGCTTGATGCAATAATTTCTGGAATGATTATGCCTTTCTATCCATTTTCAAATTTCGCAATTGGATTAAATCTAATTTCCCTTTTCCCTCTGCCCTGGCAAAACACGATAATTCCAACTCTCGATGCTATTCTTCTTATATTTTGGATGATTTACATTGAAGTTAAGCACAAGATTTCTGATTTTATTTAAGATACATAATGCTTAAAAATAAGGGAAAATAGGGGAAAATATGAAAACTCTCTTAAAAAAAATAGTTAATGATGAAGATTTGAAAGCAAGCGGATTTAACTTTACTACAGCATATCTTGCTGGAAAATTTGCGAGTATGGCTTCTTCTGCTCTTTTTGGCTGGAATATCAATGTATACAATTCTATTGACCATTTTGCTGTGGGGGTTGGAATAGGAACTCTCGCTTATAGAAAAACTTACAAAAAAACTGGAAGTGTGTCTAAAGGAGTTTTAGCAGGTTTAGCTGTAGCAACTATCTTTAATGGTGTATGGGAAGGTATTGAAAAAATAGTAAATCCATATAATAATCCAGAATCCGTTATTAATACAATTTCAGATGTTGCTGTTGTTTATGCTGGAAGTACACTAAGTTTCTTAGGAGAAAAATTTAAAAATTATTTAAATAAAGGAGATAAAGAAACAAAATGAAACTAGACATTCATAATCACTTAGGGAGCAATGGAGCTAATCCTGGATTTGATGAAACAATTGATTTAGTTCATTCTAGATTAGGAGATAATTCTGCATTTGGAATTGCAAATTCAGATGATTTTAGATATGAAAATTTTATAGAACAAAAAGGAAAATATGAAAGGATTTATTTGGATAATGGCAGAGCAGTTTATGTTCCAGAGAAAAAAGTTTTAGTAATTAAAACTCAAGAAATGTTTACAAAACAAGGACATATTCTTGCAATTGCAACCCCCTTTGGAGAAAATATTATTACTAAAGATGCAAAAGATGCAATAAGAGAAGCAAAAGATTTAGGAGCAATTTTACCTGCAGTTCAT